>ERZ773099.793-NODE-793-length-24834-cov-13.915816_pt1 | contig 24834 bp, 22 predicted proteins | sample MGYA00511120_ERZ773099 | MGnify/ENA primary metagenome ERZ773099 (study PRJEB29015, sample SAMEA2738012) | human oral metagenome | biome: human oral; feature: human-associated habitat; material: dental | place: China | collected 2104 ...
GTCCTGATGGACCAGTACAAGATCGCAGCGAGCCGCCGCGTGCGCGGACTCGGCCCCATCCAGCGCAAGCAACTGGTCGAGCGTTTCGGATGAAGCAGTCCGGCGTGGCACGATGGGCGCATGACCGAAGCACCCGCACTCACCGTGCTCGCCGGCCCCACCGCCGTTGGGAAGGGGACGGTCGTCGCAGCGCTCAAGGAGCGCCACCCGGACCTGAGGGTCTCGGTGTCGGCGACGACCCGCCCGCCCCGGCCCGGCGAGATCGACGGCGCCCACTACCACTTCGTCTCCGATGAGGAGTTCGACTCAATGGTCGAATCCGGGGACATGCTGGAGTGGGCGCTCGTCCATGGCCGCAACAAGTACGGCACCCCCCGCCGCCCGGTCGACCGGGCCATCGCCCAGGGGCACCCGGTGCTCCTCGAGATCGACCTAGACGGCGCCAGGCAGGTCCGGCGCACGCGGCCCGACGCCCGTTTCGTCTTCCTGGCGCCCCCCTCGTGGGAGGAGCTGGAACGGCGCCTCGTCTCGCGCGGCACCGAGGACGGGGCCGAGCAGCGGCGCCGCTTGGAGACTGCCCGCGTGGAGATGCGGGCCAGCGCCGAGTTCGACCACATCGTCGTCAACGACTCCGTGGAACGCGCCGTATCAGAACTCGCCGCCCTGATGGGCCTGGAGTAGACTGCCACTCACGCCGTTGAACAGAGGAGACACGTATGTCAGGAATCGTCGCCCAGCCCGTTGGCATCACCTCGCCGCCCATCGATGACCTGCTCGAGCACGTCGATTCGAAGTACGCCCTGGTGATCTTCGCGGCCAGGCGCGCCCGACAGATCAACTCGTACAACCTGCAGCTCGCGCAGAACATGATCCAGTTCGTCGGACCCGTCGTCGAGACCTCCCCCGACGAGAAGCCCCTGGCGATCGCCCTGCGCGAGGTCGACGAGGGGATGCTCACCCTCGAGGCGTCCCCCGGGGTCTGACATGGCGACGGTCGTCGTCGGCGTCACCGGGGGCGTCGCCGCCTTCAAGGCCGTGAGCGTGGTCCGCGAGCTCATGCGAGCGGGCCACGACGTGCGCGTGGCCGCCACCCCCGCCTCCCTGAACTTCGTCGGCCCCTCCACGTGGGCCGGCCTGACGGGCGCCCCCGCCGTCGTCGATGTCTTCGGGGCCGGCGCCGAGCACGTCGAACTGGCGCGGGCGGCCGACCTGGTCCTCGTCGTCCCGGCCACAGCCGACGCCCTCGCGCGGATCCGCGCGGGCATGGCGGACGACATGGTGGCGCTCACGGTGCTCGCCTCCACCGCGCCCGTCGTCATCGCCCCCGCCATGCACTCCGCCATGTGGACCAACCCCGCGACCGCCTCGAACGTCGCGGAACTGCGGCGCAGGGGGTACACGGTCATCGACCCGGAGGAGGGCGCGCTCGGCTCGGGCGACACCGGGGTGGGGCGCCTGCCCGAACCCGCGGCCATCGCCTCGCGCGCCCTCGCGGTCCTGGCCGGGCGGGGGCGGTGCGGCGGACCGCTGGCGGGAGCGCATGTGCTCGTCACCGCCGGCGGCACCCACGAGCCCATCGACCCGGTGCGCTACCTCGGCAACTCCTCCAGCGGGCGCCAGGGCACCGCTATCGCCCGCGCGGCGGCGGCCGCGGGCGCGCGCGTCACCCTGGTCGCGGCGAACATCGACGACGCCCTGGTGCGCGGCGCCGGAGCGGGGGCCGAGGTCGTCCCCGTCTCCACCGCCGTGCAGATGCGCGACGCCGTCGCCGCCAGGCTCGAGGGCGCCGACGCCCTCGTCATGGCGGCGGCCGTCGCAGACTTCAGGCCCAAGCGCGCCCTCGCCTCGAAGATCAAGAAGGACCCCGACGGGGACGGCGCGCCCGTCATCGAGCTCGTGCGCAACCCCGACATCCTCGCCGAGGCCGCCCGCGCCCCCCATCGGCCGCGCGTCGTCGTCGGTTTCGCCGCAGAGACGGGCACGGACGAGGAAGTGGCCGCCTTCGGGCGCGCCAAGGCCCGCCGCAAGGGCGCCGACCTGATGGCCGTGAACCGCGTGGGGCAGGGCGAGGGCTTCGGCGACGTGCCCAACCGCATCGAGGTCCTCGACGCCGACGGCCGCAGCGTGGGCGCCGCCTCGGGGACCAAGGACGACGTCGCCGAGTACCTGGTCGGACTCATCGCGAGCCGCCTTGCTACGCTGAGTGCGTGAGTCGACAGCTTTTCACCTCAGAGTCAGTAACCGAGGGGCACCCCGACAAGGTGTGCGACCGGATCTCCGACGCGATCCTGGACGCCCTGCTGGAGAAGGACCCGCGCGCGCGCGTCGCCGTTGAGACGATGGCCGCCACCGGCCTCATCCACATCGCCGGCGAGGTGACCACTGACGCCTACGTGGAGATCCCCGAGATCGTGCGCCGCGAGATCCTCCAGATCGGCTACGACTCCTCCAAGGTCGGCTTCGACGGCGCCTCGTGCGGCATCTCCATCTCCCTGGACGGGCAGAGCCCCGACATCGCCGGCGGCGTCGACGAGGCCCTCGAAGTGCGCGGCGGCCCGGCGGGCGACCCCAGGGACCGGCAGGGCGCGGGCGACCAGGGCATCATGTTCGGCTACGCGTGCACCGACACCGCCGACCTCATGCCCGCCCCCATCTGGCTGGCCCACCGGCTCGCCGAGCGCCTCGCGCACGTGCGCAAGGACGGGACGGTGCCCGGACTGCGCCCCGACGGGAAGACGCAGGTCACCCTCGCCTACGAGGGGGACAGGCCCGTGGGCATCGACACGGTCGTCGTCTCCGCCCAGCACGACGAGGGACTGGCCCAGGCCGACCTGCGCGACGCCATCGGGGAGCACGTGGTGGCCCCCGTCCTGGCGGCCTCCGGACTCGGCCTGGACACCGGCTCCATGGAGCTGCTGGTCAACCCGTCGGGCCGTTTCGTCCTGGGGGGGCCGGCCGGCGACGCGGGCCTGACCGGCCGCAAGATCATCGTCGACACCTACGGCGGCATGGCGCGCCACGGGGGCGGCGCCTTCTCCGGGAAGGACCCGTCGAAGGTGGACCGCTCGGCCGCCTACGCGGCGCGGTGGATCGCCAAGAACGTCGTCGCTGCCTCCCTGGCGCGCCGCTGCGAGATCCAACTGGCCTACGCCATCGGGCGGGCGAACCCGGTCGGCCTCTACGTCGACTCCTTCGGCACCGGCGCCGTCCCCGACGGCGCGATCGCCGACGCGATCCGGCAGGTCTTCGACCTGCGCCCCCTGGGCATGATCGAGGACCTCGACCTGCTGCGCCCCATCTACCGCCAGACCGCGGCCTACGGCCACTTCGGGCGCGGCGGCTTCCCGTGGGAGCGCACCGACCGCGCCGACGACCTCAGGGCGGCGCTCGCATGAGCGCCACCGCGTGGACGCGACGCACCTGCGCCGAGATGGCGGTCAGCGGCGCAGTCGGCCTGGTCGCCTCCTTCGTGCTGTCCATCGAGGCGTGGCAGCTGGCGATGGACTCGACGACCCGCTTCGGCTGCGACGTGTCCTCGGTGCTGTCGTGCTCGGCGGTCGCCCAGACGTGGCAGGCCCGCATCCTCGGGTTCCCCAACGCGTTCCTGGGCATCCTCTTCGAGACTGCGGTCCTGGCCGTCTCCGTCGCCCTCTTCGCGGGAGTGCGCTTCCCGCGCTGGTACATGGTGTGCGTGCACATCATGTACACGGTCGCCCTGGCCTTCGCCTACTGGTTGTTCCTCCAGTCCTACTTCGTCATCCACGTGCTGTGCCCGTGGTGCCTGCTCATCACGATCACGACGACCCTGGTGTTCGGCGGGATCACGCGGATCAACATCCGCGAGGGGGTTCTGGGCCTGCCCCAGTCGGCGCGCCACTTCGTGGAGAAGGGCTTCGACTGGTCGATCTGGGGGCTCTTGGTCTTCATCATCTGCGCGATGGTCGCCGCGCGTTACGGGGCGGGCCTGATCGGCTGATCCGCAGACGCGGGCGGGCCGTGGTGGAATTGACCCATGACAGGCACCCAGGCGGCGTTCGATGGATTCGAGGAGGCCCCCGCCCGCACCGGCGAGATCGCGGGGGTCCTGGTCGACGTCGACCTGGCGCACCTGGACCGCCCCCTGGACTACGCGGTGCCCGAGGAGCTGAGCGGCGGGGCGCAGGTCGGGCGCCTCGTGCGCGTCACGCTGGCGGGCAGCCGGGCCAACGGGTGGATCGTGTCGCGGCGGCGGGGCCCCATCGGCGCCCGCATGGCGGCCGTCGAGCGCGTCGTCTCGGACCTGCCAGTCACGACCCCCGCCCAACTGGAGCTCGCCTCGCGCATCGCCCTGCGCTTCCTGGCCACCTCCTCCCAGGTCCTGTCCGTGGCCGTCCCGGCCCGGCACGCGCGCGCCGAGCGCGCCGTCATCGCCGACCTGTCAGCCCCCCGTCCCGCCGCGCCGACCGCCTCCGGGTCGGGCGCCGACAGCGACCAGGTGTGGTCGGGGTACCCGGCGGGCGCGGCGCTGGCCGCGCACCTGGCCATGGGGGAGGCGCCCAAGGCGGTGTGGACCGCGCTGCCCGGGCGGCACGCGGCCCAGATCGCGGACCTCGTGCGCGCCACGATCAGGGGCGGGCGCTCCGCACTGGTCGTGGCTCCCACGGCCGAGGAGGCCCAGTGGCTCGCCGGCGCTATCGAAGCGGCCACGGGCGAGCGCCCCGCCCTCATGGGCGCCTCCGTGGGGCCCGAGGAGCGCTACGCCGCGCACCTGCGCTGCCTCAACGGCTTGGACCGCATCGTAGTGGGAACGCGGTCGGCGGTGTGGGCCCCCGTGCGCGGCCTCGGCCTCGTCGTCGTGTGGGGGGACGGGGACGACCGGTTGCGCGAGCAGCGGGCGCCCCGCTGTGACGCCCTCGACGTGGCCGTGCAGCGCTGCGTCGTCGACGGCTGCGCCCTGGTGGTCGGCTCCTTCTCCCGCTCGGTGAAGGCGCACGCCCTGGTGCGCAGCGGCTGGGCGGTGGGCGTCGAGGCCGTGCGCGACGCCGTCCGCGCGGCCACACCCAGGGTCCGCCTCTACAACAGCCGCGAGGCCGACAGGACGGGGGAGGGCCGCGTCGTCCGGTTCCCCTCCCAGGCGCTGCGCCTGGTGCGCCGGGCCTCCCAGGGCGGCGCGGTGCTCATACAGGTCGCCTCGGCCGGGTACGTGCCGGTCGTGTCGTGCGAGAGGTGCCGCACGGTGGCCCGGTGCCCGTCGTGCCACGGCCCGCTGGGCCTGGGAGCGGAGGGGTCGATGCGCTGCGGGTGGTGCGGGCGCGCCCCCAGCAGCTGGAGGTGCCCGCACTGCTCCGGGACCAGGCTGCGGGCCCTGCGCGTCGGGGCCGACCGGACGGCCGAGGAGGTGGCGCGCGCACTGCCCGAGGCCTCGGTGCTCGAGTCCTCCGCCGCGCACCGCGTCACACGCCGCCTGCCCGCGCGCCCCGGCGTCGTCGTCGCGACCGCCGCCGCCGAGCCCGCGGTCGAGGGGGGCTACGCGGCGGGCGTCGTCCTGGACGCCCAGGCCGTGGCCGGGCGCCCCGAGCTGTGGGCGCCCGAGGAGGCGGTGCGCAGGTGGTTCAACGCCTTCGCGCTGGTGCGCCCCGGCGGCGACGCCCTGGTGGTCGGGGACCTGCCCGACGACATGGGCCAGGCCCTGGTGCGGTGGGCGCCCTCGGACTACGCCGACCGGCTCCTCGACGAGCGCGAGGCCCTGGGGTTCTTCCCGGCGATGACACTGGTCGCACTGGACGGCGACCGCGCGCAGGTTGCCCAGGTGGCCGACCAGTGCGCGCGCGAGGCCGGCGCCGAGGTGGTGGGCACCGTCCCCGCTCCGCGCCGCTCCAAGGACTCCATGGACGTGCGCGCCATCGTCCGCGTCCCGCGCGACCGGGGCCTGCGGCTGCTCGAAGTCCTCACGGGCGTGCGCCAGGCGCGGGCGTCGAAGAAGTCCCCCCCTGTCGCGATGAGCGTCAACCCGCCCGAGTTGTTCTAAGGGGCGGCCCGCCGTTCCCGTAGAATGAGCGGGTGCGCATCATCTTCGCAGGGACCCCCCAGGCGGCGGTCCCCACACTCACCGCCCTCATCGCCTCCCCCCACGACGTCGCCCTGGTGGTGACGCGGCCCCCGGCGCGCTCGGGGCGCGGACGCGCCATGCGCCCCTCGGCCGTCGCCCAGTGCGCGCGCGGGGCCGGCCTGGCCGTCCTGGAAACGGCGTCCCTGAAAGGGGAGGAGGCAGCGGGGGCCATCGGGGCGGTGGGCGCCGACCTGGGCGTCGTCGTCGCCTACGGGGGCCTCGTGCCGCCGGACGTCCTCGCCATGCCCGCCCACGGCTGGGTGAACCTGCACTTCTCGGACCTGCCCCGGTGGAGGGGCGCCGCCCCCGTCCAGTGGGCGGTCCTGTCCGGCGACCCGACGACCGCCTCGTGCGTTTTCGCGCTGGAGGAGGGTCTCGACACGGGGCCCGTGTACTCGCGCGAGCCCTTCACCATCGGCCATGAGACCAGCGGCGAGCTGCTCGACCGGATGGCCGCCGCCGGCGGGGCGCAGGTGCTCGCCTGCGTGGACTCCCTGGCGGCGGGAACGGCCAGGGCCACCCCTCAGAGCGACAGGGGCGCCACCCGCGCCCGCCGCCTCACGGCGGCCGACGGCTACGTGTCCTTCGACGAGGACGCCCCGGCCACGGACCGGCGCGTGCGCGCCGTCACCCCCAACCCCGGCGCGTGGACGCTGGGCCCCGGGGGCGGGCGGATCAAGCTCGGCCCCGTCACCGCTGCGCCCGACCGGGGGCTCCGAGCCGGCCAGGTCGAGGCCGGCAAACGCGACGTGCACGTGGGCTGCGCCCAGGGGTGCGTGCGCCTGGGCAGTGTCGCCCCCGCGGGCAAGGGCTGGATGGACGCCGCCGCGTGGGCGCGGGGCGCCCGCCTGGCGCCCGGGGCCCGCATGGGCGGGACGGAGGGGGCGCCGCGATGAGCCAGAGGCGCTACGCCGACGGGTACCGCAAGCTGCGCAGGGCGGACGCGCCCCGGCGCGTCGCCTTCGAAGTCCTCTCCGAAGTCACCTCCTCGGGCGCCTTCGCGAACATCGTCCTCCCCAAGGCCCTGCGCCGGATCCGGCGCGAAGAGCCCTTCGACGACCGGGACGCGGCCTTCGCCTCGGAGCTGGTCCACGGCACCCTGCGGGCCCGGGGGCGCCTCGACTGGGCGCTCGCCCGGCACGTGAACCGCCCACTGGGGGACCTGGACCCCCGCGTGCTCGACCTGCTGCGGCTGGGCGCCCACCAGCTGCTCGACATGCGCGTGCCCGACCACGCCGCCGTCTCCGCCACCGTCGATGTCGCGCGGGAGCACCTGACCGACGGCCCCGTGCGCATGGTCAACGCTGTGCTCAGGGCCCTCGCCCGCGAGGAGGTCGGCCGCATCGACGAGGAGATCGCGCGGATCGAGGACGGGGACGCGCGCCTGGCGGTCGCCCACTCGCACCCCGAATGGATGGTGCGGGCCTTGCGCGCCGCCCTGGCCGCCCACGGCTACGACGAGGCGGAGCTGGAGGACGCGCTCGCAGCCGACAACGAGGCGCCCATCGTCTCACTGGCCGCCCGCCCCGGCTTGATCGGCGTCGAGGAGCTGTGCGAGGAGGCCGAGGACGTGCTGTCGGCGCGGGTCGCCACGGGGCTGGTCAGCAGGTGCGCGGTCCTGCTCGCCTCCGGCGACCCCGCGCGGCTTCCCTCGATCCGGCAGGGGCTGGCGGGCGTGCAGGACGAGGGCTCCCAGTTGGCCGCCCAGATCTGCGCCGGGGCGCCGCTCGTCGGCCAGGGGGACTCCTCGTGGCTGGACCTGTGCGCGGGCCCGGGGGGCAAAGCCGCCCTCCTGGGCGCCCTGGCGGCCGGGCGCGGCGCCCACGTGGTCGCCAACGAGATCCACCCGCACCGCGCCCGCCTCGTGGAGAGGACCACCCGGGCACTGGGGACGGTCGAAGTCGTGTCGGGCGACGGCAGGACGTTCGGGGGGCAGGGGACGCAGTGGCCGCTGGGTTCCTTCGACCGCGTCCTGGTGGACGCGCCCTGCACGGGAATGGGCTCCATGCGCAGGCGCCCCGAGTCGCGGTGGAGGCGGGCCCCGGGGGACGTCGACGGGCTCGTGGAGCTGCAGGAGCGGCTGCTCGACCGGGCGGGCGCCCTCACGCGCCCGGGCGGGGTGATGACCTACGTGACGTGCTCCCCGCACCGCAGGGAGACCCGCGACCAGGTGGAGCGGCTTCTCGGCGCGGGCGGCTGGGAGCTCCTCGACACCGTCGCGCTGGCCGACTCGGTCGCCGTCGAGCCGCTCGCGGTCCCCGACCGGGCGGGGCGCGTCGACGGGGGAGGGGCGGGCCGGACCCTGCAGCTGTGGGGGCACCGCCACGGCACGGACTCCATGTTTGTGGCCGCGCTCCGCCGCCTGTAGCATTTACGTTATGAATGCCACAATCTCCCCGTCGATCCTCAACTGCGACATCGCGGACCTGCGCGGTGAGCTCGAGAAGATCTCGGGTGCCGACGTCGCGCACGTCGACGTCATGGACAACCACTTCGTCCCGAACCTCTCCTGGGGGCTCCCCGTCGCCGAGGCGGTCGTCAAGACCGGGATCCTGCCGGTGGACGCGCACCTCATGATCGAGGACCCGGACAGGTGGGCGCCGCAGTACGCCGAGGCCGGATGCCAGTCGGTGACCTTCCACGCGGAGGCCGCGCAGGCGCCGGTGCGCCTGGCGCGCGAACTGCGCAGGATCGGCTCGAAGGTGGGGCTCGGACTCCGCCCGGCGACCGACATCGCGCCCTTCGTCGATCTGCTCGGCGAGTTCGACATGATCCTCGTGATGACGGTGGAGCCCGGTTTCGGCGGCCAGTCCTTCCTCGAGTCGATGCTGCCGAAGATCCGGCGCACCCGGGCGGCGATCAACGCCTCGGGCCTGGAGGTCTCGATCCAGGTCGACGGCGGGGTGTCCCGTTCCACGATCGAGCTCGCCGCCGAGGCGGGCGCGGACAACTTCGTCGCAGGCTCCGCCGTGTTCCGCGCCGACGACGCCCTCGAGGAGGTGGAGGTGCTGCGCCGCCTCGCCTCCGCGCACTGCCACTAGGCCGCACCGCCCGTCTCCTCCGAATCCGGATCACGCGGACGGGGGCTGAGGGCTTCCGGCGCCCGCCGCGGGCGCGGATCACCAGTCGGCGGTGGCTGAGGCCTCCTCGATGAAGGGGTCGGCCAGTGAGTGGTAGGCCTCCGGGTCGTCCCGCCGCACGCAGTGCCCGACGCCGTCGAGCAGTACCAGGCGCACGAGCGGGTTGACCACCTCGGAGGGGGCCGGCGCCATGTCCCCGTTGCGGGGGGCGAGGTACAGCGCCGGCACCTCCAACCGGTTGACCGCGCTGAGCAGGTCGGCTTCGCCCAGGTACGTGCCCTCGCGGATGTAACGGCGGTCGACCTGCGCCTTGCAGCCCGCCCACCCCTCGATCTCCGCCTCGCTCCACGAGGACGCGCGCCGCATGCGCTCCCGCTCGGATGCGCCCCCGTCGGCGAAGGCATCGAGGAACCGCTCCTGGTGCTCCACGAACCAGGCGTCCGGCTCCCAGTCCCCAGTGGGGCGCGCGGCGTCCTCGAGGACCAGCGCGCGGACCAGGTCGGGCCTGGCGGCGCCCACACGCAGGGATACGAGCGCCCCGAGGCTGTGCGCCACGACGACCGGGGGCTCGGGGAACGATGAGAGCACCCGTTCGAGGTCCTCCTGCAGGGTTCGCGGCGCCCTGGCCAGGGTCTGGTCGTCCCAGCGCGGGGACGCCCCGTGCCCCCGCTGGTCCACCGCCAGGACGTGGTAACGGGGCGACCACCGGGCCACCGCGTCGGGCCACGCCGTGGCGGACTCCGTCAGGCCGTGGACGAGGAGCAGGGGCGGGGCCGTGGGGTCCCCCCATTCGTGCAGTGCGAGTGCGGTCGTCATTGTGCGTGGTCCTCCTGAACGCGCGCCCGCAGTCGGTGGCCGCGTGCGCGCACCGGGTTGTGGGTCCGGGCTGCGGACTAGAACGTGGGGATGTAGATCTCGACGCGGCGGTTGGCCTGGCGCCCGGCGGGGTTGTCGCTCCCGTCGTCGTTCGTGTTGGGGGCGACGGGTTTGGTCTCGCCGAAGCCCTGCCAGTCCAAGGAGGCGGTGGCGCCGTTCTTCTTGAGCTCGTCCACCACCGCCTTGGCGCGCTGCTCGGACAGGGTCTGGTTGGAGGCGTCGTCCCCGATGGAGTCGGTGTGCCCGTACACGTGGGCGACGGGGGCGCCTGCGTCGGTGAGGACGCTGGCGAGTTTGGCCAGGGTGTCCGCGGCGTCGGCGCGCACAGCGGACTCGCCGAAGTCGAAGAGCACGGAGTCGTCCAAGGTGATGGCTGTGCCGCACGACTGGGAGGGGGCGAGGCCCGCGACGGGCGGGAAGGCCCCCACCGGTTGGACGGGGGGCAGCGGGTCGGCCGGAACCGTCGTGTCGCCGTTGACGGTGGCCGTGCCGTCGCCGTTGTTGATGATGTACAGACCGGTGTCGTCCGTGTAGTAGCCGCTGCCGTTCCCGTAGTTGAAGTAACGGGTACCCGTCTTGTCGTTCCAGAAGTAGCTGGAGCCGTTGGGATCGATCTGGATATCGTCCCCGGTGTCCTTGTTCGAGTAGTTGCCCGATCCGTCGGCCCAGCGGTTGATGTCCACCGAGGGGGAGTAGTAGTGCCCCGATCCGTCCGGATTGACGCTGATGCTGATGTCGTCGTCGTCGTTCCTGTAGGTGCCGCCGCCCTGCCCGTCGTAGGAGACCCATATCGGCCCCTCGGAGATGTAGCCGCTCCCGTCGCCGTTGTTGGAGGCGGACAGGTCGCCGCTCTGGGTGAGGCTGGACCCGTCGCCGGAGAACGTCGTGTTCCCCGAGTGCTTGTAGCCGGCGGCGTCGCACGAGGCGGGCGCCACGGTGACGCCGGGCACGGAGGCGACGGCGGAGGAGACCGAGGAGATGACCGCCTTGTCGGCGTTCTGGGCGAACACGTCGATGGGCGGGATGGAGAAGAGGGGGATGGGCGGGATCTCCCCGGGCTTGTACCCGGGCACAGCGGCCCCGGGGGCCTGGGAGGAAGGGGCCTGGCTGGGGCCGGCCGATTGCGCGGCCCCCGCGGACTGGTGCGATCCCCCCGAGCACCCCGCGGCCACGAGGGCGGCGGTGGCCGCGAGGACCGCCGCTGTCATTGGGTTCTTCCTCATCATGTGTGGTCCTCCTGGATTGCGCGCCCACCGGTATCGCCGGGGGCGCGCCTTTGATCGGAACACCGCCGCCCGCGCCGCGGGCCCTGGCGGTGATGGGGCGCTCCCGGCAGGAGCGCCTGTCACCGGCAGCATAACGTAAATTATGACCGCGTGGTAGCACTGCAACCCATTGGTACGCCTTGAAGTCGCGTCATGGTCTTGAGTGGATGGAGCGGATGCGCTTGAATATTGGGAATGCGGTCAGGATCGCCGGTGGCTCCGGACGCTGTGCTGGCCGGACGGCGGTGCGGCCGGGACGGGCGCAGATCCTCTGCGTATCCGTCCAGCGGGTATGCAGGTTCCATGCAGAGACCGCCCAGTGGTATCCCAAGATTTGAACAGGAGTCGTCCGCGCAGCGCCCAGCGCGCATGCGGTTCCTTCCCAGGTCCAGCGCGAGGAGACTCCGCCTCGCCGTTGCAACGGCGCGGAAATCCCGTGCCCGGCGCAGCGGGTGCGCCCCGCCCTGCGCCGCCCTCCGGGCCCGCTGGCCAAGCCGTGCGCCCCGATGGCACAATGGGGGACGAGTACTCCGGGGTCGGTGCAATTCCGAACCGGCGGTGAGAGTCCGCGACCCGTCCGCCAGACGCGGACGGCTGATCCGGTGGGAATCCGGAACCGACGGTGAGAGTCCGGATGGGAGGAGTGCGGAGGGCGCCCGGCGCCCTCTTCACCGTGCGTACCCGGATGCCGGAAAGAGACACCGTGGCACGCGGATCGAAGCCCCGGGGCGCGCTCGCAGTGGTCGCCCCGCTCGCATTCCTCGCCATCTGCCTGCTCGGCTGGTGGGCCACGACGTCGGCGACCGGCATCGAGGCGTGGAGGCTCCCGTCGCCAGCGGCGGTGGCGGCCCGGGCCGTGCAACTGGCCCACAACCCGCAGACGTGGTCGCGTGCGGCGGTGACGGGCGGGGAGGCGCTGGCCGGGTGCGCGATAGGGACGGCGGTGGCGCTGCCACTGGCCTACGTCGTGTACCGCAGCCGCCTCGTCTCCGCCGCGGTCGAGCCCTTCCTGGGGGCCACCCAGGCCCTCCCGGCCATCGCGATCGCCCCCATCGTCGTCCTGTGGACCGGCTACGGCCCCCTCTCCGTCGCACTCCTGTGCGCGCTCATGGTCTTCTTCCCCATCCTCGTCTCGTCGGTGGTCGGACTGCGCCACATCGACCCCGAGCTGCTCGAGGCCGCCGCCCTCGACGGCGCCTCCGGGGCCACGATGGCGCTCACGATGGAGCTGCCGCTCGCGGCGCACTCCATCCTGGGCGGCCTGCGCAACGGCTTCACCCTGTCCGTGACGGGAGCGGTCGTGGGGGAGATGGTCATGGGGGGCACTGGCCTGGGACAAGTGCTCGTCCAAATGAGAACCAATGTCGACACGGCCGGCATGTTCGTCGTCATCGCGCTGCTGTGCCTCATGGCGACCGTCCTCTACGCGGTCATCTACCGCGTCGAGCGGTCGAGGCGATACGACACCACCCGCTGAAGGAGCACTACAATGACCCTCTCACGCATCCTGCGCGCCGCCGCCGCCCTGGCGGTCACGGCCCTCGGGCTGAGCGCCTGCGGATCGCAGCAGGCAGCCCCCGCCTCGGGCGGGAACGACCGGTCCACATCGGTCGTGGTGGGCCTCACCTACATCCCGAACGTGCAGTTCGCCCCCGCCTACGTGGCGGTCTCCGAGGGGATCTTCACGGACAACGGCGTGGACGCCTCCGTGCGCCACCACGGCTCCGACGAGGGCCTGTTCACCGCGCTGCTCGCGGGTGAGGAGGACGTGGTCATCGCCTCGGGCGACGAGGCGGCCGTCGCCTCCACGCAGGGCATGGACCTCGTGTCCATCGGGAGCTACTACCGCGACTACCCGGGCACGGTCATCGTGCGCGACGACTCGCCCATCCAGTCCCTGGCCGACCTCAAGGGCGCCACCATCGGGATCCCCGGAGAGTACGGGTCCAACTGGTACGCGACCCTCGCCGCCCTGCAGGGGGCGGGCCTGACCCTGGCCGACGTCACCGTCTCGTCCATCGGGTACACGCAGCAGGCCGCCCTCACGCAGGGCGACGTCGACGCCGTCGTGGGCTTCTCGAACAACGACCTCGTGCAGATGCGCCTGGCGGGCCTGGACGTGCGGTCCATCGGCCTGCCCGACGACGCCCCGCTGATCGGCGCCTCCATCATCACGACGCGCGCGTGGGCCGCCTCGCACCCCGATCAGGCGCGCGGCGTCGTCGCCTCGCTGGGCGCGGCCATGGAGGCCATCCACCAGCGCCCGGACGCCGCGATCGAGGCGACCATGGCGCAGACGGGCACCGACTCCGGCGCCGAGGCCGCCGCCCGCGCGGTGCTCGAGGCGACGGATCCCCTGTGGGTCGACCAGTCGGGCAGCGCCAACACCGCGCAGGACTTGGAGCGGTGGGGCATGATGGCCGACTTCCTCCGCCAGATCAACGCCGTCACCACGGACATCGACGTGGCCGCGGTGGTGACCAACGACTACGCGCCCTCGCCCCGGTCCAGCTGAGGCGGGCGAGTGCGCTGCGGGTGCCCGCGGCTTCGAAGTAGGGTGGTCGCGTGGTAGAAACGCTGTCCGCCCAGGCCCGCCTGCTCGAGCTCTTCTTCGAGGTGCTCGGCGCTGAGCGCGGGCGCTCGAAGGCCCGCATCCGCCGCATGGACGCGTACAGGGGGCTGGGGGAGCGCGCCTTCGAGTCCCAGTTCCAGCGGGACAAGGACGCGCTGCGCCAGATCGGCGTCGACCTGCGGGTGGGGGCCGGTCCCGATGGCGACACCTACTCGATCAGCCCCGGCTCCTTCGCCCGCGTCGGCGCGCGCCTCAACCCCGTCCAAGCCGTCCTGGTCGGCCTCGCGCTGCAGGCGTGGTCGCCCGGTGACGGCGTCGGGCCCAGCGCGGGCCCCAAGGTCGCGGCCGCCTCGGACGGATCGGGGGCGCCCGACCTGCTGCGGATGGACCTCACAGGGGTCAGCGCCGCCGCGGACTTCGCCACCGGTATCCGCGAGCGCCGCGTCGTCTCCTTCGACTACGAGGGGGCGCGGGGCACTGAGGAGCGCAGCGTCGAGCCCTGGCGGATCGTCGTGCGCGGCCGCGCGCTGTACCTGTGGGGCTTCGACCTGGACCGCAGGGCGGACAGGCTCTTCCGCATCAGCCGGGTGGGCTCCGCGGTGTCCTTCCTCGGGCAGGCCGGGGACGCGGACGAGCCGCCCGCGGATCTTGGCGACCCCTTCGCCGACCGCCGCGTCGCCCCGGTGCTCGCCGTCCTCGGCGACCCGGGGCGCTTGGCCCGCCACCTGGACGGGCCGGTGGGGGAGGAGCCCCCGTCGTCCCCATGGCGCCTGTGGCGGGGGCGCGAGGCGGACGTGGGCCGGTGGACCAGCAGGGTCCTGGCGCGCGCCGAGGACGTGGTCGTCGTCGAGCCCGTGGAGCTGCGCGACGCGGTCCTGCGCCGCCTGGAGGCCGCCGCCCGCCTCGACGGGGACCGTGGGGCGGAGGGCGGCGATGCCTGAGGGGACCTCGCAATCCGTCGTGCGCCTCCTGTCGCTGGTGGCGTGGCTGTGGGACCACCCCGGGGTCGGCGTCGACGAGGCGGCCGCGCACTTCGGGCGCTCCAAGCGCCAGATGCTGCGGGACGCGCGCTACCTCGCCGAGGTCGGCGACTCCCTGCCGGGCGCCTCGCTCGACCTCGATTGGGAGCGCTTGGAGGAGGACGGCGCCCTGGTGATCCGCTCCGCGCTGGGCGCCGACGCGCCCCTGCGGCTCAGCGCCCAGGAGGCGACGGCGATCCTCATCGGCCTCCAGGCCCTGTCCGACGTCGTCGGCGACGAGTACCAGCGGCAGATCCCGGGGGCGGCCATGGCGGTGCGCGCCCTGGCCTCCGAAGACGGAGGAGGGGAGGTGACGCTGCGCTCCCGGGGGGACGACCAGGACCAGGACGCGGCGCTGCGCGGCCTCTTCGACGCGCTCGGCCGGGCCATAGCCGGGCGCGAGCGGGTGTCCTTCACGTACACGAACGGGCAGGGGGGAGTCTCCTCGCGGCGGGTGAGCCCGTGGGCGCTGGAGCGCTCGGCCACGGGGTGGATCCTGCGCGGCTGGTGCCACGGCGCCGGGGCGCAGCGGTCCTTCCGCCTGGACGGCATCGAGGGCCTCGAGGTGGAGGGGGGCCGCGCCCGGCCCGCTCCGCGGACCGGCGCCGACGGCGCGCCGTCGGCGCTGCGCCTGCGCGCGCGCCGGGGCGCGGCGTGGGTCGTCGACGAGTACGGCGCGCGCGTGGCGGGCGAGCACGGCGACGGGACCCTCGCCCTGGAGGTGCCCGTGTGGGACCGGCAGTGGGCCCTGTCCCTGCTCATCGACGTGGCGCCCCACGTCGTCTCAGTGGACGGGCAGTGGGCCCGGTCGGCGGCCGAACGGGCGCGCACCGCCCTCGCCCGCTGGCGGGAAGCGGGGGAGGCGGTGGCGCTCCCATGAGTCCCAAGCGCAAGAGGCGCCGCGCCCAGGCCCCCTCCGCCGAGCCCCCGGCGCGCACCGGAGCAGGGGAGGGCAGCCCCGCCCAGAGGTACGCCGCCTTCAAGGAGCAGACGCGGGCGGAGGCATCGGAGCGCGCCCGGTGGTCGGCGGCCCTGCCCTTCACACCCGACGCCTTCCAGGTCGAGGCGCTCGACGCCGTCGAGGCGGGGACGGCGGCCGTGCTCGTCGCCGCGCCGACGGGCGCGGGCAAGACCGTGGTCGGCGACTTCGGGGCGCACATGGCGCGCCGGAGCTCGATGCGCGCCTACTACACGACGCCCATCAAGGCCCTGTCGAACCAGAAGTACCTGGAGCTGTCGGACATGTTCGGCGCCGACCAGGTGGGCCTGGCCACGGGGGACACGTCGATCAACCCCGGCGCCCCGATCGTGGTGATGACCACCGAGGTGCTGCGCAACATGATCTACGCGGGGGCAGGCCTGTCGGATCTGGCGGTGGTGGTCCTCGACGAGGTCCACTACCTGTCGGACCGGATGCGGGGGCCGGTGTGGGAGGAGGTCATCATCCACCTGCCCCGCCACGTGCAGATCATCGCCCTGTCGGCCACGGTCTCCAACGCCGAGGAGTTCGGCGCGTGGATGGGCGAGGTGCGCGGGGGCTGCGCCGTGGTGGTCTCCGAGGAGCGCCCCGTTCCCCTGTACCAGCACATGGTCGTGGGGGACGAGATCCTCGACTTGTACACCCCCTCGGGCGCGCTCAACCCCCGGCTGGTCCACCTCACCGCGCCGCGGAGCCAGCGGGGCCCCGGCGCCGCGGGGCGCCGGGGGGCCGGGGGAGGGGCCCGGGGCGGGAGGCGGCGCGAGTCGCGCCCCTCGACGCTGGTGGCCCTGGACAGGGCGGGCCTGCTGCCCGCGATCACCTTCGTCTTCTCCAGGGCGGGCTGCGAGGACGCCGTCCGCCAGGTCGTGGCGTCGGGCATCGCGCTGACGTCGCGGGCAACGGCCCGCCGGATCGGCGAGTACGTGGACGGGGTGGTCCGGGCGATCGCCCCGGAGGACTACCAGGTCCTCGGAGTCGACGCGTGGCGGGAGGCGCTCGTGCGCGGCGTCGCCGCCCATCACGCCGGCATGCTGCCCCTGATGAAGGAGGCGGTCGAGCACCTGTTCTCCCAGGGCCTGATCTCGATGGTCTACGCGACCGAGACCCTGGCCCTGGGGATCAACATGCCCGCCCGCACCGTCGTCATCGAGTCCCTCCAGAAGTGGAACGGCTCCTCCCGGGCCCCGCTCAGCGCGGGGGAGTACACGCAGCTGTCGGGGCGCGCGGGCAGGCGCGGCATCGACACGGAGGGCCACGCCGTCGTGTCGCACCGGGGCGGCACCGCGCCCGAGGAGGTCGCCGCCCTCGCCTCGAAGCGCACGTACCCGCTGGTGTCGGCCTTCCGGCCCACGTACAACATGGTCGTCAACCTGCTCGAGCACTCCACGGTCGAACAGGCGCGGGAACTGCTCGAGTCCTCCTTCGCCCAGTTCCAGGCCGACCGCGCGGTGGTGTCCCTGGCCTCGCGCCTGCGCGACGCCAGGGCGCGGGCCGGGGCGCTGCGCGGGGACCTGGCGTGCCAGTACGGCGACGCGGCCGAGTACTGCGCGCTGCGCGACAGGATCTCCCAGGCCGAGAAGGAGGGGGCGCGCCGGCGCAGGGCGGCCGCGGGGGCAGGGGCCCGCGCCGTGATCGACTCCGCCCGCCCGGGTGACGTCCTCGCCTTCCGGGCGGGCAGGCGCGTGCGCCACGTCGTCGTCGCCGCGTCGGCGCGCGCAGCCGATGGCAGGACCGCGCTGCGCGCCGTGACCATGGACGCGAAGTGGCGCACCCTCACTGCCCACGACTTCGCGGGCGGCGTCCGCGCGGTCGGACGGATGGCCCTGCCGGGCGCGGGCGGACCGCGCGGGCGCAAGGGCCTGGTGCGCCTCGCGGCGGACCTCGTGCGACTCGTGCGCTCGGGGGCGCTCGCCCCCTTCGACGGCGCGCGCGGGGACGGCGACGACGCCGACGAGCTGCGGGCGCGGATGCGCGCCCACCCCGTCCACCGCTGCCCCCACAGGGAGGAGCACGCCCGCGCGGGGGCCGCGTGGGCGAGGGCCGACCGGGAGGCCGCCTCGCTGGCCCGGGCCGTCGAGTCGCGGACCCATTCCGTGGTCAAGCAGTTCGACCGCGTGCGCCGCGTCCTGGAGTCCCTGGGCTTCCTCGACGGCGGCCGCGTCACCGCCCGCGGCCAGCAGCTGCGCCGCGTCTACGGCGAGCGCGACCTCGTGATCGCCGAGGCGCTCGCCTCGGGCGCGTGGGAGGGCCTCGACGCGCCGGGACTGGCCGCCATCGTCTCGGCGTGCGTGTACGAGTCGCGCGGGGACGGGGCCTCGGCCCTGCCCGCGGGCCTGGGGCCCGCTCCGCGCCGGGCGTGGGAGGAGACCTCGCGGGTCGCCGCCAGGGTCGCGCGCGCCGAGGCCGCGGCCGGTGTGGACGCCTCCCCGCCCCCAGACCCCGCGCTCATGGCGGCGTGCTCCGCCTGGGCCCACGGCTCCACCCTGGCGACCGCCCTGGCCGACTCGGGGATAGCGGGCGGGGACTTCGTGAGGTGGACGCGCCAGGTCATCGACGCCCTCGGGCAGATCGAGTCGGTGGACCCCGCAGGGCAGGTGGGCGCCAGCGCGAAGCGCGCCCGTTCGCTCCTGGCGCGGGGAGTGGTCGCCTGGTCGGGAGTGGAGGAACGATGAGGGACGAAGAGGCGCAGTGGCGCGGGGCGAGGGCCGGAGCGTCCAGGGCGCTGGGGGGGATGGCGGTCAGCGCGGCAGCCGGATCCGCCCTGTACCTGGCGTTCCCGCCGGTGGGCTGGTGGTGGACGGCAGTGCCGGCGCTGGCTCTCCTGGTGGCCTGCGTGGACCGCGCCCGTGCGGGCCGCGCCCTGCTCAACACCACGGCGTTCGGGGTGGCCTTCTGGGCCCCGTTGATCCCGTGGGTCGTGGTCTCCACGCGCACGCCCCTGGCGTGGGCGGCCCTCGTCGTCTCCCAGGTCCTGTTCCTGTGGCTGTGGTCCCTGTCGGTCAGCCTCATGCGGGTGTGGTCGTGGGCGCGCTCGCCCGTCGGCCAGGCCCTCGGCTGCGCACTGGCGTGGACGGGCGTGGAGCAGGCGCGCTCGGCCTTCCCGTGGTCGGGGTTCCCCTGGGGGACCGTGGCGCTGCCGCAGGTGGACTCGCCGCTGGGGCGCCTCGCGCCCTACGGAGGGGTCGCCCTGGTGTCCTTCGCCGTCATGGCGGTGGCGGTCCTGGTGCGCCGCGCCTTCTCGTTGGCGGGGGCGGGGCGGGAGCGGTGGTGGTGGCGCCCCGCCATGCTGGCGGGCGCCGCCGCGGTGTGCGTGGCGCCCCTGGCCATCGACTTGCCCAGCGCCCAGGAGGCGGGGGCCCTGACGGTGGGCGTCGTCCAGGGGAACATCTCCCTGCCCGGCTCGCGGGCGTACTCCCACGAGGGCGAGGTGACGGGCAACCACGCCTCCCAGACGCGCCGCATGCTCGAGTCGGCGGGCGGGGGAGCGGTGGACCTGGTCGTGTGGGGGGAGGGGTCGGCCGACCGCGACCCGGCCGGCTCGGCCGTCGTGGCGCGCGACCTGGAGGACGTGTCCGACGAGGCCGGCGCCCCGGTGCTGATGGGCTACTCCGTCCTGGCCGACGACGACCACGTGTGGAACTGGCTGGCGCTGTGGTACCCGGGCTCGGGCCTGGACGCCCAGTCGCGCTACGCCAAGCAGGTGCCCGTGCCCTTCGGGGAGTTCATCCCGTTCAGGCCGCTGATCGCGAGCCTGGCGACCGAGGCGGCCCGGCAGAACCACGACATGGCGGCGGGAGGGGAGCCGGGGCTGATGACGGCGCGCCTCGCCGACGGCCGGGAGGTGCCGATCGCGGTGGGCATCTGCTTCGAGGGCGCCTACGAGTCCGTGATCGGCGAGGGCGTGGCACTGGGCGGGCAGGTCATCATCACGCCGTCGAACAACTACCTCTTCGAGTCCTCCGCCGAATCCGCCCAGCAGGCGCAGCTGCTGCGCATGCGCGCTATGGAGTACTCGCGCAGCGCGGTCCAGGCGTCCACGACGGGGGTGTCGGCGGTCATCCGGCCCGACGGCTCCGTTCAGGCGTCCACGCCGGTGATGAGCGCGGCGAGCATGGTCGAGACGGTGCCGCTGCGCACCTCCCTCACGCCCGCGGCGCGCTTGGGAGCGCTGCCCGCCCGCGCCGCCATGGCCCTGGCGGGGGCGCTGCTCCTCGTCTCCGCGGTCCGCGCCCGCGCCGGGCGGGCGGCTGGGGCGGGGGCGTTAGGGGATGCGCGGGACGGGGAAAACGGAGATGATTGACCCCATGTCGCATCCTCCATCCCCGCGGCGGGCACCGGGCAACGACGGCTCGGGACTCGTCATCGTCATCCCCACGTTCAACGAGCGCCGGACCCTGCCCGTGGTCGTCGAGCGCGTGCAGGCGGCGCTGCCCGCTGCGCACCTGCTCGTCGTGGACGACTCCTCGCCGGACGGGACGGGGGAGTGGGCGGACTCCCTGGCCCAGGGGGACGGGCGGATCCACTGCCTGCACCGGCCGTCGAAGTCGGGGCTGGCGACCGCCTACGTGGAGGGGATGGAGTGGGCGCTGCAGCGGGGCTACGGCTTCGTGGCGCAGATGGACGCCGACGGGTCGCACCGCCCCGAGGACCTGCCCAAACTGGTGGCCCGCATGGGCGGCCCGGACCGCCCGGACCTGGTGATCGGCTCTCGGTGGGTGCGCGGGGGCCGGGTCAACGGGTGGTCCCGCAAGAGGATCCTGCTGTCGAAGGCGGGGAACCGTTATGTCAGATTCTGTCTGGGGACGCCCGTCAGGGACGCGACCGCCGGCATGCGCCTGCACCGCGCCTCGTTCCTGCGCGACAGCGGGGTCCTCACGCGGGTGTCGGCCACGGGATTCGGCTTCCAGGTGGAGATGACGCAGGCGGAGGGGGCGCGCGGCGCCCGCATCGCCGAGGCGCCGATCACCTTCGACGAGCGCATGTCCGGCGAGTCGAAGCTGTCGGGAGCGATCTTCGTCGAGGAGCTCGTCATGGTGACGAAAGGCGGCCTCAGCCGTCTGGCCGGGGCCGCCCGCCGCCTCGTGGGCCGCTGAGCGAGCGGGGCTCACCCCTTGCGGTAGTGCCCCTCGGGGCGCAGGCGCCCCTCGCGGTACGCCGCCAGCTGCTCGGCGAGCACCTGGTCGAGCTCGGCCATCGAGCGCCGTTCGAGCAGCATGTCCCAGTGGGTGCGCTGCGGCTTGGCGGGCTTGGCGTCGTCGTCCTCCTCGGTTTCCCCGAGCAGATCGGCGCTGCGCCCGCAGCGGCACTCCCACGTGGGCGGCGCGGTGGCCTCGGTCGACAGGGTCACCTCGAACTCGTGCCCTTTGGGGCACAGGTACCGGACGATGAAACGGTCGGCGAACACCACTCCGTCCTCGGACTCGAGGGACTTGGCGCCGATCTGCATGCCACGCAGTGCGCGGTCTGCCATGGTTTGCCTCCTGGGGGCTGATGGTGAACCCTTCGATTCTACCGGACTCGTCAAACGCGGCGGGCCCCGGTCCGCCGGGCCGGCCCCCCTGTCCCGCACTCCGATCCGATAATGTGCATTATGTCAGATTTATCGGGACGGCCCCGCCCCGCCGTGGCGGACCGTCCCCCTGGCCGCCGACCAGTACAGTTGACCGCATGACAGACGCATCCACCCGGCCGCCCGCCACCATCGCGCGGCGCTGGAGGCCGGCGGTCCTCGAGGCCCTGGTGCTCGTGGGCTGCTGCTGCGCGTACTCCGTGGCCTGCTTCCTCGCACCGGTCACGCGCGAGGCCGCCATGGCTCACGCCGCCCAGGTCGCGTCCTTCGAGGCGCAGACCGGCATCGACATCGAACTGGCGGCCAACCAATGGCTCATCGCGCGCCCGCTGATCGCCCAGGCGGCGTCCCTGCAGTACGCCGTGTCCTTCTTCGCCTTCACGGCCGCCGCGCTCGCCATCATGTGGTGGCGCAGGCCCGACCGCTACCACCAGGCCCGCAACGCGCTGTTCGTCATGACGGGCGGTGCGCTCGTCACCTACTGGACCTATCCCCTGGCGCCCCCGCGCCTCGTCGAGGGCAACGGCATCGTCGACGCTGTGGCGCGCCACACTTCCGCGTACTCCAGCCTCTTCGGCACCCTGGCCAACCCCTACGGCGCGATGCCCTCGATGCACACGGGCTGGGCGGTATGGGTGGCCGCCGTCCTGGGGGCGTTCGTGTGGAAGCGCGCCTGGCAGCGCGCGCTCCTGGCCCTGCACCCCCTCGTGACGATCGCGTCCATCATCGCCACGGGCAACCACTACGTCGTCGATGCCGTTGCCGCTGTGGCCTACTTCCTCATCGCGTGCGCGCTCGTCGCGATCGCGGGGTTACTAAGAAATGTGAGATTGGACCGGCCCAAGTCCTAGTCGTGGCGCGCTGTGGGATATACCCTTATGGCATGAAATGTGGCGTGGATTTTGGAACGACGACAACCACCGTCGCCGTCGCTGACAGAGGCAACTACCCCGTCGTGTCCTTCGAGGACGGCGCCGACACCCGGGACTACGTCCCCTCGGTGGTCGCCTTCGACGACGGGAAACTGGTCTTCGGCTTCGAGGCCGACAGGGCCGCCCGGGCGGGGGCGCCGCACATCCGCTCCTTCAAACGGTTCCTCGCCGACCCGGACGTCACGGCGTCCACCTCGATACGGCTGGGCTACCGCGACGTGGAGCTCATGGACGTGCTCACCCGCTTCCTCGCCCACGTCGCCGACTGCGTGCGCACCGGCTCGTCGGTGTCGCGCGTGAGGAAGTCCGAGCCGCTGGAGGTCGCCGTCGGCGTCCCCGCGCACGCCTGGTCCGGCCAGCGGTTCCTCACCCTGGAGGCCTTCAAGAACGCCGGCTGGGACGTCACCACGATGCTCAACGAGCCCTCCGCCGCCGGATTCGAGTACACGCACCGCCACGCGGGCACCCTCAACTCCAAGCGGACCAGCGTCCTCGTCTACGACCTCGGCGGGGGCACCTTCGACGCCTCGGTCGTCGAGGCGGCCGGGCGCCGCCACGAGGTCCTGGGCTCGCGCGGCCTCAACCTGGTCGGCGGGGACGACTTCGACACGATCCTGGCCAACCTGCTCGCCACGGCCGCGGGAACGGACTCCGCCCGCCTCGGCGAGGAGCGCTGGGCCGCCCTGCTCGACGACGCGCGCGCAGCGAAAGAGGCGCTCATCCCCCAGTCCCGCCAGATCACGGTCGCCATCGACGACCAGCAGGTGACGATCCCCGTCACCGCGTTCTACGAGGCGGCGACCCCGCTGGTCGCCTCCACCATCGACGCCCTGGAGCCCCTGCTCACCCCGGTCGATGGCGTCGGCCAGCTCGGCCCCGACGTGGCCGGCCTCTACGTCGTCGGCGGCGGCTCCCAGCTGCCCCTCATCTCGCGGGTGCTCCGCGAGCGCTTCGGGCGCCGCGTCCACCGATCCCCCCACACCGCGGCGTCCACTGCGATCGGGCTGGCCATCGGGGCCGACCCCGACTCGGGGTTCACCGTCCGCGAGCAGCTGTCGAGGGGCGTCGGCGTGTTCCGCGAGCTCTCGTCGGGCTCCACCGTCTCCTTCGACACGCTGCTCACCCCGGACATGGGCAGGACGCCCGGGCAGAGCGCGGGCCTGAGCCGCCAGTACCTGGCCGCCCACAACGTCGGCTTCTTCCGCTTCGTCGAGTACACGTCGGCCGACGAGGCCGGCGTCCCCCGGGGCGACATCCACCCGTGCGGCGACGTCTACTTCCCCTTCGACCGCGCCCTGCAGGACTCGGACGCGGATCTGTCCTCCGTCGAGGTCGTGCGCACCGAGGAGGGGCCGCTCATCCAGGAGCACTACTGGGTGGACGAGAACGGGATCGTGACCGTCGAGATCCGGGACACCGAGACCGGGTACACGGTCCGCAAGGAGCTCGGCAGGTAGCCAGCGCAGTGGACTGGCGGAGGCCGGTGCCCGGAGGGCGACTCCGGGCACCGGCCTGTTCGCGTCCATGCGCCACCGCCCGCCCACGGGCGGGCGGTGGCGGCGACCGCTCGTGGCCGCGGTGCCCACGGGGCTCCCGCGCCTGACCCGTTGCCATCGCACGGCGCGGCCCGGGGCGCCAGGGACGGCGGCGCCCGTCGGCGCGGTGCCGACGGGCGCGTGGGCGATCGGGTTGCGGCGCCGCTCGGGCGGCGCGGATCTCAGGAGGCCGAGGACATCCTCTGCCTGCGCCGCTGGGCGAGCTCGTCGACGAACGCCCCGTCGTCCGGGCGCTCGATCGGAAGCTCCGCGAGCGACCCCTCGACCTCGCGCCAGACCCGCCCGACGGCGATGCCGAAGACGCCCTGCCCGCCCTGGAGCAGGTCGATCACCTCGTCGGTGGAGGTGCACTCGTAGACGGAGGCGCCGTCGCTCATGAGCGTGATGGAGGCGAAGTCGTCCACTCCCCTGTTCTGCAGGGTGCCCACCGCGACGCGGACCTGCTGGAGGGACACGCCCGCGTCCAGCAGCCTTTTGACGATCTTGAGGACCAGGATGTCCTTGAAGGAGTACAGGCGCTGGGAGCCCGAGCCGCGGGCCGCCCTGATGGAGGGCTGCAGCAGGCCCGTGCGCGCCCAGTAGTCCAACTGGCGGTAGGTGATCCCGGCGGCGGAGCAGGCGACGGGGCCCCTGTAGCCCATGTCATCGGTGTCGAGCCCTTCGAGGGGGTCGCCGAAGAGCATGCCCTGCCGCGCTGCGTCGGCGTGTAAAGGCTCGGCACTCACTGGTGGCTCCTTGTGTTCACGTTCTTGATCCATTCAATACGCTAGAGGCTGGCGCCCACCGGGTCAACGACCCACGCGGAGGGCCTCACCCTCAACTATAGGTTGAAACTCACTCGCCTATTCGGCGAGTTGCGACAGGGACACGCGCAGCAGTTCCCGGTGCAGGTCGGCCA
>ERZ773099.794-NODE-794-length-24827-cov-12.901098_pt1 | contig 24827 bp, 18 predicted proteins | sample MGYA00511120_ERZ773099 | MGnify/ENA primary metagenome ERZ773099 (study PRJEB29015, sample SAMEA2738012) | human oral metagenome | biome: human oral; feature: human-associated habitat; material: dental | place: China | collected 2104 ...
TTACGTTATATGAAGAAGAATTGGATATGACGGTATTTAGTTCTGCGATTAAGTACATAGAGCAGGCAGAGGTATTAATAATAGGAGGAACCTCACTTAGTGTATATCCAGCGGCAAATTTAATAAGGCATTTTAGAGGAAATCATTTGGTAGTTATAAATAAAACTTCAACACCTCAAGATAGAATGACGACATTGGTTATTAATGGAAAAATAGGAGAAGTTTTCGAAAAGATAAATAATATATAAAGAGAAAATATATTTAATTAAACGAGAAAGGAGATTTTATGAATATTATCAGAAAAATTGGATGGTTTTTAAAACTTGAAAAAAAGCGATATATAATAGGAATACTTGCATTATCGTTGGTAAGTGTCTTTAACTTAATACCACCAAGAGTGATAGGAAATGTTGTTGATAATATTGCATCAGGAGAGTTGACAAATAAGTATTTGTTTATCAATCTAGTTTATCTAGTATTAGCAGCCTTAATAATGTATGGTCTGAGATATGTTTGGCGTGTCTATATCTTTGGTGCAGCGTATAATCTTGGAAGATTATTGCGTTTTAGACTATTTCAACATTTTACAAAGATGTCTCCATTGTTTTATCAAAAATATCGTACAGGTGATTTGATGGCGCACGCTACAAATGATATTAACTCTGTTGTAATGGTTGCAGGTGGAGGTGTAATGTCGGCAGTTGATGCGTCTATTACAGCCTTGGTAACTTTAGGAACAATGGTGTTATTAATAAGTCCAAAGTTAAGTTTTATAGCGATATTACCATTTCCGTTTATGGCATATGCAGTTAATAAATTAGGTGACAAAAACTATGAAAGTTTTAAAGAGGCGCAGGAATCATTTTCAGATTTAAATAGTAAAGTTCAAGAAAATGCTTCAGGTGTTCGTGTTACTAAGTCATTTGGATACGGTAATGATGAAATAGAAAGTTTTAAAGAAATTAATAAGAAAGTTTTTATTAAAAATATTACCGCTTCAAAATATAATGCGTTGTTTGATCCTATGGTGCTTGTTTTTATTGGACTTTCGTATACTTTAACTTTAATTTTTGGAGGAATCTTTATTTCTAATGGAGAGATGACCGTTGGAGAGTTAGTAACCTTTGTTACATACTTAGATATGTTAGTTTGGCCACTTCAAGCAATAGGGTGGTTGTATAATATAGGTCAACGTGGTGATGTTTCTTATGGACGTATCGAAAAATTACTAGCTGAAGAAAGCTCTGTAAAAGAAATGGCAAAAGAAGGATTAGTAGCAGTCAATGGCCGTTTAGAATATAATATTTCTAATTTTGTATATTTAGATAAATCAGTATTGTCAGAAATTAAATTTTCAATAGAGCAGGGTCAGACATTAGGTATTGTTGGAGTTACAGGTTCTGGGAAAACAACATTGCTGAAGCTATTACTACGAGAATATGATGTAGTAGATGGAGAGATTCTTTTAAACGGTGAGAATATTAAAAATTATGAATTAAAAGATCTTCGTGGTTTAATAGGTTATGTTCCACAGGATCAAGTATTATTTGCGATGTCTATAAAAGAAAATATTCGCTTTGCAGATCCAGCATATTCGGATGAAAGAGTAGAAGAAGTTACAAAACTTTGTGGCTTATATAATGATATAAAAAGTATGCCAGATGGAATTGATACTATTATTGGAGAAAGAGGTGTTTCATTATCTGGAGGTCAAAAGCAACGTATAGCGATGAGCCGTGCATTAATTATGAACCCGGATATTTTAATACTTGATGATTCTCTATCAGCAGTTGATGCAAAAACGGAAAATATTATTTTAGAAAATCTAAAAGAAGAGAGAAAAGGGAAGACAACGATTATTACTGCCCATAGATTATCAGCTATTGTTCATGCTGATTTAATTATCGTTATGGATAATGGAAAAATTATTGAACGTGGAACGCATGATGAGTTATTAGCCCAAGATGGTTGGTATAAAGAAACATACAGTAACCAACAGTTAGAAGAAAGGTTAAAAGGAGGAGAATAAGTTGAAAAAAAATAATACTTTTTTAAGATTGCTTAATTATATGCTAAGATATAAAACTTTTACAGCAGTCGCATTAACATTTATCCTTTTAACAAGTATTGTAGCTACTGCAATTCCTCTTTTAGCTCAATATTATATTGATAACTATATAACAAAAGGTATTGCAAGTGCAGGGCTTGGTTTATTAATCATCTATTATGGGTTGTTTTTATTTAGAGTTATTTCTACCTTTATAGGTGAATATTACTTTTCAAAAGTTGCGTATAGTATAGTCAGCGATTTGCGTGAGGAGAGCTTTACAAATCTTCAAAAATTAAGAATGGCTTATTTTGATAGAACTCCTGTAGGTTCGATTGTTTCAAGATTAACAAATGATACACAAGCAGTTGCTGATATGTTTGGAACAATTTTTTCTAGTTTTCTTAACTCTATTTTGATGTTTGTTGTAACGATAGGAGCGATGATTTCTCTTAGCCCTGGATTAACAGTTTTAATGATATTGTTTCTTCCAATAATGATAGGCTCGGTTTATTTGTACCAAAGATTATCTAGTAAGCTAGTAAAAATTACTCGTGCTAAACTTAGTGATTTAAATACAAAATTATCGGAATCGATAGAAGGTATGCGAATTATTCAAGCTTTTAATCAAGAAGAACGCTTAATAAAAGATTTTGAAGAAGTAAATAAAGAACATCTACATTACATGAGTCGTTCTTTATCGGTGGATAGTTTATTACTTCGCCCAGCCATGGCATTGTTAAAAATTTTGGCCTATGGAGTAATATTGACTTATTTTGGGCTTAGTTGGCAAACTGCAGGTTTTACAGCTGGGATAATTTACGCATTTATTCAATATACAAATCAGCTGTTCAATCCACTTATAGAGCTTATGCAAAATTTTTCTGTTTTACAGACATCTATGATAGCTGCAGGGCGCGTTTTTGAACTTATTGATAATAAGGAATATGAACCTGCTCAAAAGGATAGTAATTATAAAATTGAAGAAGGAAATATTGAATTTAAAAATGTGAGTTTTTCTTATGATGGGAAGAATGATGTTTTGAAAAATATTTCGTTTAAGGTAAATAAAGGAGAAACTATTGCATTTGTGGGATCAACTGGTTCTGGGAAATCATCAATAATAAATCTATTTTTAAGATTTTATGAATTTGATCGTGGGGAAATTCTGGTTGATAGACGAGATATAAAAGATTATTCAATGAAAGAATTACGAAATAAAATAGGTTTAGTACTACAAGATCCATTTTTATATCATGGCACTATTGAATCTAATATAAAAATGTATAATAAGTCTTTAACTGAAAGTGATATTAAAGCAGCGGCTAAGTTTGTAGATGCTGATGAATTTATTATGCAACTACCTGAAAAATATAAAAGTCCAGTTACAGAACGTGGTTCAACTTTTTCAAGTGGACAACGTCAGCTACTTACTTTTGCAAGAACTATAGCAGCACAACCTAAGATTTTAATTTTGGATGAAGCTACAGCAAATATTGATTCTGAAACAGAAGAAATAATACAAAACTCATTGAAGAAAATGAGAAAGGGACGTACGACGATAGCAATAGCGCATAGATTATCCACTATTCAAGATGCAAACTGTATTTATGTACTTGATAAAGGTGAGATAATTGAAAGTGGTACACACACTAAGTTGTTACAACAAAAAGGAACATATTATAAAATGTACCAGCTTCAAGCAGGGATGTTAAATGTAGAAAAAAACCTCTAACTAGTTTATTAGTTAGAGGTTTTAGTATTAGAATTTAACTCTTTCTTCTATATATTGTTTTAATTCTGAAATAGCGATACGAGTTTGTTCCATTGTGTCACGTTCACGGACAGTTACCATACCATCATTTTCAGATTCAAAGTCATAAGTGATACAGAATGGAGTACCAATTTCATCTTGGCGACGATAGCGTTTACCGATAGAACCAGTTTCATCAAAATCTACCATAAAATCAGCTGCAAGTTGTGAATAAACTTCACTAGCTTTGTCACTTAATTTTTTAGAAAGTGGTAGAATAGCTGCTTTATATGGTGCTAGTACTGGATGGAATTTAAGAACTGTACGAGTATCGTTTTCTCCTACTTCTTCTTCATTGTATGCGTCACATAAGAATGCTAGTAGAACACGGTCAACACCAACAGACGGCTCTATACAATATGGAATATATTTTTCATTAGTAAGAAGATCTTGATAAGTCATATCTTGCCCTGAGTGCTCCATATGTTGTTTTAAATCGTAATCTGTTCTTGAAGCAACTCCCCAAAGTTCTCCCCATCCAAATGGGAATTTAAACTCGATATCAGTTGTTGCATTAGAGTAGTGAGAAAGCTCTTCTGGATCATGATCACGAAGACGAATATTTTCTTTTGTCATACCTAAATCTAATAGCCAGTTTTCACATGTATCTTTCCATGTTTTATGCCAGTCTAATTCAGTCCCTGGCACACAGAAGAACTCAAGTTCCATTTGTTCAAACTCACGAGTACGGAAAATAAAGTTACCAGGTGTAATTTCATTACGGAATGATTTACCAATTTGACCTATACCGAATGGTAGTTTTTTACGCATACTACGTTGAACATTTTTGAAGTTAACAAAAATACCTTGTGCAGTTTCTGGACGTAGATAAATTTGGCTTGTAGAATTTTCTACAACACCTTGATTTGTTTTGAACATAAGGTTAAATTGTCTAATATTAGTAAAATCATGTTTACCACATTCTGGACATTTAATATTTTCTCGTTCGATAATATTTTCTAATTCTTCAAATGGTAGTCCATCAACAACGACATCTTCATTTTTTTCTTTGAAGTAATATTCTTCAATAAGTTTGTCAGCGCGAAGACGTGATTTACATGATTTACAGTCCATCATTGGATCAGAAAAGTTTCCAACGTGCCCTGATGCTTCCCAAGTACGTGGATTCATAAAGATAGCAGCATCTAATCCAACGTTATATGGTGACTCTTGAATGAATTTTTTCCACCATGCTCTTTTAATGTTATTTTTTAGTTCGATACCTAATGGACCGTAATCCCAAGTATTAGCTAATCCACCATAAATTTCAGATCCTTGAAATACGAATCCTCTGTTTTTTGCAAGAGATAAAATTTTCTCCATGATTAAATTCCTCCTTTAAAATAAAATATCCCTAGATATACTCTAAAGTATACCTAGGGACGAAATAAATTCCGCGGTTCCACCCTGATTAGTAAAAACTCATCTTTAAATATTTACATGTAATGTATATTATGCCAAATACTTTGCTGAACTTTCACCATCAACAGCTCGCTACTATGTTTATATATTTATTCTAACATCTTATTTAAAAACTTTCAAGGATAATACTAAAAAAATATTTTAATTGTTCGTGATTTATTGTAAGTATAAGGTATAAGTGCTATAATAAATTAATATTCAATTATCGAGGAGGTTATATGAGAGTTTCATTTCAAAGAGGTGATATAAAGCATCTTATAACAAGTGGTGTTATTTACTTTGCAGCAGTATTTTTTCTACCAACACTATTACCACAAACTTTAAGTGTGCATTTGCGATTAAATATTGCTTTAGGATTATCAACATTAGCAACTATCATTATGTTTTTCATAGCATCTAAATCACATAATGATATTGATCGAGGAAAAAGAGAATCAAATATTTTAATAATCATAGCAATAGGATTAGCAGGGTTTGTAGCGATGATGCTGGTGCAAGGTATTATAAATGGATTATTACAATACTTAGCTAAAATTTTTGAGTTTCAAGCAAGTAGTAAAAATACAAGTAATGTTGTTCAAATAATAAAATTAAATCCGTTATTTATAGGATATGTTGTTTTTTTAGGACCGATAATGGAAGAATTATTCTTTAGAAAAGCGGTTTTTGGATATTTTTATGATGTTATGTTAGGTAGTAAGCAATGGATTAGATTTACTATTCCTGCTCTAATAACGGGGATATTATTTGCTATTCCACATGATGGATTTTCTCCAATCATGGTATTATATATAATGATGTCGTTTGTTTTTAGCTTTTTATATTTAAAAACTAAAAGTATCATTACGCCGATGATAGCGCATATTGCTATGAATATGATGGTAGTAATAGTTCAACTTTCAATACAGTAGAGGAGGCATTATGTCATCAAAAAATTGGTTATCGACGAATTACTTTTTACAGTTTGCAGTTAATGGAGTATTTTTACCATTTTGGATTTTGTATCTCACAGGAGTGAAGAATTTAACTGTTTTGGAAGCAAGTACAATATTTTCGATGTTATATCTTGCCAGATTTTTAGGTGGAATTTTTTTGAATCCATATTTATTGAAGAGATATAATATTAGTTTATCTTTAAAGATATCGGTGATAGCTGGTATCTTACTTGCACTGAGCTATGGAATTACAAATAACAAAATAATCTTGACTCTTATAACATTTATGTTTGGTCTAGTTTATTATACAGTTGCACCATTTATAGAAAGTTTGGCATCTTTATTTTTAAAAGAAGAAGGCATTGATTACGGAAAAGCAAGGACATGGGGATCTGTAAGTTTTACATTGGTTGGAATAGCTGCAGGTGGTATTATAGGATATGTAGGAAGTGTCGCACTGTATTATATACTTATTATATTATTAGTTTTATATGTGGTTTTTATGTTTCTGCCTCAACCTAAGCTAGTTCGTACTCTTACTGTTAATAAAAGTGATAACAATAATACAGGTAAATTATATAGTTGGGTACTAAAAGATAAAAATGCAATATTACTTATTCTAGTTGTATTTTTATATCAGCTATCACATACGGCGTATAATAATTATAATGCATTATATTTAGAAAGTATGAATATAAACGCTAAGTGGTTGTCGGGATTAATTCTAAACATTTCCGTTATAGCCGAAATTTTGTTTTTTATTTTTTCAAAAAAAATAATAGGGAAGATAAAACCAACTCAACTGTTAGTTTTTTGTGGGATTGGAGCAATAATAAGATGGCTTATGTTAGCGATATTTCATAATATATATGTATTTGTTGTAATGCAAACTTTTCATGCAATAACTTTTGCTGTAGGACATATTGCTTTTATTTTAATTTTAAATAATAGATTTAATACAGAAAAAATAATTGATATGCAAATCTTATATACAGCGATATGTTACCAGCTTAGTATGACCATTGGTCTTTATATTATGGGAGCAATATGGGATATAAATTCATCATTAGTATTTTTTGTATCTGCAGTAATTGCTTTAATAGGAACAGTTTTTGCCACGAGAATTAGAGAAAAATAAAATTTAGAAGAGGAATCATAATTTATTAGATTATGATTCTTTTTTAGTATTAAGTTTATTTAGGTGCGTACATAAATTAAGAATAATATTTAGTAAATTATTAAAAAACTTGGAAAAATTTTAATATAATATTAAAATATAATTGTAAATAGTTATGGAGGTGTTTGTGTGATTAAACATTTGTTTTCTGATATGGATGGGACTGTTTTGAATAGTAACGGACAAATGAGCGAATTTACGATAAAAACAATAAAGGAAAGTGGATTACCTTTTACTTTAGTATCAGCTCGTTCTCCGCAAAAAATGGAAGAAATAATAAATAATCTTGGTATTGATGGAATTCATGTTGCATTTAATGGTGGCATGATTTTTGAGAAAAATAATAAAAATAATATAATATTACATAGTGTACCGTTGGAGTATAATTTAGCAAGGAGATTGGTATTAGATATAAGAAATAAGTTTGAAAATATTGGTATTAGTCTCTATGATGAATCATATTGGAATACAGATTTAGAAACTATGGGCATAAAAAGAGAATATAATATAGTAAAAGTAGGTTACAAGATTGTAAATTTTAAAAATTATTTTGAAAATACAAATAAAACAATTTATAAAGTATCATTTATTGAGCATGACGAAGAAGTTTTTAAAAAATTGATAGATTATGTAGAAGAAAACTATTCTAAAGAACAGTTAACTATTCAAAAATCTTTAAGTGGTTATTTAGAAATTACTCATATTAATGCAAAGAAATCAAAGGGTATTGAATACATACAAAAACTTGAAAAATTGGAGAAGAATGAATTAGCAGCGTTTGGTGATGGGCAAAATGATATACCGATGTTTGAAAGTGTTGGGCATATAGTAGTTATGGAAAATGCTACAGATGATGTGAAAAAATATGCAGACTTTATTACTAAATCTAATAATGATGATGGAGTTGCATATGCGATTGAGAAGTATATAAAAAATATTTAGAGTGATGTAGATAGTGGAGGACTTAAATGGATAAGTACATTAAAAACTTAGAAAAAGAATTTTCTATAATAAAAAATGGCTTCAAAGAGCAAGAAAAAAAAGCGATAAACGATTATAAATCAAATGGTATTGAATACATAAAAGAATTAGCTTTTCTAGCATATCATTCTGATGTTTATCAAGTGAGAATGTACGGTGTATTCCTTTTTGGTTATTTGTCTATAGATAATGAGATTTTGGCATTTATGAGAGATGAAGTTTCTAAAGATGAGAATTGGAGGGTTCAGGAAGTATTAGCTAAGGCTTTTGATGAATTTTGCAAATCAATAGGGTATGAAAAATCACTTCCTATTATCGATGAATGGCTAAATCATGATAATCCCAATACTAGAAGAGCAGTAACGGAAGGTTTAAGAATATGGACGAGTAGAACATATTTTAAAGAAAATCCTAATGAAGCTATTAGAAGAATAGCGAATTTAAAAGAAGATAAGAGTGAATATGTAAGAAAATCAGTGGGAAATGCATTAAGAGATATAAGTAAAAAATTTCCATAATTAATTAAAGATGAATTAAATACTTGGAAGTTGGAAAATAAAGAAATTAATCAAGTATATAAGTTGACCAGTAAATTTATTAAGGAATAACGGTATATGTAATTAATTAGAAAACAGTAAATTTTATAAGTTTACTGTTTTTATTAATGGCTTAAGTCAGTTGAGGAGGCGAAGCCTACGAAACAAAAAACCACCCGCTATGTGAACTGCACCCCAAAAGTTAGATTTTTGTGTCTAACTTTTGGGGTGCAGTTCATTTTAGGGGTGGTCGTTATTTTCAGAAAGGAAATCTTCAACTTCTTGTTGAGTTTTAGAAAATTTTGAAACAAATCGGCTTACTTCTTTGTTGTTTTTGTATGCAATAAAAGAAGGGATACCAAAAACTTCTAAAGCCTCTGTTATTTCAGGAAAAGTATCACGATCAATATAAATAAATTTCATATCATTAAATTTATTCACTGTTTCTTCAAAAAATCTATCCAGCATAACACAATCAGGACACCACGTAGCAGAAAAAACAAATACTACTTTTTCATTATTCTCTTTTAATTCTTTAAAATCATCAATAGTTGATAATTTTTCAATGTAATCAAACATATAATCACCTCGTATAAATAATATAAAAACATTATAGCACTAAAAATGTGAGGAAGTATAGTTTAGAATTATAAAATGATTAAGTTAAACTAGTATTTAATATAGTATATAAAAATCTAATAAGAACTTTTTTAAGTCCTTATTAGATTAAATAAATATTAGTTAGATTAAATAAATATTAGAAGAAGATAATAGCAACCACATAAGCTATTATTACAGCTAGAGGACCAGTAATTAATCTTGAGTAAAATAGTGCTGGCACCCCATACTCTATTGTTTCCGCTTCTGCCTCTCCTAAACTAAGTCCTACAGGAACAAAATCACAACCAACTTGTCCATTTATAGCAAATAATGCTGGTAACGCAAGATAAGCAGGGACATGACCTAACCCTATTTGAGTACCAATTAGTGTACCAACTACTTGTGCAATTACAGCACCAGGGCCTAAGATTGGTGATAAGAATGGTAAGGTACATATTATTGAAATTACTAAAAGACCGAAAATATTCCCGATAAGAGGAGAAATTCCTTTAGCAATCAAGTCACCTAATCCAGAGGCAAGTATAATACCCATAAGCATACTAACAAATGCCATAAAAGGTAATACACTTCCAATAACAACATTAATTGTTTCTCTACCTGCTTCATAAAATTTAGCTACAACATTTCCTACTCCTTGTCCAAGGCGCATTATAAAATTACCTTGTACTTGCTCTTTAGCTTGTGCTTTAATTTCATCATAATTTTCAGGTTTTTTTACACCACTATTTAATACACCACTTTTAGGTTCATAGGTTTGTGTTTCATCATTTTCAGATAAAGTTGTAATATCATCAATGGTAACACCTGAAACATATAAGTCTTCAGTGATAAATTGAGCAAGTGGTCCAGTTTTTCCAGTTGGTTTAACATTAACTGTAAATATTTTCTTTTTAGGGTATACACCACATCTCGCAGTTCCCCCACAATCAATTACTGCAATAAGGATTTTATCATCCTCCACACCAGTTTTAAAACCATCAACTATTTCACAGTCAAGAACTTCCGCTAATTTTTTTGTAACAGGATCTATACCTGCTGATGTCATAGATAAAATGACAGTCTTTTCTTCTGTTTTTTTAATTTTTAATGGTCCGCCCCAACCAGAACTTCCTTTAGATATTAATACTGTTTTTGTCATTGGAAAATCCTCCTATTGTTTACCTTTATTAACTAAATATTTGTAGACTCTTTCAGTTACAAATCCTCTAATTACTATTACAATTAATCCAGTTAAGAAATAAAATAATGCAAGTTTAGTCACAGATTGCCCTAGTGTTGTTAATCCTGCAGAAATTCCTAGCCATACAAAAAGTTCTCCTGGATTAGCATGAGGGAATAATCCAGTAATAGGATGAACAAATGAAACTGCTGCATCATAATAACCGGCTTTATGTTCTTCTTTTAAAAATCGCCCAAAAGTGTAGCACATAGGATTAGCTAAGCAAAATACCCCTAAAAATGGTAGGATTAAATATCGAGAAACGACGTATTTTGACATTTTTTCAGCAAATTTATCAACCCTTTTTTCTCCAATTAATTTAATTATAGAATTAATAGCTACCATTAAAACGATAAGTGTTGGTAAAATTCCTGTTACTAACCCTACAAATTGGGTACCTCCAGCCTTAAATAACCCAATAAAATGGTCTATACCGTTTGTGAGTGTTTGTAAAAAATTATCCATAGTGAATACCTCCTAAATTTATTTAATTTGTTTACGTTTTCATTTTATAATAAGTACCTTTAATTATAAATACCTAAATTTTCAAATTAATTTGAAAAATTTAGTATTTATAAACATAAAAGTTAATAGTAGAATAAAGGTGTAATAATCAAGAAAGAGTTTGATTTACAAGTTAGATATACTATATACAATAAGGAGGTATTTTCTATGAAGTATAAATCTAGTATTATAGAAATAGGCAACGATGCAATGGATTTGTATCATGGAGTACAGAGTCTAATATTATTTAATGATTTAATAGCTGATGAAATGTTAAAGGAGATTTCTGTAATACATAAAAGAATTGACATGAGAGATACGAATATAGAGGTAGGCGATACAATACAGATAGGAGAGAATAAACTGTTAGTTACTGCAGTTGGACATGTAGCTTTGGAAACATTTTCGAATATTGGCCACATCACGATAAAATTTACAGGTAGTGATAAGGTTAATTTACCTGGAGAGATAGCTGTAGTTGGAGAAATTAAAGAGATAAATATTAATGATAATATACTAATATATAAATAAAAAGGAGAATAGTTATGTACAGATTAAATAAAAAATTAGCAGAATTAGAGCAAAAAGGTGAACAAATTAAAGTTGCACTGGTAGGAGCTGGGCACATGGGAAATGGTATGGTTAGTCAAATGACTAGGATGAAAGGGATAGAGGCAACTGTTGTTGTCGATATTAATATAGAATTGGCTAAGAAAGCACTGTTAGATGCAGGAATTAATGAAAATAAAATAGTTGAGGTATCTACTTTAGAAGAGATAAATGAAGTTATTGAAAATGGAAAGCATGCTGTGTGTAAAGACTTTATCTTAGCAGCAAAAGCTGACAAGATACAGGCAGTTGTTGATGCAACAGGAGGCATAGCTTTAGGAGCAGAAATAGCATTGAATACAATATTAAATAAAAAACATATTATTATGTTAAATGCAGAAACAGATTGTGTAGTAGGACCAATCTTGAAAAAATTAGCAGATGATGCAGGTGTTATCTTTACAGGATCTGCTGGAGATGAACCTGGAGCAGTAATGGAATTATATGATTTTGCAGATGCAATGGGGTTTGAAGTTAAAGTTATAGGAAAAGGGAAAAATAACAAGCTTGATTTCGAGTGTAATCCAGATACAGTTAGAGAAGAAGCATTAAGTAAAGGGGCCTCGCCTCATATGATAACTTCATTTAAGGAAGGTACGAAGACTATGGTAGAGATGGCGCTTATGGCTAATGCAACTGGGTTTGTTCCAGATATTAGAGGGGCACATGGTATAGAGTCTGATGTAAAAAGTTTACCACAAAAATTTTCATTAAAAACTGAAGGAGGAGTTCTAGATAAATATAAAGTTGTAGATTTTGTAAATGGAATCGCTCCTGGAGTATTTGCAATAGTTGCTCATGATTTAAAATCGGTTAATGACGAAATGAAGTACTTAAGTATGGGGGATGGACCAAATTATGTTTTATATAGACCATATCACCTATGCTCTTTAGAGACACCATTATCAGTAGCAATGGCAGTTCTCGATAATAAGGCAACAATAGCACCTAAAAATGGACTAGTAGCGGAAGTAATGACTGTAGCTAAGAAAGACCTAAAAGAAGGGGAGTATATGGATGGATACGGAGCATATACATGTTATGGATTAATAGAAGAATATCAGAAAGCAAAAGATTTAAAAGCGGTACCTATCGGATTAGTAGATAAAAAAACTAAAGTATTAAAAGATATAAAAAAAGGTGAAATAATTACCTATGATATGGTAGAAATTGATAAAACGACAACGTTATACCATTTAAGACAACTCCAAGAGAAATTATTTGGGTAGTGATTTTATAACCAACAAAAATATGTAATTAGAACCAGAACAAATGTAGTTTTATTATTTATTCTGTTGTTAATAAAAAAATATATAACTATTTCCATAGATAAAAAAAGTATTTTATAATAATTATATATTAGGATTTAGTAGGGGAGGGAATGGATTGAGTAATATTGTACTTGATAATAAAGATTTAAAAATTATAAACCTATTATTAAATAATAATTATTTGAGGATTGAGAAAATTGCAGAAGAGTTATATATATCAGATAGAAGTGTTAGAAATTACGTAAAAAGAATAAATGAAATTCTAGAAGGAATAGCAAAAATTCAAATAGAACGAGGAAAAGGATTGAAACTATTAATTCAATCTGAGGAGTTTTATGAGATAATTAATGATTGTAGTAGTGGACAGTTATTATTAAATAATAGAGAAGATAGAGTAAAATATATAATTGACTATTTTATTAAATTAGATGGGATAACAATACTGGATGAATTAGCTCATAACTTAAATGTAGGGAAAACAACTTTAATTAATGATTTAAAAGAAGTGGAATTAGTTCTTAATGAATATCATTGTAAAATAGAAAGTAAAAAAAATACTGGAAGCTATTTAGAATACAATGAATTAGATATTAGAATGTTGATTTCTAATTATTTATGTGATGGATATAATATATATCAGATTAATGAAAAATATGCAAATATAGATAAAGATAAATTCAAGAATCTTAAAATAGATATTTATAATTTTTTAAAGGCAAATAATTACAATGTTACAGAAATAGTTCTTACAGATATTTTAAAATATATAATTATAATGGTATACAGAGTAAATCGCGGATATACGATAAACCATTTAGAGAAAAGACATGAAATAATAAAGAATTTTTCAGATTATGATAACTATGCTCAGAAAATTTCAGAATTAGTAGATAGATATTTCGGTATAAAAACAACAACTAATGGTAAATTGTATCTAGCAATCCCCTTTTTTACGAGGAATGCAGCCATTAATATAGATTTCTCTAAGAAAAATATAACAAATGCCATCTCAAATTTAATGGATAAGATAAGAATGAAAATATATGAGAATGTAGGGATTATAATTAATGATAAAAGAATGTTAAATAATCTAGCAATTCATTTGAGCTATTCATTAAATAGAATGACTTTTAATATAAAAGTAAAAAATAGCCTAGATTTTAGTATAAAAGAAGAGTATAAATTAGCTTATCAATTGGCAGAAATATCAGCAAATGTTATAGAAAAAGAGAAAAAATTAAAAGTATCAAGTGAAGAAATAACGTTTATAGCTATACACTTTGGAGCATTATTAGAAAAAAATAGAGCTAAAATTAGTGAGTTGAAGAATTTTGCCTTAATATGTGAAAATGGTCTGGGTACATCAATGTTATTAAAAGCAAGACTTAATAGATTATTAAAAGCAGATAGAATTGATGCATATGCTTTATATGAATTTAAAGAAGCTGATAAAAGTAACTATCAAGTTATATTTACAACAATTAATTTAGATCCAGAGTTAGTAAAAGATACAAATTTGCCGATAATAAAAATAGATACTATTTTTGAAGAGGAAGAGGTAAGAAACTCATTAGAGAATGCATTATATTTTTCAAGTTTATCATTAAAGAGTACTAATGAAAAATTTCTATTAAGCTTTATAGAAGATAGTAATATACAATTTTTTTATAACTCAAATTACAAAGAAATTCTTAATCAAATGATGGGTATGTTATTTAATAATGGAAAAATAGATACTAATTTCATGAATTATATATTAGAAAGAGAAGAGACAAATCCTACTATTTTAGATAATGGAATTATGATTCCTCATTATACTAGTTTACTTGTAAAGGAACCAGAAATAATGTTAGGTTTAGTGAAAAAAGAGTGCTTTCATAATAACAGGCTTGTGAAATTAATAATATTAATAGTTTATCCTGAAAAGTATTTTGATTCGGACTTAATGTTAAAGGTATATGATAATATTATTGATTTAGGTAGAGATAAGTCAACTCTTAATAGAATATTAAACTCAACAACTGTATTAGATGTTAAAGAAAGTATAAGGAAAACATAAAGATGTACTGGATAATATTATTAATTATAGCATATATTTTAAATTTATATTTTACGTTTCTTCAAATGGAAAAATACAAAAAAACAATTGTCAGATTAAAAAAAGATTATCGTGAATGTTATATAACTACTGGTAAAAGTAGAAAATTATTTAAAGGAGGGAGTGTAAGTATTTTAGTAATAGGTAAAGACGAATTTATAGAATATGGAGAACAAATGAAAGGAAGAACGGTTTTTGCGAATTTTAAACCAATAGAAGGAGTAGTAGGGATGACAGTGAATGATGTTGAAAAAAATGAAAATGAAGATAGTATTATCCAAGCTATTTCTTTTTATAAAGAGTATATGAGTTCAAATAAGAGTAACTAAAAAGGAGTGAAAAATTATGGTATTAGTAGATCCAAAGATAATTTATAAGTTAGCTGAAGAAGGAAATTTTGCTATACCGGCTACAAATTTTATTAATCAAGAAATGCTTAAGTCATATATAGAGGTAGCTGAAGAATTAAACAAGCCGCTAATTATAGCATTTGCTGAAGCACATTCTCACTATATTACGATGGAAGAAGCTGCGTTATTAGGAAAATATTATGCTATGAAAACTAAAGCACCTATTATTCTTCATCTAGATCATGGACAAAGCTTTGATTCAGTAAAAAAAGCAATAGATTTAGGATTCACATCTGTTATGATAGATGCTTCAGATAAAAAACTAGAAGAAAATATAAGAATTACAAGTGAAGTGGTAAATTACGCACATAATAGAGGGATTTTTGTAGAAGCAGAATTAGGTCATGTAGGTAGTGGTAATGTCATTGGCATAGAGTGTTCAGAAGGAAGTGATAAAACAATATACACTTCTGTAGGTGAAGCTTATAAATTTGTAAAAGATACAAATGTTGATTCATTGGCGATATCAATAGGGACTAGTCATGGAACATATTTAGGAACACCTAAAATAAGTATTGAAAGATTGAAAGAAATTGATTTAGAAGTAGATATACCATTAGTATTACATGGAGGTTCTTCATCGGGCGACAAAAATCTAAATGATTGTGCTAATAATGGAATTAGAAAAATTAATATTTATACAGATTTTCTAGTTGCTGCTCATGAGGGTGCTCAAAAAAAATCTATAAATTATTATGAACTGAAAGATAATATTAAAGAAGCAATTAAAGAAAAGCTAAAACACTATTATGAAGTTTTTGAAACAAAGGAGATGAGGTAACATGGGATTAAGAGTACCATTTTTTGTAATAAATCCAAAGTCATATCTTTATGGAGAGGAACTATTAGATTTGGCTAAATATGCTGATAAGAAAGCTAAGGAATATGATGTGGATATACTCTTTACAGCACCATTTATTGAACTGAAAACAATAGTAGATAATACAAAATACTTAACAGTGACAGCTCAACATATGGATTCTATTTCTCCAGGTAGAGGCATGGGAAAAATAGTAGGCGAAATGCTTAAAAATATTGGAGTAAAAGCTACATTTTTAAATCATGTGGAAAATAAAATTGATGATGAAGAAGAATTAGAAAAAGTAATAAAAAAATGTAAAGACTTAGGTATACAATCTGTAGTGTGTGCAAATAGCGTAGAAGATGCGAAGAAAGTTGCTGGTTTGGGGGCAGATATAATTATTTGTGAACCAGACGAGTTAGTAGGTACAGGACAAACAAGTTCTGAAGATTATATGATTGCCACTAATAATGCAATAAAAGAAGTTAATCCACAAACACAAGTATTGCAAGCTGCTGGAATTTCAACACCTGAAGATGTATATAAAGCTATATATTTAGGAGCGGATTCTACAGGAGGAACTAGTGGAATAATAAAAGCAAATGATCCTAAGAAGACTATTGATGATATGTTGAAGAGTATGTTAAAAGCTTATGCTGATAGAAGTAATAACTATAAATAATAAATAAAGGAGAAACATCATGTATTTTCATAAAGATATAAAAGTAAAAACTGTACAAAATAGAGTATCATATCATGATATAACAAATGAAGCGAAGGCTATTGTAGAAGAAAGTGGTATAAAAAATGGAATAATCACACTTACAAGTTCACATACAACATGTTCTTTATACTTTGAAGAGTATATGCATGATAAAAATTACTATGGGGATGAGTATTTACAAGTTGATATAAGCGAAGTAATGGATAATATTGTACCAAGATGTGTGACTGAAGGACAATATAATAGTCCAGGACCAGAGCATATTGAATTTGGATTGGGATTAACTGATCCGAATTATCCAGCTGAAGCATGGACAATGTTAAACACTGATGCTCATATAAAATCTTCTATTTATGGAACGAATTCACAAACTATTATAATTAAAGATGGTGAATTAAGGCTAGGTTCTCTAGGGAAAATTTATTTTGCGGATTGGGATATACTTCGTGAAAGAAATAGAACTGTTAATGTTCTTGTAATGGGAGAATAGTTAAAATACGAATTTGGGTTTGATAGGCTCCTATATAGAATTTTCTATATAGGAGTTTTTTCGACTACAAACGTAAGCATATTTATTGGGTTCTTTGTCAAATTCGGTTGATGAAGAAAAATAAGGAAGGAGCTATGCTATGTTAAATAGTATAGCTTTTTTCTTATTTTTATGATTAATGGCTTAAGCCAGTTTCGGAGACTCCGCCTCCTCAACTGACTAAAGTCATTAATTTAAATACGGTTAATCTTTTTATCAACCGTATTTATTATAGAACCGTTTTATTCTTTAGTATTCGGAGTAACCCAATATTTCAGATATGGTTAAGGAAATATTTTATTGTGATGTTATTATAGAAAGATGATTATTTTTATTTATAAAATGGCTTTTTAGTAGAAAAAAGTAAACTATATAGAAAAGATGCTTTAATTACTTTTAGTACGTAAAATTAATAATGATTGATTGAAGAGAAAAAAGGCCTTAAATTAATCTAATATATGTGAATATAAGAACAGAGTCTTCTAAAAAAAATACTACACAATATTGAGTAGTAATTATATTTTGTATTTAATAATTTAATGTTAAATTCTTAATAATAAAATTTATGTTTTGTTTAATTTTGATTTTTTTATTGTAAAAATTTTGCTCTTATTATGTAAAAAAAATAAAAATTTAATATATTGTAGATGGTTGATATGTAGACTTTTCTAAAGGTTGGCACAGCTATTGTTGAAAACTTTTATCAATTTTGAAATACTAAAAGGAGATATTGCACATATCTAATGGAATATATTAATTTAACCTCTCTAATTCTAAAAAAAGGATAAAAATCAATATTTTTTGTGGAGAAAATGCGGAAAAATCGAATCTAAATAGTTGCATGTACTAGTTTTTTAAGATAAAATAGAAATATATTACAATGCTAAAATGGGAGTGTTGTAATTTGTTATATTCTAAATTAATAAAATAATAAAGAAGGAGGTATTTTTTATAATGAAAGTACATAAGTTGATGAAAGTTATACTCTCGTTTTTAACAATACTTTTTATGTTAGGCTCGGGGAATAATAATCATACTTTAGCACAAGGTAATCAACAAGGGGGAAGGGATGTAACAGACGGAACTAAAATAAAAATTACCAATTTTAAAATTTTCCGTAGAGGTACTAATGAAGAAGTAAATACTCTTACAACAAGGACAGGGTATGAATTTCAGTTTGATTGGGATGCTAGCGCCTATGGGACAACCTTAAAAAAAGGGGATTATTTTACAGTCAAGCTACCAGATGCGATGAACGTAGATGTATCACAAACAAACAAGGAATTGGATATTAAAGATGAAAAAAATAAAGTCATAGCTAAGGCCGTGATAACAGGAGCTGATGGTGGCGGAGGTAACATCAAATTTACTTTTACCGAGGTTGTTGATAATCTTGCTAATATTAAAGGGAATTTTAGAATGGCATTTGTTCTTAATGAAACTAAGGTTAAGATAAATGAGAAGAATGTATTAACAGTTACTGTAGGAGTGACTAACCACCCAATAGTAGAGGGAGGAATTTTAGTTAAACCCGCTGGGACCCAAAATCCTACTGAAGAATTAGGAAAATGGGTTGTGGATAGAGTTTTAAAAGATTTCTATGATGGTACTGAACGTCAGCTCATAACAAATCCAGATGCTATAGCAGCAATAAAAAAAGGATCAAGTAGATGGCTACTTCGAGTAAATGTCAAAGGGGCAAATTTAAAAAATGTTGTTGTTTCTGATAAATTACATGGAGATGAGCTAGGGTACGTCAAGATAATTCCGGGAACTTTTGTAATGTATGAAGGAGTTGCTAATGAACATGGATCAGCGACCCAAATAAAAAATGAAAAAAATATCTCAGCGCAGGTCAACTTGGCGCCTGACAGAAAAAGCTTTACTTATAATCTAGGTAATACTGAAGGGAAGACATATTTCATAATATATTATACATCATTTCCAGAAGGATCTATGCTAAAAGTAACTAATAAAGCACAAATTACTCATGAGGATGGAAAATCAGAAGAAAGAATTGCTAGATTTAAGGAAGCAATAGCTGGTGGTTCTGCAATTGGAGATAATGCGAGCAGGATTCTGATTACGAAAGTTGATGCTGATAATACAGCGATTAAGCTAGCTAAAGCGAAATTTAAGTTATATAATGAGAATAAACAACCAGTTTTAGGAACTGACGGGCAACCAATAGTGTTAGAAACTAATGATGGAGGAATAGCTCAATCTGAAAAATTAGTTGAAGGCACTTATTACTTAGAAGAAATACAAGCACCTGCTAATTATCTACTTCCAAAAGATGCTGGTAATAACACAGAAGGTCAAGGGAAAGACAATTTCTATAAGGTTAAAGTGACGAAAGATGGGGCACAATTATTTATACCTAATAAATTTGGTGGAATTACGATTTCAGGAGAAAAGACTTGGGATGATAACGATGACCAAGACGGCAAACGTCCAAAAAAAATTACAGTCATTCTGAAGAAAACAGTAGATGGACAAACAAGTGAGGTAAAACGCCAAGAAGTTACTCCAGATTCTCAAGGAAAATGGAAATACACGTTTGATAAGTTAGTAACATTCGAAAATGGAAAACCAGTTGAATATAGTATAGATGAAGAAAAAGTAGATGAATATGATAAAGTTACAACAAGAACAACAAATGGTCCAGACTACAACTTGACGAACAAACATGAACCTGAAAAAAGAGCAATTGAAGGGCAAAAAATTTGGAACGATAACAACAACCAAGATGGGAAACGCCCAACATCAATTAAGGTTAAGTTGTATAAAAAGGTTGGAAATGGCGCAAAAGAACTTAAAGAAACAAAAGAAGTGACAGAAGGCGCTGACAAAGCTTGGAAGTGGAAATTTGAAAATCTTGACAAATACGAAAACAAACAAGAAATTCAGTACACAGTTGAAGAAGAAGTAACAAATGGGTACGCAGGTGTTGTAACAGGTTCAATGGCAGCAGGTTTCAACATAACAAACAGCTACAAACCGGAAACAGTAGATATTTCAGGAGAAAAAACTTGGGAAGATAACAATAACCAAGACGGAAAGAGACCAGAATCAATAACAGTTAAGTTAATAAAACAAGTTGAAGGTGGACAACCAGAAGTAAAAGAAACAAAAGTAGTAACAAAAGGTCAAGATGATAAGTGGAAATATGAATTCAATAATTTACCAAGATATGAAAATGGTAAATTAATCACTTACAGTATAGATGAGGAAGCAGTAACAGGTTATAAAAAAGAAGTAACAGGCTATAACTTGAAGAACTCATACACACCAGGAAAAACAAAAGTACAAGTAACAAAAGCTTGGGAAGACAAAGACAATCAAGATGGAAAAAGACCAGCAAGTGTAACAGTTAAGTTACTTGCAGATGGAGTAGAAGTACCTGGCAAAACGTTAACGTTAACAGCAACAAATAACTGGACAGGAAGCTTCACAGATCTTGATGAATATAAAGCCGGGAATAAAATAGTATATACAGTTAAAGAAGAAGAAGTAGGAAATGGCTATGATAGTAAGGTTATAGGAAGTCCGGAAGATGGCTTTAAGGTAATTAATACAAGACAAACTGAAAAAGTAAATGTTGAAGGGACTAAGACTTGGAACGATGCAGACAACCAAGATGGAAAACGTCCAACAGAAATTAAGATTAATCTGTTGAAAAATGGAACTGTAGTAGAAACGAAAACAGTTACAGAAAAAGACGGATGGAAATGGAAATTTGAAAATCTTGACAAGTATGCAAATGGAGAAGTAATCAACTACACAATTACAGAAGAAGCTGTAGAAAACGGATATACAAGTGAAATTACAAAATCAGGTGAAAATACTTTTACAGTAAAAAACACAAGAGAACCAGAAAAAACATTTGTAGAAGGTGAGAAGACTTGGGATGATGCGAACAACCAAGATGGTAAGAGACCGACATCAATTACTGTTAAGTTGTACAAAAAAGTTGGAGACAAAGAAAAAGAAGAAGTAACAACACAAGAAGTAAAAGCGGATAAAGATGGAAACTGGAAATACAAATTTGAAAATCTACCAAAATACGAAGGTGGAAAAGAAATCAAATATAGTGTAAAAGAAGTAGCGGTAGAAGGTTATACAACTGAAATAAAAGACTTCAATATAACAAATAAACACGTACCAGAAAAAACATCTGTAGAAGGAACAAAAACATGGGTTGACAATAATGACCAAGATGGTAAACGTCCAGGATCAATCAAAGTAATCTTAAACAAAACAGTTGATGGAAAAACAACAAAAGTAGCTGAGAAAGAAGTAACAGCAAAAGATAACTGGAACTATGCATTTAATGATTTACCAAAATATGAAAATGGAAAAGAAATTAAATATAGCATAGATGAAGTAGATGTACCGGGATATGAAAAAACTATAAAAGGACATAACCTAGAAAACAAATATATTCCACGAAAACCAAAATTACCTAAGACAGGAAGCACGCCAAGTGAAGTTGGAGGCTTAGGGGTATTAGGATTACTAGCGGGATATGTGTTAATTAGAAGAAAAAACAAAGCTAACTAATTAATAGAAAGCTTGCAGGAGAAATGTGAGACACGTTAATACTAAGACGTGTCTCGTGTTTTTTATTATTTATTAAATTAGAAATATAAGAAACATTGATGCTATAATCTGTTTTATATGACTTTGGCGTATATTTTATAGTGAGGATTACTTTATATATTTCTTGAACAACTAATTTTACAAGAATAGCCTGTTTTCTAAGTTTAGTTGAATTTAATTATTTTTGTTTTTATTGTATATCTATTACAAACATATAGGAACGCTATATTGAAGCTGTATCTTGATAATAATGGACACTGATTGGGAACTGTGATACAATATATACAGGAAAGTTTGGATTTTTAGTGAAGGTAGTTATTATTTACTATTTAAAAAGTTGGAAATGTAATAATTATAGACTTTAGTGTAAGAAGAAGCCTTTGCTGTAAAATCGATAAGCATGATTCACTTTATTTTATTAATGGACTTGAAAAATAAGTGATAATTATGCAATTTTACATAAGGAAAATTACTTGGATAGTTATGCTTCCTAATATCGAGTAAGAATACTATGCAATAGAAATTAGAGTTTAAATAGTCATTTACAGTACTATTGTTCTAAATTCAAAACAGATATTTATGAAGTGAAAATAAAGGAAGCATTTAAGGGGTATATATAGAATAATTAAAAATTATAGGAGGTAAAATAAATGACCAAAAAGCCATTTATTCAAAAGGGATTTAAGCTGTTTTTAGCCTTTATAATGTTTTTAGGGATATTATTTCAAAACAGCCATATAACATTTGCAGAAAGGGGGACAGAGGTAAATCGCACAGAGGTAAATCGTACAGAGAACAAGAGTGCAGAGAACAAGAGTACAGAAAATGAAAGTACAGAAAACAAGAGTACAGCGGAAAATGGTGCAAGTGATAAAGGTACAGAAGAAAATCTTGCAAATCTTATAAAGAACAAAGCTGCCGAAGTAAAAGGTGCAGAAGCAAATAAGACGAAGGTAACAATAACTAGGTTTGAAATTAAAGATAAAGAGGGAAATATACCACCTGGTAAAGAACATGGATATTCGAGTAAATACAGATTGGAAATGGACTGGGATACAAGTATGTATAAGAAGGGTGAGTTGAAAGAGGGAGATTACTTTGTTATAACTCTACCTAAGCAGTTTAAATTCCCAACAGAAGGATCGGCAGTACATTTTCCTCTTTATGCACCAGATAAACAGACCATAGTTGCTTGGGCAGATGTTAATTCTGAAGGAGAAGCTGGTGGTGGAACTGTAAAGGTTACATTTACAAATTATGTAAATAACAGAGAAAATATAAAAGGGGATATGTTTTTAGAGGCTACGCTTGCTCATAAGAATATAAATGCAGGTGGATCTAATAAAATTATTATTTCAATCGGTGGAATACAAACAAGTGTTGATATTAGTATAGAACCAAAACCAACTCTTGATAACGAAGTACTTGGTAAATGGGGAGAAAAAATAACTGGGAATGAGAACCAAGCGCAGTGGAGGATGCGTATTAACCATAAAAAAGGACATTTCTCTAATTTGGTTATAAAAGATGAACTTTTTGTTAGTTCGGGAGCTCTTCCGTCAGGGATTCATTATATTCCTGAAACTTTTGAGTTGAAAGAAGTAGAAATGAATGCTTATGGTGAGGAGCAGAAAGTTATAAATACGTATAATTATGAGAAATTAAAACAACATATAACATTTTCTGCAAAGGAAACGAAGTTTGAGTTTAGATTTAGCAATATGCTAGGTAATACAAAAGGTAAACAGTTTATACTGAGCTATAAATCTACATATATTCCTCAACTTAAGTTACAAAATAAAGCTACATTCCATAGTACAGAGCATAATACCAACATTGAAAGTTATTGGATGAACTCACAAGCTGGTGGTGGCGGTCAAGGAGATTTAACTCAAAAAATTAAAATCTTTAAAGTAGATGAAAATAATGACAGTATTAAATTAGCTAATGCTAAGTTTAAGGTTACAAAGGTAGCTGATGGTTCTACTTTTGAATTGATAACAAATAGTCAAGGTGAAGCTGTTTCTGAAAAACTTGCTCCAGGTAAGTATTTAGTTAAAGAAACGGAAGCACCTAATGGTTATGTACTTGACGGCAAAGTTTACGAAGTAACAGTAATTGCAGGTGAAGCACTGCTCTTAACAGTAAAAAATTCAAAAGAAATAGAAATATCAGGAGAAAAGACGTGGGATGATAACAATGATCAGGATGGTAAACGCCCAACAAAACTAACAGTGATTTTGAAGAAAAAAGTAGGTGGACAAACAAGTGAAGTAAAACGTCAAGATGTTACTCCTGATTCTGACAGTAAATGGAAATACAAATTTGATAAATTGCCAAAATACGAAAATGGGGAGTTAATTGAATACAGTGTAGATGAAGAAAAAGTAGCTGGATATGATAAAGTTACAACAAGAACAACAAATGGTCCAGACTACAACTTAAAGAACACATACAAACCAGAGAAAAGAACAATTGAAGGGCAAAAAATTTGGAACGATAACAACAACCAAGATGGGAAACGCCC
>ERZ773099.796-NODE-796-length-24824-cov-12.853082_pt1 | contig 24824 bp, 34 predicted proteins | sample MGYA00511120_ERZ773099 | MGnify/ENA primary metagenome ERZ773099 (study PRJEB29015, sample SAMEA2738012) | human oral metagenome | biome: human oral; feature: human-associated habitat; material: dental | place: China | collected 2104 ...
TAAGCCTTTCATCGTCCACCTTCCCCTTCCAATGGACCCCGGCGATGAGGCCGAGTGAGAATCCTATGAGTAGCGCCAGCAGTGCGACGGCGGCGAGCATCAGGAGGAGCCCTTCATGACGGTGCGGCGAAGGAGCGCGAGCTGCTCCTCGGTGAGTGCTGCACCCAGGTTCAGGCTTCCCGCGCTGACCTTGTCGGACGTGATGGTGCCGATGTGGAGCCGGGGGTCGTCCGGAAGCAGCGTGTCGGCCTGAATCTTGCTGGGGTCCCATTCCATGGTCCGAGTATAGGACAACCCCCGGCACCGTCCGCTGGTGCCGGGGGTCCGAAGGGATGCCGTCCTTGCAGGACGAACCTACCGCTCTCAGAGGCCGACGTCAAGCCCCGGTGCTGAAGCCGAACCGGTTGGCCCAGGCCCGTAGGCCCTCGTCGGTGTCGAGCGAGGGCTCGTCCTCCTCCTGCGGCGGGGCGACGGCGTCGGGCTGGATGACCACAACCTCCTCGACACCCCCCACCTCCTGCGGCGAGGGGGCGGACGGCGCGCTGGGCGCGGGGGCCTCGATCGCAATCCTCTCGCCGTCGGGGGTGATCGTCCCCTCCCGGCGGGCTCGCGCCTCATCGGGGTGCTCGTCGGCGCCGGTGAGGACATCGCGCAGGATAGCGGTGGGGTCGAAGTCCTCGAAGTACTCGGTCATGGCCAGCAGGTCCTCGATGTCGGGCCTGCCCGGCCCGAGGTGGCGGGGCAGCCGGAACACGGACTCATACCCCAGGGACCGCCCCGCGTCCTTGATGCTGATGCCGTGGTCGAGGATGAACTTGCGCAGCAGGGCCTTGACCCGCCTGATCTGGTCCTTGCGCCGCTTCGCGCACTCGGAGGGCTCCTCCTGGGCGAGCTGCGCCTTGCGCGCTCTGGCCTTGGCGAGGGTCTCCAGCTTCTCCTCATCGGTCGTAGTCATGTCTTCTCTTCCTCTTTTCCCGTGCGGCGGGGGTTGCCGCATGGCCCCAGCATACACAGGTTCTCTGTTTTCTGCAAACGAGTGCCCCCGGTGTCGTAGACGGTCGACACCGGGGGCGTGCGGGGGAAGAGAGATGAGAAGCCCGCTCGAACAGGGTACTACACCTTCAGTCCGGCCACGAGGTCGGCGCGCGACGTGATACACCCCGCCGCCCCCTTGCGGGCGCCCTCCGCCGCCTGAGCCACCGTGGCGGGGATGTGGGCGATGACCGGCTTCTTGGTGGCCACCAGCGGCGCCCACACGTCATCCGACGCATCCCACTCCATCGACAGGAAGTCCAGGTTCGTCGCCTGCACGAAGTCCGCGTACCAGGTCTGGCCCCGGTTTCGGGCGTAGGCGTACCCCCAGGTCGCCCACCCCGCCTGCTTGACCTTGGCGAACAGCCAACCCGCGTCGGCGAACGCCTTGATGACGACCCGGCCCTTGTGCGGCGCCAGCATAGCCAAGTACTCGTCCGACCGAGCCATCTCCGTCTTGGGGTCGAAGATCGTCACGTGCGTGCTGCCGTAGGCCGCCAGGTAGTCCTTCAGCGTCACCGGAAGGGCCTCGGGCCGCCCGGCGAAGGCCGCCTGGACCTGAGCCCAGGTCATGTTCTTGATCGGCGTTGAGGGACCTCCCAGGCGCTCCAGCGTGGAGTCGTGCGAGGCGAACCACACCCCGTCCGAAGTCCGGTGGCAGGAGATCTCCAGGGCGTCGACACCGCACTCCACCGCCCGGGTGTACGCGGCCATCGTGTGCTCCACGACATCCCCGGCCCCGCTCATCCCCCGGTGCCCGACGACGATCCCGGTCTTCCGCTCCTTCAGCGCAGAGGCGGATCTGGCCCCGTAGGGCATGATCGACACCCCCGCCCGGGTCTTCTCCCCGCCGAACCACAGGGGCACCGTCGTCCCGTCGAGAGCCTCCCCGCCGCCCGCGGCCTTCGCCACCAGGCCCACCTGCGCCCAGGCGGCCGGGGGGTTCGCCGCGGCCCCATCGGGGGCCCGATTCGCGGCCCCGAGCACGACACGCACCGCCGACCAGGACTCCGTCGTCGACACGTCCGCCAACCCGTCGGCGACGACGGCCCCGCCGTCCATCGTCCAGGCCGCCATCTTGTTGTCCTTGGTGCCGTGGGCCGCCGAGGCGAGCAACCTGGCCGTCGAGGGCGCGGGGATCGCGGCCGCCACCGTCGCCCGCCACTGCCCGACGACGATCTGGTCAGCGTTGATGCCGCCCCCCGCCAGCACGACGAGCACGGCCCGCTGCCTGGCCGTCCATGCCTTGGTCTTGACCCACCACTCCACGCCGCGGGTGTCAGTAGCGGCCGTCACCTTCCGGGTCGCCACGTAGCCGGAGCGATTGGTGGCGGGGATCGTGTTCTGCCACGTCCCCGTCCAGCCCGAGGGGATCGGCGAGGGGTTCTCGTCGGCCTGGAGCTGGGCGGCCATGATGAGCACGGCGACGTCGCCGGGCTGAGAGGTGGCGGTAAGGGGGTCTCCAACACCGGCCTGGGCCCGGCCGACGGCGCTGTCGCGCACGACGACGCCCCCCTCCAGGGCGGCCCGCTCCCGCAGCACCATGGTCCCGGGGCGGGTTCCGGCCGGGGCGTGCTCGCCGGTGCGCAGGGTGATGACGGCGCCGGTCCCGGTGAGGGCGGGCAGGAGGCTGCGGATGGCGTCGGTCTCGGCCCGGGGGGCGAACCTCCTGTCGGCTCCGTCCCGCGAGTAGACCCTGTACGCGGTCATGGCTTTTCTCCGTTCGTATATTTATGCAGACGCCGGGGGTGTTTATGCACCCCCGGCGTCCTCGTGTCAGCCCTTGTCGTCGCCGGGGTCGTAGACGTGAGCGAGGGCCAGGACGCTGGACAGGGCGCCCGCGAGCTGAGCCAGAGCAGTGGCCCAGTGGGCGGCGTCCTCAGCGGTCCAGGCGCCGAACGCCGCTCCGAGGCCGAGCAGGGCCGTCATGAGGATGTAGATGGCCTTGCGCTGGGGGGCGGTGACGGTGATGGCCTTGTGGTTCGCCACAGGTTCCTCCTTGGTTGAGATCAGATGGGGACTACCGCAGTCTACTTCTTCTCATCGCGCCCGCCGACGGGCACGTAGCGGCCGAAGGCGAGCAGGTTGCCCACCTCCAGGGAGGAGCCCCGGTTGAACTCCAGCCAGTCCTCCACCTTCGCCCCGGCCCTGGCGAGGATGAACTTGACGTCCTCCAGGGTCCTCTCGTTGGGGATCGGCGAATAGGTGTGCGTGAGCACGCAGTACAAATACATGGTGCCCTCGTAGGCGAACAGAATATGAGTGACTCTCACGTCCTCGTCTCCCTCCAGCAGATGGATGTTGTCGTCGACGGCGCCCCGGCCCCGTGCCGTGAGCGCCCACAGGTCGTCCTGGCCGCCCCGCAGCAGGTTCAGGTCCAGGTCCCCGCCGTAGCCGGGCACCCTACCCGTCCCCGTGTACTGGTGCATGTCCGCCGTCCAGGTGCCGTCGGACCAGGGGGCGTAGTCCCAGCCCACGGGGTCCGAGCTCGCGTACTGGGCAACCCACCGCATCGAGCCGGTGGCCTCCTGCACGGCATACGGGTAGGAATCCGATGAGGCGTAGAGCAGGCCGCGGCGACCGGTGCGGGCCTTGACGGCGTCGACGATGGCCCGCAGGTACCCCTCGTCGCCCCAGGCGCCGTTCTGGTCGGCCTCCCAGTCGACGGCCCAGAACACCTGATTGATCCGGTCCCCCACGACGCCGAGGAAGTGGCTCACCTCCGCCTCGACGCCAGAGCCGTCCACGTAGTGGTAGGCGCCCGTAGGGCGCCCCAGGGCGAGGGCGGCGCTCACCTGCTCGTCGAAGCACCGGTTGACGAACCAGTCCCCCTGCGTCGCCATGACGATCGTGAAGTCCGGGTTGACGGCCGCCAGGTCGATTCCCGCCTGCCAGTTGGAGATGTCGACACCGAGCAGCGGCCCGGGCTTGCCCTTGGGGGCGGGGGCGGGGGTCTGCGACCCCGCAACGCAGTCCGGGTGCTGCTGGGCGAACAGCGCCGGGTCGAACCGGTGACAGCTGGTCCACGCCCCCCGGGCCGTGTCCAGGTGCGTGGCGTAGGTCTCGATGCGGACCTCCCCGCCGGTCTGGTCCCCGGGCGCCCCGTGGATGTCGTCGGTCTCCGAGATCCACGCCTCGGCGACGAGGGTGGTCGGGGTCGTGGCCACGACCATGCACACGTGCCCGACACCCCCTTCGTTCTTCGCAGAGAGCACGACATCCCCCACCCGGAAACCGCCGCCGGGGTACAGGTCCGCGTCGTCCCACGGCACCTCCGTAAAGCCCCGGGCCTCCAGGCCCCCACGCAGGTTCCCCGTCCAGTAGTCGTCGAGGTCGAACAGAACCGGGTGGCCCCACGCCAGGACGGAGTACGCCTTGTGCAGCCCGTAGTTGATGGCGCCCATGACGATCGTCCCGCAGTCAGCGCTGGTGTCCCGGGTCAGATAGCCCTGCTCGTCGCTGTCGCGATAGACGTCGAGCCGGTCCGGCTGCGAGTACCCCACCGAGTACGGTCCCCCGGCGGGCTTGTTCGGTCCGGCCTGGCACCAGTACTGCGCCTGGGCGGCCGAGATCGTTGCGACGTCGGTCATGGTTCTCCTTATGTAAAAACGGCTTGAAAAGAGGCGAGGGCGAAATCTCACGGCCTGATGGGCAGCTCTGTCGACAGAGCCCCGGGGGAGGCCTCCAGCGCCTCCATGAGCCAGCCCTCGATCGCCAGCCCCGCCGCCTTGGACGCCGTCTTGGCGGTCTCGACATGCCCCGCCGTCGTCATCCCCTGCCACCACAGCCCCGGCCGCTCCGGGTGGTTCTTGATGGCCGCCAGCACCTCCGGCTTGGAGGCGTCGTTCGACCGGCAGGCGATCATGTCCACGGCCTTGAGCTTGCCGATGTCCTCGGCGGTCCACGGCCCGGATGGCTTGTACGCCAGGCGGGGCAGCACCTTCAGCGCCGCATCCGCCTTCGCCTTCTCCCTGGCCGCGTTCAGCGTCCCGTTGGTGGCGACGATGATCCTCTTGGGGGCCGCTGCTCCGTAGCGGGCCAGCAGGAACTCCATCATCTTGCGGTCGTACACCCAGTAGTCCGCGATGATGTCGTTCGTCGTGTCCATGCACTCCACGATGATCGGCGTACGAGGCGGGGCGGCGTCCAGGATGTCGAGCGCCTCGCCCAGGGTGGCCACCGTCCCGTTCACGTCCTCGACGGCCTTGAGTTGGGCGATCGTCGACTGGTTGATGCGCACGGCCGCACCGCCGCCCTTCGGGGTGATGGACGACACCGTGGACGTCACGAACCTGTCCGCGCCCTCGTCCTTGCTCATGCGCACCGGCAGGGCGACGGACCCCCTCAGGGTCTCCCCCTCTACGAGCCGCGACAGAGCCCCTCTCAGGGCGGAGGCCGACAGCGCCCCCCACTTCACACCCCAGCGCGCGTCGCGCACGTCGGCCAGCGCCCCCATGGGCCGGGCGGGCGCCGGGGGCTGCGGAGGCGGGGGTGCCGGTGACGCCGGGCGGACGACGACGGGCCCCTTGGAGATGATCCACTCGCGCAAAGAGGCGACCCCCTCGATGATCCTGTCCGCGAGCTCGACGCCGAAGGCCTGCGCCCCGGCCACGTTCACGTGTGTCTCGTCCGCCATGAGCCACAGCGCCCGAGTACCACTAGCAGGGGTCTTGCCGACGGCCCCCCGCCCCGTCAGGACTGCCGTCCTTCGCGACACCGGCGCCGACGGCAGGAACGACGCCAGGTAGGGGTCCGCGGCGTCGGGGTTCGCGTTGGGCACCCAGGCGTCCGCGACGACCTCGTAGTTGACGCCCTCGTAGCAGATGACTTCGCTTCGCGACCAGTGCCGCGCGGGGCTCGTGGCCGGATCCCACCGGGTGGCCGAGGCCGACGCGACACCGAGCCAGTCCACGAAGTGGACGCCATTCGTGGGGCCTCCGGAGGTTTCGACACCCGCCTTGACCGCGGCGGCGTTCTTGTGGCTGGAGCCCGCGTAGGTGCGGTACTCGCTGGTCGGCTGGGGCCCGACGACGATGATCGGCAGGGCCGGGGCCCGGTCGCGGACGCGGTCGACAAGGGCCTTGACGGACTGGCTGATGGCGGTCGGGCCGGAAGCGGGGTCGGAAGGGACGGGCGGCTGGTCGATCGCCCAGTTGTCGTTCACGGAGCCGACGACCACCAATAAGGAGGGGTGGGCGTCGAGGACGGCGTCAATTCTTGACGGAGAGCTGAAGAACCCGGTGTCGCCCTGCGGGGTCGGGGTCCTGGCCCACCCCGTGGAACCCTGCCCACTGACGGCGGCCGCGACACCGAGCCTCTTGGCGGCGACGGACACCATGGTCTCCCCCTCCGGGGCCCCGCCTTCGCCTCCGGCTCGGGCGGTGCACCACGAGTCCCCGATGAACCCGACAGTGAGGGCGCCGGGGGTACCCGGGCCCCCCTGGCGGGGCAGCATGTTCGACAGGACCGCTTGAGCGCGCACCGCCTCCTTGAGGGTCCCTATCTCCGCCCCCTGGGCGATCTGCGCGCTGGTGAGGGCGTCGACACTCGCCCTGGGCGCGAAGCGCCGGTCGACACCGACCTTGGAGTACACGGGGTACGTCGCCATGATGGGTTCCTGTTCTCAGTTCTCGACGACGATGTTGTCGTTGCCGGGGGCGGGGTCGAGGTTGAGCACGTCGGGGTCGTCGGGGTCGGGCGTGATGGTCAGCCCCGGTGCGGGCTGGGGCGTCGGCGGGGGACCGGGGGGCGGGGCCGCGCTCCCTTCTACGAGCTGGAGCACGACGGGGGTCGTGTTGTGCGGGTCCGGGGCGGTGAGTGCCGCCGTGTACGCCTTGCCGCCCGCGAGGAGCGTCGCAGTGATCGTGTCGCCGGGGGCGGCGTCGACATCGACATGGGTCTGAAGAGGGGTGGGCAGCGGGGTGCGGAAATCGGATGCCGCCGGGGCGGCTGTCGACACCCCCTGCTCCTTCGGGGCGGGGAAGAGGAAGGCCCCGGGGGCGGGGTCCGCGGTGTAGCGGCCCTCGTACGCAATGGAGGGAGGGCCCGCCAGCAGGGGGCGGGGGTCGGCCGTCTCGACGCGGACCGTGAGCAGGGCGCCGGGGGCGAGGTCGGGGGGCGTCGGGCTCGGCGGCTTGATGGTGATCCGCATGACTGGAGAGTAGCACGGGGCCCGGTCCCCGAAGGGGGACGCGACACCCCCTCTTCTCTTTGCCCGCTTCCCCTTCTTATTACCGCGCGGGCGCACGTACGCGGGCGCGCGATTATAACCGGGGGCGGGGATCTGTCAAGGGGCTTGTCGACACCCCCGCCCCTTCCTCGGGGGGTGTTGAAGCGGACGGCCGGGTCGGCGGGGCGCGGAAGGGCTGAGGGCCGGGCTGTGACTGGCGGGGCTCAAGAGGAGGGGGCGAAGGAAGAGGAGGAAGGGGTTCGCACAGTAAACAGAAAATCAATAGGCCCCTGTAGGGGGTCATAGGCCCCGGAGGGGCGTTCGACACCCCCCGGGCGAGTAGGAGGTGTCGGGGACCGGGTGTTCTTGGTAGGGCATCGTCACACTGGTCACAGGGGCATCTGTCTTCGGGAAACCAAAATTTAAGGGGTGGTTTGGTGATGTTTGGGGTTGTTCTGTCACACCAGTAACAGGTTTGAGGGGTTGGGCGGGGTTCGAGCGATGCATAGGAAAATGTGGCCCAACTAACGTTGAAACGTTTTGAGTCTCAAATGGTGGACAGTGCATATTATGCGGGCTTTATGCATGGGGGTGCATAGGAAATATGCGGAGATTTCTTAGGGTCGACTAAGTGGGACTTTTCGTTGGGAGGATTGGAGGAGGTTGGGGTAGGAGGACTAAGGGCCTATGTGGTAGGCGGGGTTGGTGTGGCTGGAGGGGCTGGTTTAGTACTCGTGACGTGGAACACGTTTATGCAGCCATGGATAAAAAGAGTGCATAAACTTATATTGGGGCTCGGGAGGTGAGGAAGGCCGTTTTGACAGAGTGAGGGGTACTCTGCTAGGCGAGTAGCGAAGTTGGGGGTTAAGGGGCGCAGGGTGGGGGGAAAGATGAGCGACCTCACACCCGCGTGCCACGCCCCGTCGTCGAGAGCATCCGATTTCGCCTCCGCCCCGGCGTGGCGCACGTCACATTGATTTCTTCCCGCGCGCCCGCTAGAATGCCCCACCTCAAAATCCCCCGGTATGTAGACCGTCTGCCTACCAAAATGTCATAATATGCCTTATCGGCACTTTTCCCTACGATGGCGCCGATAGGTCCCCATGGGCGGAAGCCCCGCCCACGCCAAATCGAAACGATGGGCATCTCCCACCAATTTGTTGCCTTGCTCACACACGCTGTGTCAAGACACATGACGCACAGCACACAAACTCACCCTGGCCAAATCTCCCTAGGTGTGCTATCACGCGCGCGTGCGTGTGCATGTGCACATAGGCGGATACCCGCATATGTACCCCAGACGCGCTGTAAGCCACGCAGGCGGCCTAACGGGGCGGGGCATGTGTGTTGGTCTAGGCACGGGGGTATGGGCTGCTCTAGGCCCCGTAGAGCGACGATTCGGCCTTGTACTGATACAAACCTCGTGAGTTGGCGCAGTAAACAGTAAATAAGGCTCTCATTAGATGAGTATCAAATCGAAGCAGACGTACGTAAAAACCTGATCAAAAGTAGCAAACTGTGACCTAGACCACAATCAAAAGTAGCAAACGTAGCCTAGGTCACTAAATCAAAAGTAGCAAACGTAGCCTACGTCACATTTCGCCTGCAATAGAAAGTAGCAAACACCTAATGCAGTTTGCTATTTATAGTGAATTCTCTATTTTTGTCATCTCTATCTATCATCTATCATCTATCATCTATCATCTATCTATCATATCTATCTATCTTCTACAACGAAGATAATCCATTATGCACTCAACCGTATCTTTATGCATATGATCCAGATCACAAACCATCTTTTTTGGGACGATTTTTCGCTACTTTCTATCCTCCTCTCCTCCTCATTTCCATACCCCCACGCGCGTTTCCTACTCACCGATGCACAGTCAATCGTTAACATGCAATACTTTCCCCATATGACCTTCCTCACATTTCTCATAGCACATCCCCCAACCAAGCACAACCCTTTTCAGCGTGATCCCTCTCACACCTATACCCTCAGTCCTCAACCTGACGTACTACGTCACGCATAGCAAGTTTCGGTCACCCGAAACTTTCGCCTTCCCCTCCAACCCAACCCAACCCAATTTGGGGACCAAGGTCCCTTGCCTCTCCCTCGCCTATATGCATCTCCGTCCTTATGTGTCTCGCATCACGCGCTGGCGAGACGCGCGAGCGAAGCGAGCAAGGCAGCCAAGCGCATGTCGAACACTCCCCCCGTTCCCCCGCCCACCATTCCTACTCATATGTTTCACGTGAAACACGCGAGGATCATCCCCGCCGACCCGAGAGAGAGAGCTCGACATGCGCGCTCGTCTCCGCTGCGCTGCGCCCCGGCCCACCCAGAATGAGCCTCTGTCGTCCCCCCCCCCGCACGGGGATGATCCCTACGCTACTCACGTGTTTCACGTGAAACCAATGAGCATCGTCCACTCCCCCGCTCGCGCTCCCCCGCCCCGGGGCGTGTCGTGCCCGCGCAGTGAGCGGAGTCGCCCCGCCCTCATCCTCACTACCCGCCCAACTCAGAATGTGACGGAGAACACGCCCCGATCCCCTTCTCTCCCCTTGACTAGCCCTCACGGGGCGAGTACCTTTATACCTGTCAGAAGGAAACGACGACCGAGAGGAACCGAACGATGAACTCGAACCCCGCCGACCGGCCCACCTACTCCGACCCGAACCCCGCCCTGTACGGCTTCCCGCTCGCCGCCTGGCGCATCCCCATCGCCTCTCAGCCCTCACCTCTGAGCGCCCGTATCTACGGTGAGGCCTATGAGGTGCTCACCGATCCCGACGGCGCCACGGCCGCGCTGTGGGCCGCCGAGATCGAGGATGAGGGCTTCCGCGCCCTCACCGCCTCTCTGACGCTCCCCCAGGTGGTCTCGCTCGTGGCGGAGCTCCCGCCGCGGACCATCGTGCGCATCACGGGCCGTGCTCCCGGCGACGACGCCCGCCAGGCCGTCGTGCGGGCCCTGTACGCCCCGCCGGAGGACTGACGCGCCCCGCCACTCACTACAGCCCGGATGGTCGCACCGGGGGTTCGACTCCCCCGGCGGGCGCGATGACAACTCAACAGCGCGTTCCCCGCCTTCACGGGCGGCGCGGCCGGGATGATCCCCCGCGTAGAACAGAACAGGCCGAGCATCTGTCGACCCCCGCCGACCGGCGGGCCTGATCTCCCAAGTTTGCAGAGCAAAACTCAAAGAGACGCAGAACACAGATTCAAGGGTAGACATTCCCAAGGCGGCGCGCTAGACTAGAGTCATCAACAGGGAAGGGAGAGAACGGGAACCCCACCCAATCGAATCCTTTACCCCGGGAAGATTGAGAACTACATATGAACCCCTATGTAATAGACGGTTAAAAATAGGGGTTCGCGGCCGGTAGGCCAGTTGCAGTCCGTGCCATAAGGTCATGAGGACGGCCCGTAGCGCCGACGATGTGTTGCCCGCTCCCCACGGGAGCGAGTCAACTTCCCGTCGGCCGGGACAGCCCGAAATGATTTTAGGTGTACAACTAACGGATATAAGACGAAGTATACGGCCGGGTAAACGGAAGCGGCCCGCTCAGAACGGACCCGGTGCACCGTAGTGCACGAGACCACGCCCTCAGAAGCGTACCCGGCGCCCATTATCATCCCCATCATTCACCCTCACAACCGAAGGGAACCCAAAAATGAACCTCAAGACGTACTACCGCACCGCCGTGGCCGACCTGCGTCTGCGAATCGCCGATATCGCCCCGGCACTTGCCGCGCGCGGCGGGATGATCTACACCCTCAGCGCGGACCGCATGGACGCCGTCATCCGGCTCGGGACGCCGTCGCGCCCCGTACTCGGGTATCTCAGCGGCGCCAAGGATGACGCCCGCCTCTACCCCGCGGACGGCGGGAGCATGATCCGCCTCACCGACGACGATGCCCCGTGGGCGATCGCCGCGCTCGCGGCCCGGTATCTGGCACAGGAAGCCGGCGCGGGCCTGCGCACGTGCGGCACGGACCGGCAAGGCGGCCGCGTGATCACGGCGCCCATCGGCGTCGGCGGCGTCATCCTCGGGCTCGGGGATGACCGCCTGCGCACTGTGGCGCAGGTGCGGCGACGGCTCACCCGCGCCGCGGCGTGCGCGGCCGCCATGACCATCGAGCACGCGATCGAGGCGGCCACCGAGGGCGCGGGACACGTGGTGCGCAGGAACGGGAAGATCTACGGCGACTGCGGCAAGGTCATCATCGCCGTGGACTGGGCCGATGGCGGTGCCGTCACCCTCACCGGGCCCGACGGCGTCGCCCACACGATGCGCCCGGGCCATACTGAGCCCGTCGACTGGCGGGACATGGACGATATCGTGCGGCCCGTGATCGCGGCCGCGGACGCCTATCTGCGCGAGCACGACTACTATCTCTAACCTCATCCCCCACCTATCAGCCCGGCCGCTTCGGCGGAGGTTTCAGCGCGGTTCGATCCCGCGCCCGGGCGCGATGCGCGCAAAAAGCGCGCACAGAGAGAAAGAGAGACCTGAAATGAATGCCACCGTGACCGATCCGTACGGCCAGGCCGCCTATAACCCGACCCACGACCCGTACAGTGAGGCCTACAGCACGGGATACCCGCTGTATAAGATGGCCGGGGCGCTGGGGATGAGCTGGCGCGAGCTGGGGCACTACCTGTGCCCCGGGTACTACTGGGGCGCCGATGAGCCGCTCACCGGGCCCCACTACGATATCTGCGAGGAGCTGGCGGCCGAAGCGGGCGTGGATATCCCCGCGCTCGACCCGCTGCCGTCGTGGGCCATCGGTATGCGCTGAGGCCCGACCACCAACCGTTGACCCCGCGCCAGCGGGGATGCGCCTGAAAGACCGGCGCTCACAACCAAACCACGAAGAGAGAGAGAAAATGAACCACAATATCCTCTACACGGGCGCCGTGGCACTGGCCGCGGGCGCCGCCATCCTCACCGCCGCCTTTATGGCCGACGCCGCCGGGAACACGGCCCCGGCCCCGCCGCCGGAAGCCGTCGTGACGACGCCCGCACCGGATCACTTGGCGCCCCGATGCTTCGAGACGTCCACGGCAGGCGCTGAGGACTGCGCGTGGGTTCCCGTTGCGGCCTGCCTCACCGACGAAGCGGGGGATGAGGCGATCCCGCCCTCTTACGAAGGCTGCTACTGGGACGCCCCGAACCGCGGGAACCACGCGGGCGCCAGCTACGTAATCTGGCGCGGCGGCCGGGGCTGAACCCCGCCCGTCCGCCACTAGCCCCGGGAGAGAGGATCGCCGCGGCTCGCTGCCGCCCCGGGGCACGGGGTTCGAAATAATTCGAGCCTTTTGAAGAGAGAGAGAGAGAGAGAGAGAGAGAGAGGAACAACCATGACCATCCGTTACATTAACCTCACGCCCCACGCCCTGAACGTGAAGGCGCTGGACGGGGAGTACATCACCATCCTGCCCGACGCCGAAGGGCCCGCTAGGGTCATCTACGACCGCCTGCCCCCGGAGCAGGTCACTATCGGCAGTAGTGAGGTTGCCGTCGCGGTTGCCGGGCCCGTGAAGGAGATCAGCGGCCTGCCCGAGCCGCAGCCCGATATTGTTTTCGTCGTCGCCAAGGCCGTTGCGGATGCGGCGCCCGCCCACCGCGGCGATCTGATGAGTCCGGGCAGGCTCATCAGGGATGAGGACGGCAAGGTGATCGGCTGCGACGGGCTGACCCGTCGCGCCTAAGCCCCAGAATCGAGCCGCGGTGGGACGAAGTCCCAATACGCCCGGCCGGGCAGCCCCGGGAGGAGGACTCCCGCCCGTTCGTCGCGGGCCCGGGGCGCGAATGTCGTGCGCCGCACGGCACGGAGAAGAGAGAAAGGAAACCATTGAGCACAACGCAAGACGAACTCATTGAGGACCTTAACCGGTTCATCGGGGCCACGATCAAGTTCGGCCGGAAAGAAATCGTCGCGTACGGGGACTGGCTTTACCGCCTCTCTGACGACGATTTCAAGACGGCGGGGAACCTTATTTTCCGCACGGCCCGCAATGCCAGAAGGACCGGCAATTGGGAGCCTCTTCCCGGGCTCGGGTATTGGTGCCGTGAGTTCCAAGCCGAATACAAGGCCGTACAGGACCAAAGGTTCCGTCGGCCCCGTCCAAAGAACGACTCGCTGGTAGATAATTCGGAGCTCTACGAGGCCGTAGACGATTTTGCCAAGCGGCAGACCGTGATCGGCGACGACGCCGTGCGCCAGTACGCCGACTGGCTGGCCAGCCTCACCGATGACGATTTCAAGGCCGTCGGGAACATCATCTTCCACACATCCAAGGCGGCCAAAAAGACCGGGGACTGGGGCCGACTGCCCCACCTGAGGTACTGTGACTGGATGTTTAGGAAGACCTATCGCTTCATCCAGTTGCGCCGCCCGCGCCGCTGAGCAGACCACATACCAACCCAGACATGCACACAGGGAGGAAGACATAATGACGACGGCCAGGACTGGATACGAGGCGTGGCGGGAGCAGAACCTCCGACTCCCGTTCCCCGATGAGTTCCGTACGCTGCCCGACGGCAGCACCAAGGTGATCTGGCGCGACTTGGAGCGGGGCTGGTACTCGCTCTACGCCGACTTCACGTGGGACGCCGACGAGAATCCCGTGAACGGCCAGATGGACGAAGAGGCCATCGGGCAGCCGGATTACTACAGTCGGAACCTGACCCTGAACTGTGAGGATGACCTTACGCTCACGCTCACGAACTACCTGTGAGCGGACTGCAGCCCGGACGGTCTTAAGGAGAGGTTCGACTCCTCCCCCGGGCGCGATCCCCGTCGAAAGAACGGGGAAGAGAGAGAGAGAGAAGAGGAAACTGAAATGAACCCGGACACAATCCTGACCGCGGACAACTGGACCGAGGCCATGCCCCTCCTGGGAGGATACCCCGTCCGCCTCTACATGATGCTTGCGGAAGACTTCTACTACGCCCCGCCGGGGTTCTACGATCGCGAGGACGCCTTCCTCTTCCAGCCGGGCTGGGGCGGCGTCGACGGGAACGACCCCGTCCTCTTCCGCTTCGAGGACCGGCCCACGCTGGGGGAGGTCCGGGAGCGGATCGCCTCGCTCCTGGTCTCCTCCTACCTCGTGCAGGAGCGGGACGACGCATCCCGGTTCGCCCTGGGCGCGGAGTCGGGCTCTATCGTGACTCCGTGGGGCGTGATCCCGGCCCGTGTCGTCTTCGCGCCGTCTGATAACGAGGACGCCGACGCCCCGTGGGACAACCTGGACGCGATCCTGCGTCACGTGGACGCGGGGCGCGGTATCGAAGGCGCCGCGATGAAGGCCTTCGTCGAGTGGCGGCTGCGCACTCCGGTCCCGCCGCGGACCAGGGCCGTGTTCTACGCTGGGGACAATGGCGGCCTTCAGGTGGTCCTCTACCCGCGGCACCCGCTGCGTCCCGCGGCGGATAACATCACGTTCATCTGGGGCCCGGACGGTGAGCCGCTCGGCGGGGAGCGGGAGGAGTACGAGGAGGGCGCCGTCGGCCTCTACGACGCGATCCCCGTGCCCCCGACCGAGGATGACCTGACGAAGGCCGTGGCGATCTACGCCTGAACCCCAAAACCCAGCTGCGGCGGGACGAACTTCCGATACTCGCCGCTGAAGATAGAGAGAACCATGAACGACTACACCGCGAACGCCGGGTACGCCACCTGGCACGCCCGCAACTGGCGCGTCATCCCCGCCGGGTCCCAGATGGGAGCGCTCCCGGCCTCGAACGGCGGCCTTGAGGTCATCTGGAAGATCAAGAACCCAGATGAGGGTCGGGACACCGACGTGTCCTTCATCTGGAACGCCGACGGAAGTCAGCGGGGCGGCTCGTACCGGATTGTCGACTGGGCGACGGACGAGACGCTGAACAGCGGGACCATCTGGGACGAGGACGCCCTGGTCCGCATCTTCACCCTCGCTGCCAACGCCGCCTGAACAGCGGCCGCTCCCGTCGCACGGCCGCACAGCGGGTTCGAGCCCCGCCGGGAGCACGACCAACCAACCGAGAAGAGAGAACAATGGACGAGAACGAGACCAAGACCGGCATCGACGAACTCATCGAGAAGATCATCGAGGCCCTGAACACGGACACGAGCCCCGAGTGGAACCCGGCCCCGTCGTGGGCCGATCACGTGCTCACCTGGGAGGGCCTGCGCGCCCTCGCGAACGACCTGCTCGGCAGGAAGCCCTACGACGGGCGCAATCCGCTGGCGGAGCCCGTGATCCGGGGCTTCCTAGAGGCCGCGCTGAACGCCGAGGGCTATGTCGTCCTGCCAGCGAACTGGACCGACGACGGCAACAGCCACTACGGGCCGCTGTGCCCCCGGCACGAGGCGCGGCGCAAGTATGAGGCCCGCAAGGTCGGCAGAGTCCCCGACCCGTCCTGGGTAGGGGCGGTCTGCGTCGACTGCTGCCGCACCGTGGGTGGCGCCACGGACGAGGTGACCATCTATGTGTGGTGACGAACGGGCCAAGGCCCGTGTCGTGGTCAAGATGCTGAACACGCGCCGGTGCGACTGGCCCTGGCCGGAGCGGATCGTGACCGGGGAGGACATCCGGGGCATCCTGAGGCGCCTCGCCGTGGACGAGGACGAGGTGACCGGGTGGCTCCGGAATTGTGGACAGTGGTTGTCGATCCTGAACGCCCTTACGGACAGCGGGTACGTGTACCTGGATTCGCATGCGGCCCAGAAGTCCTACGGCCCCCTGTGCCGTGGGTGCGAACGGGAGGAGCGCCCGGCCGAACTCGGGAGGGCCGACGTGCCCGGGGAGTCGGACTGCGCCCGGTGCGGGAACCCGATCCCGGGCAGCAGGGGCGTGTCGATCTACGTGTGGTGAGAGCCCGCAACAGCCGGGAGCGGGACTGGGAACGGCGTCGCACTTAAGGGTCGGTACAGGCCGTACTGCGGACGTGAATCTCCGGGGGTTCGACTCCCCCGCCCGGCACGGGTTCCAAGCATCCGCTTGAGAACCGGAGGAAAGAGAGAAGAGGAGAGAGGCCTTGAGAACACTCAAGCAGATCATCGCCGACATCACTAGGGACGCCCCGTCGGCACGGGTCATGGGCGGGGAGCACTCCTACGCCCGCATCGAGATCCCCGGCAGCGGGGGAGCGCACGCGACCCTGTACCTGGGCGGCCCCGACGAGAGCGGCACCGCTGCGACGTACCACGACGCCGACGATAAGGGCCGGCGGGTCACCTTCCAGCGCGGTAGCGTGCGGGAGGAGGAGGTGATCGTCGCCGTCGCCAACTTCCTCGTCCTGCACGAGGCGATCCGGGATCGGCGGGGGCGGGCGGAGAAGGAGGGGAACGCATGATCGAGGAGATCACGTGGGAGACCTTCGACGAGCGCACGAGGATCTGGTTTCAGGTCCTGGCGAACATCCCGGTGGAAGCCATCGTGCGCATGCTGCGCCTCGACTTGAACACCGGGTTCGTCACTCTGCGCGGCGTCGGAGGGGACAAGGCTCTGGGCGTCATCATCCCCGACGAGGGGCGCGAGCACTTCGCTCCGATGCGGGGCTGGAGTCGGAACTCTCCCACTGCACCCATCCCCTACGAGGCGGAGTACGCCCGCACCATCGCCCTGGCCGTGTTTCATTCCGCAATGGACGTGCTCGTCGGGGACGTCCCGCTGGTCTGGGACAATGTCGATGGACTGTGCTGGGTGTCGGACCACATGACGGAGAGCCTGGACGTGAACACCACGGACCTGCGCGAGTACCGGGACGCGGTCCGCCGGTTCGCGGCATGGTGCTGGGTCGGAGACTTCGCCACGGACCTGGACGACGACATCCCCCTCCGGGTGACCAAGGAGTCCACGCCGAACATGATCCGGTACCTCACCGGCGGGCACGGGAGCGTCGAGATCGCCGTCGCACCCGACGACGACGGCCTGATCGACGTCAACCTCCTGGACCGGGACGGATACGGGCTGCACTACCACCTGGCCTACGGGATCCCGGAGGTTCAGGAGGTTCGCGAGCGGGCCATCATGTTCCTGAACAACAGGATCGAGAAGAACAAGAAGGAGAGGAAGGAGAACCATGTCGGCTGACGACAGGATCGAAATGGACGAGGACATGGCCGAGTTCTGGGCGGAGGTGAAGGACCGACTGCCCGGACTCCTCGGCCGGGACGGGTTCGTGTCGGCCTACCCGCTGGCCGACCCCGGCGATGTCGACATCTTCACCTCGTGGTGGAACCAGAAGGAGGAGCACATCGCCTCCCTGTACCACTACCCCCGGGTTCCGACGGGTGCGGAGAAGAAGGAGAAGTGGGAGTACGAACCCTGCTTCAACCTCCTCGTCGACGAGCCCGGAACCGACGGGCGCACCCTGACCGACGTCACCCCCAAGCAGGTTGCCGAGGTCATCGAGAAGCGGGCCGCCGACCAGGTTCGGGAGCACCTGCCCGGTGCGTGGACCACCGGAGACTACTTCGAGTGGGATGAGTCGATCATCGCCGATTTCTGCGACTACGTCTGCGAGGCAAAGAACATGGGCGAGTTCGCCGAGTATGTGCAGGAGCGGGCCGACAAGGTCCTGGCCCGCCGGGCGCTGACCACCATGGTCGACTACCTCCTGCTGGAGGAGGTCCCCTTCACGGTGGCGGTGTTCCCCGCCCTCGGGATGAGCAACATCAACCTGCCGGAGCGGGTCATCAAGATCCGTACCGGCCGGGGGACGGCGAAGGTCGCCCTGTCCACACTGGAGGGGACGAACCTGGGGGATGTTGACATCACGATGGGCTCGCGGGGCGTGTCGTACCCGTTCTGCGCCATGACGGGCCTCATCAATGCCGCCGTCAGCGGCGGGCGCGAGGGAGGTGACGGGGCGTGAACGGGAACACCGAGGCCGTGTGGTTGTACATCAAGGCGCTCCTGCCCCCGGGCCTTGACGGGGCGCTGGAACCCGGCGGGAGGGAGAACGGGATCATCCCCACGAACTTCCACGGTCTCGACTTCGAGATCTTCGGTGAGCCCTTCGGTCTGGTCGTTGAACAGGCCAGCGGCGACGAGCGCAACTTCCGGGATGACGATTTCGAGGACTGGATCGTCGACAAGGTCCTACGAGCCTGGCTGGAGGAGACCGACTTCTACAGGCACCTCATCATCAGCGCCGGGAGGGTCTTCTGGTTCAACCCCAACGAGGATCCCGAACGGGCCACGCTCCTGGTTGATGTGAATCCGAAAGGATGCTGGCGCTCGACGCAGGCCCGGCTCGACAGTGCCACCAGGCTCATCGCCTACGAGAAGGCGCGACGGTGGGTGAGCAGCACGCTCAACTTCCTGGCGGTGCGAAGCCAGCGGTGCGTCGTCACGTCGATGGAGAAGCGCAGCGAGGAGTGCACTGAGTACAGGATCTGGGACAAGGAGTACTGTCACCCGATCAAGATCGTCACCGTCTACACCTTCGGGCGCATCGACACGCGCCCCGTCATCTACGAGGAGCCCGACATCCTGGAGTTCTGCCCCGGCGGGCGGCCCACGGGGCTGTCGAGCGAGAGCGAGGACGCCATCAAGGCTCTCCTTGGCCGCGTTGAGAAGAGCCTCAAGGCCGAGTGAACAGCAAGAAGAAAGAGAGGAACAACATGAGTAACCACACGCCCAACAGCCCCTGGGACAGCCGGTTCGGCGCCGAGGTCTGGCTCCAGGGGATCATTGCCGAGTGCCTGGGAGGCCGGTACTGGGGTCTGTCGGAGGACAACGAACTCTTCGACGCCGTCTTCGAGATGCACCGGGCCCGCTGGCAGATCTGCTACCGCCTGAGGCGGCAGTTCGTCGACGACCCCGACGGCCTGATCGACTTCATCGAGAAGTACAAGGCGGGGAAGACGGACGAGGAGTGGGAGGCCGCCAGGCCCGTGAGGGTTACGAACGATGGGCCCGAGCCCAAGGACGTCGGGGAGCACGCATGAGCGGCAACAAGCCCCGGCACTCCTGGAGCGAGGCGTACTACGCCGCAGTCTGGCTCCAGAAGTTCATCCGCGAGAACCTGGGCCCTCAGTACCAGGGCCTTTCGGCGGACCCGGTCCTCTTCGACCGGGTCTTCAAGAAGGTCCCGATCCGCTGGTCGACGTTCTACGACCTCAGGAATCGGTTCGAGGACGACCTCGACTCCCTGGCCGACTTCATCAAGGAGTACCAGGCGAAGAAGGAGCAGCGCTGATGGCACGCATCCTCAACCTCACCGGGCGGCCGCTGCGCATCATCGACCCCGCCGACAGGGAGACCACCATCATGGTGCTCCAGCCTGACGGCAACTCGCCCACTGTTCGGCACCGGGACGAGGGCATGACCGAGGTTGACGCCACCGTCCCCGGCTGGAGGGGCATCACCCGCATCCCCGTGTCGTGCAAGGGGCGGGCCACGCACGCCTTCCTCCCGCCCTACCGGGAGGACACGTTCCTGGTCGTGTCGCGCATGGTGCAGCAGACCACGGAGGACCTGTTCCCCGAACGCGACGACATCCTCACCCCCGGCCGCAACATCCGGCGGAACGGGGTCCACTACGGCTGCCTGGGGCTGACGGCCTCCGGAGCCACGGCAAGGCGGCTGCTGCGCAAGTAGCGAGCAGTCGCGCCCCCGCCGTAATAAGGTTATTGCGCTTTATTGCGGAGGAATAAAGGGAGGTTCGAGTCCTCCCCGGGGGCCGGGGCCCGCACAAGCGGGCGCGAACGAGAAGAAGGAGAGACCACCATGAAGACGAAGACGATGGATGACTGGGACGAACTGGCTGAGGCTCTCGATCGGGCGCTGCCCTACGGCGTCAGCGTCTACTTCCCCGGCAAGGAGGACGACGAGGACCACGACCTGCGCCTCATCCCCGGTGATGATGGGTTCGCACGCCTCGTCATTGACCTGGGAGACGAGGATGTGGCCTGGAGTGAGGAGACCATCCACCTCCAGTGGGGGCTCAACCAGAACGAGGACGAGTACGTTCCCGACCTGGAGTGGTGGACGGCGGACTGGGCGCGCTCCGGTGTCGGGGATACCGATAGTCCGCAGGATATGGACGAGGCCATGAGCGAACTGGCCGGGGACGTCATCGGCACCGCACTCGACATGGTCCAGCACCTGGCCGGGGGCGAGCGCGAGGACGGGAAAATCTACTACAACGAGGAGGGACATGTCGAGGCCGACGACGACCTGAGGGCGGTGCTCGCCGACGCCTACGACAAGGGCGCCATGGATGTGCGCCAGTTTATCCGCGAGACCATCGTGGGCGACATCGACCTCCAGCCGGAGGAGGGTTTCGCCGACGTGAAGCAGGACCCGTCTTCGGACTGGATCTTCGTCAACGAGCGAAGCGGTCGGGCGCTGAGCCTGGATGTCGACCTGCGCTACCCGGAGGACGGCGGCTCACGGTGCATGGTGACCAGGCAGTCCTCCAAGAACAGCGACACGATCTTCGTCAAGCGGGCGTCGGAGGCGATGATGAGTCCCGAGGACTTCTCGGAGATGCACGCCGCCATCGGCTGGCTGATCGACGAGGACGCCGAGAAGGAGGAGGAGTGACCCCGCGGACGAACCTGGACATCATGGCCCGCGTGCTGGCCAAGCACGCGGGCGTGTCGCTGGACGACGTCGAGCGTCTGGTGCACGCCCGTGGGGTCCGCACCCGGGACGGGGCCTACATGCTGGCCCTGTTCGGCCGTCCGCTGCGCGGACTTGTCGTCAAGCACCGGCAGATCCGCATCACCAGGCGGGTGTCGAGGTGCTCGCAGAGAGCGGCCCGGGAGTTGCTGGTCGAGGCCGACGAGAGGCTGCGAGAGTACAACAGCTCGGTGCGAATCAGCTGCGAGCGGGGCCTGGAGATCGCAGCACTAAACGAGAACGAGATAGTACTCGCCGACGGTGGGGTGTACCGGTATGATGAGACATGGAAGGTCTTCCTCCTGGCGCAGCCGGGAGGAGAAGAGGAAGAGAGGAACAGCAATGGCGACTGACATCGAGAACCTGGTGGCGAGGGTCACCAATATGCACCTGGATGGCCTGCCCGATTACCACTTCGGGCACCCGAACGCAGGCGAGGGGGACTTCGACTACTGGCAGGCGGTGGACGACCTGGCCCACCACCCCCGCTTCAACGACATCGTTGAGGACCTCCCCTTCGAGGTCCGTGTCGACTGCGAGGGGGCCCTGCTGTGAGAGGCGCGGAGGAGAGGATCAAGCCGTACCTGCCCCGGGCACTGCGCAGTGCCATTAGCTTCGACGACGGGCGGATCACCAGCGACTGGGACGACAGGACCGCCATCCGCTACGAGGACGACGGTTCCTACATCGACATCGGGATCTGCGGGAACGAGCAGTGTCTCGCCGATGTCGACGCCGCCATGTACATCACCAAGTGGGCCTTCACCGACGACATCCTGCCCTACCTGGCCGGTGTGCTCGACGGAATCTACAAGTTCAACACTCGCAAGGGGACGGCGCGCCTCAAAGGATCCGGTCTGGGGCCCTTCCTGGACCTGCGGGCGCACGACTACTACAACGACGCCGTGGAGGCCGGGGTCAAGACCCTGGCGGACCAGACGGTGCGCCTGGCCGTCGCTGACGCGACGACGCGGCTGGGGCCGCACATCATCGAACGCGTGGGCGACGGCAGCACGATCATCACGACGACACAGGGGACTGTGTGCCTGCCCGGCAAGAGCACGAACCGGAGAGGGGACGGCTCCGTGCAGGCCACTGTCGACACCCCCTCCCGGTGCACCGTCGTGCGCATCCAACCCGGGGAGACCCTCCCCGCTTATGTCATCTGGGATCTCATCGGTCCCGGCGAGTGAAAGGACAGCAACATGCTCAACACGAAGATCCTGCGCAACGGCCAGGAGGTCACCGTCGCCAAACTGCGCGGCGTCGTCAAGACCGTCACTCGGACCTCCGAGATCGAGGGGATGGAGTGGACGGTGTTCGCCGACCTCCTCGTCGCACAGCGCGACGCCATGGACTCCCTCGGCGGCGACCAGGAGGCCGTCAGCATCATCGACGACGCTCCCGACGGCCAGAACTGGTCCGTCGTGTTCACCCCGAAGGGCGGGGGGCGTCGATGAACTTCGAGTACTTCAACCCGCCGGGGCGCCCCTACGCCGACGACCGCATCGAACTGTACTGCGGCGACCTCGCCCACGCCCGCCGCGTCCACTGGTCGGATCTGGATGACCTGCTCAACCGGGTCCGGGAGATGAACGGAGCCTGGGGCGGAGCTGCGCAGCGCGAGGCGTGGGAGTCCTGGGTGCACGGCGTGGTCCTGGCGGCCACCGCCCAGCGCACCCTGGCCCACCGCCCCAGCGGGTTCGCCCTTCTCGACAATGCACCGGACGGAACGCAGTGGATGCTGTGGATCAACCCCTACGTGAAGGAAGAGAAGGCGCAGGACGATGCCGTGGTTTCTTGAGGCCCGGGACTTCGACCGGCTGTACGAGGCCGTTGTGGCCGCCGGGCGCCATGTCGAACGCCACGGCGAATGTTTCTTCTGGAAGGACGGGTTCGGGTCCTGGGATGTGGGCCCCGACCTGATGGGTCCGGAAGTTTGGGTTCGGCGCCGTGTCGACCTGCCCGACACCAACGAAGTGTGGGAGCTCACGGCCCTACTCGACCCCGAGATCTGCCGCGACCCCGACTACTTCGTGGGAGTGACGCTCCAGTACATGGCCAGCCGGACCCCACAAGAGGCCCGGAAGAATGAGAAGGGGGAGAAGAACAAGGATGAGCGCTGAGGACAAGAGGACGAACGAGCTGGCTCTGGCCATGCTGGGCCTGCGCGTGGCCATGATCCGCAAGGGGTACCGGCCCCTGCCCGCCGATGAGAGCAAGGGGGCTGAGGGCCTGTGCATGATCGTGTGGCTCATGGGCGGCCAGGAGTGGACGGCGGCCATCACCGCCTGGGACGTGCTCACGCTGATGCGGCGTACCGGCCGGGCGGGGGAACTCATCGAGATCAACCTCGACACCGCCCGGCTCGACAAGCCTGATCAGATCGTCGAGCGGATCCTGCCCTCGCTCATGGGCATCGACATCCCCGTCAAGTAGTAAGCGACGGGGGAGAGAGGAAGAGATATGGACAACCACATCGAGGAGCGGCTCAAGGCGCTCCTGCCCGACGACTTCCCGCCTGTGCGGGTGTCGGCCCCTTCGACGGAGGATGACAGGTGGGACGACGAGGGCGGGGCGGACGTGTGCGTGCAACTGGATGAGCCCTGGCTGTGGCACGTGCTGGGCACCCTGAGGGGCCCGTACTACTATCTGCGCGATCACGGGGCCATGGTTCCCGAGATCGCCTTCCACGTCAGCGAACCGAGTCTGCTCACTGACGGCGAGCACATGGGCTATCAGCGCTGCGGTGACGTCATCTACTACCGCGGCGACGATGTCGATCACATCCTGCGCAAGGTGGCCGTCGACGTCGAGGACCTGGCCCGCAACACGCTCAAGAAGTGGGAGGAGCGGGGCGGCGATGAGGCTTCGTGACTACCAGGCGGCGGCGGTCGAACAGGTCGCCGCCGCCGGGGGCACAGGCCTTTTGGCCCTCGCCTTAGGAGCGGGAAAGAGTTTCACGGCCCTGGCCTGCGCCGAGCGGAGTCTGAAAGAAGAGGGGAAGGAACCCGAGGGTGCCCGCATCCTCATCGTCGCGCCCCTGCACACCATCGACGGCTGGCGGCGCCACGTTGAGGAGGTCTGGGGTCTGGAGCTGCGCGAGTGCGCCGCCAAGGGCAAGGAGCGCAAGGCCAATCTGGACGCCCTGTGGGATAGGGAGGAGAAGGGAGTCTTCTTCATCGGCTGGTCCCTCATGACCGCCCGCAACAAGCACAAGAAGAAGAACGCCAGGACCGGGAAGATGGTCTCCGCGCCCGACACGCACGCCTTCGGAGGCACCCTCTTCGACGTCGTCATCGCCGACGAGGTGCACCGCGCCTGCAACCCCCAGTCCCTCAACTCCAAGGTCCTGTGCCGCATCCGGGCCAGGCGCCGTCTGGCCCTGTCGGCCACACCGGCGGGCAACCTGCCCGTCAACATCTTCGGGACCCTGAAGTTCCTGTGGCCCGCGCGCTACACCTCGTTCACCCGCTTCGCCGACTTCTTCTTCAAGTCGCAGTTCAACCCGTTCTCCGAATCCGGGTACGGGAAGCTCTACGGCGAGGAGAAGTGGCCCGGACGAGTGCGGGCCACCACGCCGTGCTGGGTGTCGGTCACCCGTCAGGAGGCGCTGCCCGAACTGCCCGACGTCGACATCCGCCGGGTCGCCGCAACCATGACCCGGGATCAGACGCGCATCTACAAGCAGTGGAGGGACAAGGCGATCGCCTGGCTCGACGACCACCCCGTGGCCGTCAACCTCCCCGTCATTCTCGACACCCGCCTCCAGCAGGCCACCCTCGCCCAGCCCATAGTCATGGAGCACGCCTTGCGGACACGGGAAGGGGGAGTGAAGGAGGTCGTCGCCTTCGACAAGGATTCGAAGAGCGGCAAGATCGACGCCCTGCTCGACATCCTCCAGGACCTCGGCGACGAGCGGGTCATCGTCTTCACCCACTCCCGCAAGTTCCTGGTGCCCCTGCGGTGGCGCCTGGAGAAGGCGGGCTACCGGGTGG
>ERZ773099.797-NODE-797-length-24817-cov-14.095146_pt1 | contig 24817 bp, 16 predicted proteins | sample MGYA00511120_ERZ773099 | MGnify/ENA primary metagenome ERZ773099 (study PRJEB29015, sample SAMEA2738012) | human oral metagenome | biome: human oral; feature: human-associated habitat; material: dental | place: China | collected 2104 ...
TCCGTCGCCCGCAGGACGTGATCGTTGAGGTCGGCGTAGAACGGATCCAGCTCGCGCAACGAGTCCTCGCGGTGACGCCACAGCACGTTGACGACCTCCCTCATCGGCAGCACCACATGGCGCAGAGTGACGAGCTTGGTGCGCACGTCGTAAGCGGTGCGCTGGAACTCCGTGGAGCGGGAGTCCGGGGAGAACAGGTCATCCTCCAGCGCCTCGATGGCGTCGTCGAGCTCCTGCACAGTATCGAAGTAGCCGTCGACGACGAGATCCAGCATGGCGTGCACGATGGCGGGGGAGCCCAGCCGCAGGAACTCCCGGTTGGAGTTGATGCGCCGCGTGAGCGTATAGGCGTCGATGCGGTCGGAGGCACGGATCGTCACGAGTCCTCCGGGAAAGGCGAATCCCGCGATCTTGCTCAGCTGGTCCTCCTCGTCCCCCTTGGTCGAGGCGAAGTCGGGCAGCGTCGCGTAGGTGACGAAGAAGGTGTATCCCTCATGCTGAGCCGCCTTGGGGCGCTCGTGCGGTGCGACCGCATCTTCCACTGCATTGGGGTCGAGATCCAGCTCGGAGGCCAGAAGCTCCAGCTCGTCGCGCGTGGGGCTCACCAGGTCGGCCCACACGAGCAGCTCCGGCGAGGCGATGGCAGCGCTCAGGCCCCGCAGCTCTGCAGGGGCCTCGTCGGTGGGGCGGCCATCGCGCCAGGCCAGGGCTCGGAAGGTCATGGGCCAATCCTGCCACTGCGCGGTTCGCCACCGCATCGGGGCGGCCGACCTTGACGGGGTATAGTCCTACTTGCGAAGGGTTTGGATGTGCGGCGGACGTATTTTGTCGGCCAAAAGGTTGCGTATTGTTTGGTATTTGCCCTGATTTCGCGGTGAATAAAGAAATAGGGAGTAGCATTGTCTTTAAGATAGTGCTCCATTACATGTGCAGGTTGTGTTCCTTTAATGGGCGACGAACGGCCGATTTTTGGGGCGCTCTGACGCGGACTGAGATTGCCTTCTATTGGTCTCAGTTCGCATGCGCGTGCTGCCGATGGGTCGCGTAGAGATTGAATACCATAGCCTGACCGGGCGTTGTCGATCCGAGGAGCCTCTTAGTCATGGCATCATGCAGTACTGCTGACCAAAAACATAGGGGAGGAGTAACTCTTCCTTCACTGCCCGAGCCTGGACAGGTGGTCGAGGTCCGTGGCTCCACCTGGGCCGCCACCGACGTCGTCGTGCAGGGCCTATCCCGCAGTCCCGCCGATGAGGCCACCGCTTCCCCGCCCGTCCTCCAGCACGAGGTGAACCTGCAGTCCCTGGACGAGGACCGCATGGGTGAGGAGCTCCGAGTCATCTGGGAGCTGGAGGTGGGCCACACCGTCCTGCCGGACCAGGGCCTGCCGGAGGAGATCACGCCAGAAGGCTTCGATGACCCGCGCGCCGTGGGCGCTCTCGTCGACGCCGTGCGCTGGGGTGCCGTCACCAGTGCCGACCCCAAACGTTTCCAGTCCCCCTTCCGTGCGGGCGTCACCCTGGAGCCCTACCAGCTTGAACCCCTGCGCCGCGCCCTGGCCGCGCCACGCACCAACCTCCTGCTCGCCGATGACGTCGGCCTGGGTAAGACCATCGAGGCCGGGCTCGTGGTCGAGGAGCTTCTCCTGCGCCACCGGGCCCGGTCGGTGATCATCGTGTGCCCACCCAGCCTGTCGCTGAAGTGGCGCGAGGAGATGCGGGACAAGTTTGGCCTGGACTTCATCATTGTGAACGCTGCTGCCCTGGCCGAGACCCGCCGCACCCACGGGCTGGCGGCCAACCCCTTCCGTCTTTACCCGCGCATCATCGTCTCCATGGACTGGTTGCCGAGGGTGACTGCCCAGCGCCTTCTGCGCGACGTCCTGGCCGAGGCGCGGCGCTCCGCCTCGGCGCGCCGTTACGCCTTCGACGTGCTCGTCGTCGATGAGGCCCACCATGCCGCTCCGGCCGCCCCGACCGCCACAGCCCAGGGCCGCGGCTACGCCGTGGACTCCCGGCGCACCATCGCCCTGCGTCGACTTGCCGAGCATTGCGAGCACCGACTCTTCTTGTCCGCCACGCCTCACAACGGCTATACCGAGTCCTTCACCGCTCTGCTGGAGATGATCGACTCCCGCCGCTTCTCCCGCGGTGCCGAGATCGATCGCTCTGCCCTTGCCGAGGTTGCGGTGCGTCGCCTCAAGACTCAGATCACCGGTTCTCGTGCCTTCCACGAGCGCGTCTTGCAGACGCTGCCCTTTACCCCCGCCGCCGAGGAGGAGGCACGCTTCGCCCTCCTGGATGCCATGCTGAAGGACTCCGCGCGCGAGCGCGGCCAGAAGCGCCTGAGCATCGCGGCCCTCTTGCTCAAGAAGCGCTTTCTGTCTTCCCCGTGGGCCTTTGCCCGCACCATGAGCCGGTACCTGGAGACCTCGGTCGGTAACCGGGAATGGGTAGAGGATGACTCCTACTATGCCGAGATCATGGGCTCGGGGCAGAGTGATGAGGAGGAGGGACTGGACGAGCAGCCCGAGTTTGAGGCCCTGCGCGCTGCGAAGGCCGACGACCCCCTCGCTGCCGCTAAAGAATCACAGGTCGAGGACCTGATCGCCTGGGCACAGGGCTTCCAGCACCGCCCCAACTCCCGTCTGGAGGCCCTCATCAACTTCCTTGCGGCCGTATGCCGCCCTGATGGGCGCACCTGGACTAATGAGCGCGTCGTGGTCTTCACCGAGTATGCGGACACGGTCGAATGGCTCGTGGAGGTGCTGCGCTCGCGTGGCTACGACGAGCGCCGCCTCGGCGTCATCCAGGGCTCTACCCAGCGTGAGCAGCGCGAGGCCCTGCGCTTCGCCTTCACGGAGGACCCATCCAAGGAGCCGATCCGCGTGCTCGTGGCCACCGATGCCGCGGGGGAGGGCATCGACCTGCAGGACCACTGCCACCGCCTGATCAACTTCGACGTCCCCTTCAACCCTTCCCGTCTTGAGCAGCGCATCGGTCGTATCGACCGTTACGGCCAGGCCCATCCGCCTGAGATCTTCTCCTTCATCCCCGTGGCGAGCCCCAGTAGCACCAGCGGCTCCAGCGCCATGGCGGCGCTGCCCGGCCTGGCCGATACCGGCCGCCCCGGCAGCTCTGGCGGCTCCGCCCTCCTGAGCGGGGACTTGGAGTTCGTGGGCCGCCTGGTGGAAAAGGTGGCCACCACACGCTCCGACCTTGGTGCCGTCAACCCGCTTGTTGACACTGAGGCTTCCCGGCGCTTCCTGGGTGCCTCCTTCGGGCGCGCCACGGCGCGCAGTGCCGATGAGGAGGCGGTCAACAAGGTGATGGCCGGTTCGGTGAGCATGAACCGCCAGCTCACCGAGCTCGCCCGCACCTATGAGGCCCGCCGTGAGGAGCTGCACCTGAGCCCCGGAGCCTGCCGACGGGTAGTGGATGAGGCCCTGCGCCTGACCCGCCAGCCTCTCCTCATCGAGGACGGCGACGAACGCACCGATGCGCCCCTGTTCCGCATCCCCAGGCTCGCCCCGGCCTGGCAGGGCGCGCTTGCGGGCCTGGATACCGTGAACGCTCCCGGCCAGTGGCGGCCCATCACCTTTACCGAACTGGACGGCGCCGACCGGGAGCGCCTGGGGCGCGACGTGGTGCCGATCCACCTGGGCCACGCCCTCATGCAGAAAGCTGCTCGTGTGCTGCGCTCATCGGTACTCTCCAGCGAACACGCCCTCAACCGCGTGACCGCCGTGGTGGTGCCGGACTGGGAGACCACATGTGTTGCCTCAGTGGCCCGCCTGGTGCTGGTGGGGCGCGGCGGCCTGCGCCTGCACGAGGAGGTTTTCGTCACCGGCCTGCGCCTGCGCGGCCAGAACCTGGCTGAGGAGAAAGTCCACGACCTGCTGGACCGGGTGCTCGACGGCGATGATCTCCTGGCCGCCGACGCTCCCGTACGTGAGCAGCTGGCACGGGCCTGGATGCAGGAGGGCACGCGCATGCGTGAGCGCCTCACCACAGAGATGGGTAGGCGGGCCGAACGTCAGGCCGACCGCGTCAAGGACCAGCTAGCCTCCCGCTGCCAGGACGATACGGATCGCGCCCGGCAGATCTTCGCCGCATTCCGCCGCAACCTGCAGGACTCCCTGCGCGCCGTCCGTGAGAGCCAGGATGATGGGCAGGACGCACTCTTCACCCTGGTCACCGACGAGCAGCGCCGCCAGCGCGCTCGGGACATCCGCGCCATGGAGGAGCGCCTGGATGCGCTCGACGAGGAGGAGACCCGAGAAGTGGATGGCATTCAGGAGCGCTACCGTGACATCCGCCCCTATGTCTCCCAGGTGGCCCTCGTCTTCGCCGTCAGCGGTAAGGACGCCGAGCAGTGGCAGCAGGCGGCCGACCTCACCCACAGCGGTGGAGAAGGTACTTCCGACGCCGGTGAAGTCAGTAATACCGGTGCAGACAGCAATGCCAGTGATACCGGCGATACCGCTGAAGCGAGTGATACCGGCAATGTTGGCGATGCTGCTGGGCATTCCGCAGCAGATGATTCTCAGGAGGCAGGAGCATGAGCCCCGCGCGCACCACCACCCGCAAGGGAGCCCAAGGCGGCAGCAGGAGCGGCGCTCGGAACAATCCCGCCCAGTCGCACCGCAAGTGGCTGACCCTGGTGGACCGTGAGGGTCCCTTCCTGGCCGTCCCACCCTTGGCTCGCCTTTACTCCACGGGTATCCCGGCCATTTCCTCTGGCGCCAAGGAGGCGCTGCGCGATGCCAAGCCCGCTTTCAACCGTGCCTGGGATGCCTGGCGGGCGGCTGACAGCACGGACAGCACCGATCACTTGGGGCATCAGGGAGGCCCGGGAGGCACCCGCCGGGCAGCGGGGGATGCGCTCGCGGCCTACCGCGAGGCCCGGGATGCCTGGGTGGGCACCATCTTGCGCGAAGTACTCGGCTGGGGTCCGTACTGGCGGCCCGCACCGGAGCCCGCCCTGGCGGCTTTCACGGCCGCCAGCACCAATGAGACCGTCCGTGTGACGCCCGATGGTGTTCTCATGGTCGAGGACCGTGTGGGGGCACTCGTCTACGTGGTGGACCCGATTGACTCGTTGCGCGATCCCTCAAGCGACGGCTGGAGCCTCGGCCCTGTGGAGCGCATGGAGGAGATGCTGCGCGCCGGGCAGACATCCGAGGAGCAGAACCCCTGCAGCATCGGCGTGGTGACCGACGGCCGCTGGTGGGCAATTGTCAGTGCACCGCCCGGCGCTATGGCCGCCTTCGGCATCGTGGACTCCCAGACCTGGATCGAGGAGCCCGCCACCCGCGACGCCTTCGTGGAGCTCCTCAGCGTCAGGCGCCTGATGGGTGGCAAGCCCGAGGAGCGCCTACCGGCCCTCTTCAAGGACTCGGTGCTGGCCGCCGAGGAGATCACGGTTGCTCTGGGTGCCCAGGTGCGCCGCGCTGTGGAACTGCTGGTGACCGCCTTCTCCGAGGAGGGCCGCGCCGTCAGCGCCAAGGGCGGGCCGGACCCGCTGCCCGATGATCCTGCCGAGGTTTACGACGCCGCCGTGACCATCATGATGCGCGTGGTCTTCCTCCTGTTCGCCCAGGAACGCGGACTACTGCCCGACTCCGAGCTGTTCAAGTCCGGATACGGCTTGGCCGGTGTCCTGGACGGCTTGGAGGAACGCGTCCAGGTGGAGGGTGAGGAGTCCTTGGATGCCACCTCCTTGACCTGGCACCGACTCCTGGCCACCTCCTTCGCCCTGGCCCGCGGGGTGGCTTTCGAGGACCTGCGCCTGCCCGCCTACGGCGGTTCCCTGTTCGACCCGGACCGCTTCCCCTTCCTGACCGCCACCACCGAGCGCGGCGCACTGTGGATCACCGTGCCCGACCGCGTCATGCTGCATGTCCTGCGCTCGGTTCAGGTAGCCCGCGCCCGCGGTCAGGAGGCCCGCCGCATCTCCTTCAACGACATCGACGTGGAGCAGATCGGATACATCTACGAGGGACTCCTGGGCTATACGGCCCGCCGCGCTACCGGCACCATCGTGGGCTTGGTGGGCAGCCCGGGTGACGAGCCGGAGATCCCCCTGGACGTCCTGGACGAGCTGGCTGAGGGGCACGGAGACGACGCCGCATTGGCTTCCGCGATCCTGGCCTGGGTCAAGGAGAACCAGCCCTCATCCACTCCGCCCACCAGGAGCGCCCTGGCTAAGGCGCTCGCGGCGGGGGACTCCATGGAGGATGCCGAGCGGGCACTGCTGGCCGTCAGCCGGGAGGGCCATGTGCGTGCAGGCCTCAAGCCCTGGATCGGAGCCATCCGCCGTGACCTGCGTGGCCGCCCCATGGTGGTTCTGGGAGGTGGGCTGTATGTGGCTGAGACCCCTTCCCGTAAGAACGCCGGGGCGCACTACACGCCACGTTCCTTGGCGGAGGATGTGGTGCGTCATGCCCTGGAGCCCCTCATCTATTCGCCTGGCCCGCACCAGAGCGCGGATAAAGAGACGTGGAGGCTGCTGGCGGCCGCAGACATCCTGGACCTGAAGGTGGCGGATATCGCCTGCGGCTCCGGGGCCTTCCTGGTGGCGGCGGCCCGCTTCCTGGCGCGCGCCCTTATGGATGCTTGGGAGCAGGATGGCACCGCCGCGCGCTTCTTGGCGGAGGGATACTCGGCTCAGCGCCTGGAGAGTCGTGCCTTGCGCGAGGTGGTGGCGCATTGCCTCTACGGGGCGGATATCAACCCCATGGCTGTGGAGATGTGCAAGCTGTCCCTGTGGCTGGTCTCCTTGGACCCGCGCCTGCCCTTCTCCTTCGTGGATGACAAGATCCTCACCGGCAACTCCCTGCTGGGGATCACCGACATCCGCCAGCTCGAAGAGCTCCACATTGACCCGGCTTCACGACGCCGCGGCCAGGGTGGCCTGCTGGACATGGACGCCAGGGGCCAATGGGGCCTTCCGGTGGACATCGAGGGCATGCTGCGCAGGATTGCAGCCAAGCGCCGCGATCTGAGCACACCTGTGGATCCCAGCGACCCCATGCGGGACACCAAGGCCAAGGACTCCACCTATGCAGGCATTCAGTATGAGCTGAAGCCGCTGAAGCGCCTGGCAGACGCCGTTATCGCCGCGGGGTTAGGGGCGGGCGGAGTGTCCGGCAAGAAACACGAGGAAGCCTACGAATCCTTGCGCATTGCGGTCTCTCGTGCCTACCCGGCAGACCCGGCTGAGGGGAGTGCCGATACCGCCATGCTGGAGGCGATCCTTAAACGGGGACTCACACCCACCGTCCCCACAGACTGGGCGCGCTGGCGCTGCATCCACTGGCCCCTGGAGCTCCCGGACGTCATCCAAGAGCACGGCGGATTCGACGCCATTATCGGCAACCCTCCCTTCCTGGGAGGGAAGAAGATCTCAACCGCTAATGGTGTCAACCTGCGCGAGTGGTATGTCTCGGCGCTCGGGGAAGGGAAAAAAGGCAATGCCGACCTTGTTGCCTACTTCTTCCTGAGGGCCTTCGGGCTCTTGAAGGCTGCTGGGACGCTTGGGCTCATCGCCACTAACACCGTGGCCCAGGGTGATACCCGAGAAGTGGGCCTCGATCAGATCGTGGGGCGCGGGTTCACGATCACCCGCTCCATTCAGTCCCGCCCCTGGCCCGCCACTTCGGCAAATCTGGAGTACGCCGCCGTCTGGGGGACGCGCGGCACAGTGGCCGATGGCCTTCCACTTATATGTGATGATGAACCGGTCAAGTGCATCTCCACCCTCCTGGAGCCGCTCGGCTCCGTAGAAGGGGCGCCTGAACGTCTCCACGAGAATGTCGGAATCGCCTTCATTGGATGCTATGTTCTGGGGAAGGGATTCATCCTGGAACCCGAGGAGGCGCAGGCATGGATCGCAGACGACCCGCGCAATGCGGAGGTCCTCTTCCCCTATCTCAACGGGGAAGACCTCAACTCCCGTCCCGACGCATCCGCCTCTCGGTGGGTAATTGATTTCAATGATTGGTCGGAATCCATGGCTTCGAACTATGTGGTCCCTTATGGACGTGTACTTGATGCCGTGAAACCTGAGCGGACCCGTATAGGCGCTAACGGTAAATTTGTTCTTCGTAAGCCATTACCTCAGCGTTGGTGGCAATATGCCGACAAGCGTCCTGGTATGCGGAAGGCTATTGCTGATCTCGATGAGGTGTTGGTCATTGCCTTGGTGAGCAAAACGGTGATGCTGCTTCGTGTTCGAACTGGTCAAGTATTCAGTCATGCGCTAGGTATATTCGCTTCGGATTCATTTGCGCTTCAGACTGTTCTTTCGTCATCATTGCATCAGATGTGGGCGATTACGTACGGTTCTACTTTAGAGACGCGAGTGAGATATGTGCCGACCGATGTCTTTGAGACTTTCCCGCGCCCGCATCTCACGGAAACCTCCGAGCATGACCTGGAGGTCATCGGGAGGACGCTGGATGAGGAGCGCCGGGATATCATGTTGCGCCGCGAGCTGGGCCTGACCAAGCTTTACAACCGTGTCAACGATCCCGCTTTGGCGGACAATGTTGATTCAGATATTGCCCGCCTGCGCCAAATCCACCGCGAGCTCGACGAGGCCGTCATGGCCGCCTACGGCTGGGATGACGTCCCCCTCGACCACGGCTTCCACACCTACCGCAAGATGACCCGCTGGACCATCAGCCCCGCCGCCCGCGTGGAGGTCCTCGACCGCCTACTCGCCCTCAACCACGAGCGCGCCGCCGCTGAGAACAGGAAAGGCCAACCCTCATGACCGCCGCGTCCTCAGAGCATCCCGTGCCGCCTGACTCAAACCCCAAAACCGGATCACCGCAAACCTCCGGGCAGTCCGGCAGGAGTAGTCGGCCGCCCTACGACCTCGCCTACGAGCTGGACGACTCCTCCCTGTCCGTGCGCACCAACCTCGTAGACATCCTGCGTCGCGAACTCCTCGGCCCGGCCGACGGTGAAAACGAGGTCCTCACCGTCGCCCCGGACGGCCGCTACAACCTGGGACGCATCGCCCCCACCCGCCTCACCAGCAGTGCGGATTCCCCAGACCCCGGAGGTAACAGCGATCACAGTGATCGTGATGATCACGGTGCGGATGAGGGCACGCTCGATGTGGACGCCCTCGACGCCCGCGCCTCCACCGGAGTCCCCATCACCGGCGCTGACGAATCCGGTCCAGACGGGGATGAAGACACAGCCGGAGATCGTGATGATGCCCCCATCCGCCGCGGCCTCATGATCCCCGCCTCCATGGGGCTGCGCTTCCAGGTCCCCGCAGACCTGGACTCCCTGACGATCCATGCATCCTGGGGCGTCTACCATCCTCAGTCGGCAGGCTCCGCAGACGAGGCTCACAAGGAAGCCTCCGAGGTTGGCCGTGACAAGGACCGCCCGGCAACCGTCTACCGCCGCGAGGACGTCACCGAGCACGTCCCCATCGACCTGGCCTCACTCGTCCCCGGAACCACCCAGGATCACGCGCTGCGGGAGGACGTCATGCTCCGCCTGGACGCCCAGCTGGAGAATCGTGTTGAAGGCGACCGGCTGCTCATCGAAGTGGCCCTGTGCAATGATCGCCAGACCCCGCGTCGTATCCCCACCCAGGCCTGGCTCTTCCAAACCCGCCTGGACGTGGACGCCGGTGGGCGCGCCGTCTTCCTGCCCGTACACGACGTCCTCACCGATACATCCGCCGCCTCAGCTGTGCTCCTATCCGATGCCGACGAGGCCCGCCTGGCCCTGCAGTACCGCGACCGCCTGGAGTACGCCGTCGGCCGCACATGCTCAGCTGACTGGACCGTCCTACCCGGCCAGCGCCGCGCCACCCAGGTCCGCACCGAGTGGATCCCCGCATCCACCACGCCCCAGACCGACGCAGCCACCGTGGACGGCGCCCTGCTGGACATGACAGCACTGGCAACTGCCACACCCGATCAACTTCGCGCCGGGCTCACCCCCATCGTCGAAGCCTACGGGGCGTGGCTCGGCCGACAGCGCTCCGCCGTCGCCGCCCTACCCGACCACCTCCGCCCCACGGCTGAAGAAGTCGTCGAAGAGGCAGAACAGGTCCATGCCAGCCTGGCCGCCGGGCTCGACCACCTCCTGGCAAACCCTGACGCCCAACGCTGCTTCTCCTTCATGAACCGCGTCATGGCCGACCAGCGCGTCCACTCCCAGGTCGCCGAGGAACGCCAGAAGGACCCCGACCTGACGCTCGCGGCAGCCGAGGAACGCGTGCGCGCCAAAGCCTTCCCCCACCACTGGCGCGTCTTCCAGCTCGCCTTCGTGCTTCTGCAAATCCCGGCCCTGACCGACCCCACCCTCGCGCGGCGCTCGGATGCGGAGCGGGCCAAAGTAGAGCTGCTCTTCTTCCCCACCGGTGGTGGCAAGACCGAGGCCTACCTGGGGCTGGCAGCCTACACCTTCGCCATCCGCCGCCTCCGAGGCGTCATCGAAACCCCCGACGGACCCCTGGACGGGGGCGCCGGGGTCGCCGTCCTCATGCGCTACACGCTGCGACTACTCACCTCCCAACAGTTCCAACGCGCCACCGCCCTGGTCTGCGCCGCCGAAATGGCCCGCCGCGAGGACCCCGGCACATGGGGGGACCAACCCTTCAGGATCGGACTGTGGGTGGGCAGCGCCGTCTCACCCAAACGAGTATCCGAAGCCGCCGAACAGTTGGCGGCACTCACGAGCCGCAGCGCCCGGGAGGGTGCCCCCTACCCGGCGCTGCAGACCACCCGCTGCCCCTGGTGCGGGAACCCACTGTCCTACAAGGACGTGCGGGTTGACACCACCGAGGGCCGGGTGCGCGTCCACTGCCCCGACCCCCTGGCCTCCTGCCCCTTCTCCGAAGGCGGTGCCGTGGCCGACGGCATCCCCGTGCTGACGACCGACGAGGAGATCTACCGGCTCGTGCCCGCCTTCGTCATCGCCACCGTGGACAAGCTCGCCCGCCTGGCCCGCGAAGGGCAGGCCGCCGCCCTGTTCGGGCACGTGGCCCGGCGCTGCGAGCGCCACGGCTACGTACCCCAGCTGGACGCGCGAGGGAACTGTGACGACGCCTCCTGCAACGTCAAGGACTCCCATCCCGCCAAGAACGGCATGCCGCCCGCCCGCGTAGTGCCCACCGGCCGCCTGCGCCCGCCAGACCTCATCATCCAAGACGAACTCCACCTCATCACCGGTGCCCTGGGCACCACCGTCGGCCTGTTCGAGGTGGCCGTAGAACTCATGACCACCTGGACTCTGACCAGCGCAGACGGGCAGGTTCGCACCGTGCGGCCGCTCATCGTGGCCTCCTCGGCCACCGTGCGCAATGCCCGCGCGCAGGTGCGGAACCTGTACGGGCGGGGGCTCACCGTCTTCCCACCCCAGGTCCTGTCCGCCTCCGACACCTTCTTCTCCACCGAGAAACCCATCGACGAGGCCCACCCCGGACGCCTCTACCTGGGCCTGTCCACCACCGGGGTCAAACTCACCAACGCCGAGATCCAGACCGCCCAGGTCCTCATGGCCGCGGGCCAGCTCCTCCTGGACCGCGCAGGCGAGGCAGCCGACCCTTACATGACCCTCGTGGGCTACTTCTCCGCCACCCGTGAGCTGGCAGGCATGGCCCGTTACGTCCAAGACGACATCCAGACCGCCCTGGCCAAGGGGCTGCCCGGATCCAAGCTGCCGCGCCGCTACGGCAACGCCATGCCGGGCATCAAGCTCGGCGAACTCACCAGCCGAATCGACTCCACCACCATCACCGCAACACTGGGGAGCATGGCCCTGCCTTTCGACCCCGAAGTGCACTCCACCGCCGCGCGAGCCGAGAACAGGAGGCGCTTCCTGGCGGGGCAGAACGCCCCGCGCCTAGGCGAGCAGCCCTTCGACGCCGTCCTGGCCACCTCCATGCTCCAGGTGGGCGTGGACGTCAGCCGCCTCGGCCTCATGCTCATTGTGGGACAACCCAAGAACACAGCCGAGTACATTCAGGCTTCCTCCCGAGTGGGGCGCGACGCCAGCAGGCCCGGACTTGTTGTCACCCTGGGCAACTGGGCCAGGCCCCGCGACCTGGCCCACTACGAGCAATTTCGCCACTTCCACGAGACCTTCTACTCCCAGGTCGAGCCCCTCTCCGTCACCCCCTTCTCCACCACATCCCTGGAGCGGGGCCTGGATGGCCTGCTCGTGGCCACCGCCCGCGTACTCACCGCAACTGATTCCACCGCATCCAGCCTCGGGCCCGAGCGCAGCGCAGGGAACATCCTGCGTCAGCGGGAAACCATGGACCGCCTTGCCCAAGCGATCGTCTCTCGCATCGAGTACTCCGGGGCTGACGACCCGCGCAGCCGCGTCGTCGACCTCGTCCGCAAACGCCTCGAAGATCGCATCGGGCAATGGGAACGGCGTGCGAAGGAAGCCGACGAGGTGGCCAACGCAGCTCACAGCGAGACCGGCCAGCACCTGGTTTACGAGCGCGCCTCACAGGCAGACGGATTCCTCGACCTCATCCGCTCCGCGGAATCCACCGGGCCGCGCAGCAGGCAAGGCGGTGCGCCCTTCGTCGTCGCAAACTCAATGCGTGAAGTCCAGCCCGAGATCAACCTCCTGGTCTCCCCGGACCCGGCCCGCTTGGCCTGGCGCGAGCCGGATGAAGCCCCCGACTGGCAGGCCCAGGATCTGGAGACACAGGCGGAGGAAGAGGAATGAGCCCCATGAACCCGCTGGATCAGCAGCCCCAGGCGGTCCCCGTGCAGGACGCCTCCAAGGAGGCGGATGCGCCGTCGTCGACCCACGATGGCCCGCAGATCGATGAGTTCACCAGCGCGGGGGAGGGGGTCGACCCGCTGGGCGACGGCGAGCGCCTGCGTGACGAGCAACGGGCCCGCAACTTCGCCAAGGTGGGCTCGGCCCGCCCCAGCACCCTGCTGTACACATACGGCCCCGGCGCCATCATGGATCTGCCGCACTTCACGATCATGCCCACCGGCCTGAACGACTGGGACCGGATCTGGAAGCGCCGCGGCCTGGACGCCATCCCCTCTATCCACGCACCGCGCCTACTGGAGACCATTCAGCTCATGCTGGACCCCCGGGTGAGCGAGCTGCGTCCCTACCCCCACCAGGACAAGGAGACGAGTTTCTCGCGTCAGGGCTCCGACCTGGGTGTGCCCGCAAGGATCTTTCCCCAATGGATGCGCTGCACCGGCTGCGATAAGCTCGCCCCGCTCGGCGACTTCGTGGGAGCGGCCGGGGAGGGCTACACCAACGTCAAGCGGCACCGGCCCGATGAGGCCGTCGTGGAGCATGTGGGATGCCCGGGGCGCCAGCAGAGCAGGAAACGTGCCGCGGCAGGAGTCAAGCAGAAGCGGGTGCGCCGTGCCCCGTGCGTGCCCGCCCGCTACCTGCTGGCCTGCCCCATGGGGCACCTCGATGAGTTCCCCTACGACTGGTGGGTCCACCAGGGCGGACACTGCACCGAAGCCAGCAGACCAGCCCTGACTATGAGCGACCGCGGCTCCACCCGCGGCGCCAGCGCCATCATCCGCTGCGAGAGCTGCCACGCCAGCCGCCCCATGAACCAGGCCCAGGGCGAGGTCGGGCGCAGCAGGCTGCCACAGTGCCGGGGACGCTTCGCCCACCTGGATGTCTTCAACACCAAGGGCTGCGACCAGGAGGTCCGCCTCATGCTCGTGGGGGCCTCCAACCTGTGGTTCCCCGCAACCCAGTCCATCATCGACATGCCACGGCTGGACCCCCAGGAGATCCTGAAAGACTGGGCCGACGCCCTGGCGGCGGTGATGAGGGAGAGCCTGCGCGAGTGCGCCGCGAGCATGACAACCCTGCGCATAGTGCTTAAGACGCATGCCACGAGCAGCTCAATCAGTGAACTGCTCGATCTCAACGATGAGGAGCTGGGGGCCGTCGTCGAAAAGGCCCTAGCACCCGCGGAGGATCGGGAGTCCCTCATAGCCCGCCGCGCCGCCTGGAGCCCGACGGACCTGCTCGTACCCGAGTGGCGCTACCTGCTCAAGGAACCGCCCGAGGCGCGTCATGAGGACAAGCGCACCGGTCTGACCCTCTCGCCGCGGAATCTGGCCGGTCACACCGTGGACGGTATTGAGCGCGTCCTGGCCGTGGACCGCCTGCGCAAGGTCAACGCCCTGCTCGGCTTTACCCGCATCGACGACTTCGACCGTGTAGACGACTCCCGGGCCCGACTCGTCCCCCTATCCCGTGGGGCAACCACCTGGGTCCCCGCCACAGAGGACAGGGGAGAGGGCATCTTCATCCAGCTCGACGAGGACCGCGTGGTCCAATGGGAGGCGCGGGTGGAAGCCAGCCCGCTGTGGGCGGCGCACGTCGCGGCGCACCGGCGCAACTTCGAACGCCGCTACTCCGAGACAGCCAAGACCATGGACCACATGGAGCGCATGCAGCCCGCCCGCTACTGGCTGGTGCACACCCTGGCCCACGCCCTCATCCGGGGGATGGCCATGCACTCCGGCTACGGTGCCGCCTCCATCTCCGAACGCCTCTACGCCTGGAAGGAGGATGAGGCCACCCAGCGGCCATCCGCAGCCGGCATGCTGTTGGTGACCACCGCCTCCGACTCTGATGGCACGCTCGGGGGGCTCGTTTCCCTCTCCGATCCCGCGACCTTGAAAAGGATCGTGCAGCGGGCGCTGGCGCAGCTGGGACGCTGCTCCTCCGATCCGGTGTGCGCCAGAAGGACTCCCCAAGACCCCGAGGACTTCCTTCATGGCGCTGCCTGCCACTGCTGCACCATGGCATCGGAGACCTCCTGCGAGCGGGCCAACCGCTTTCTCGACCGGCGCTTGGTCGTACCCGTGCCCGGGCAGTTCGAGGGGTGCCCGCACCGGGATCTGGCCTTCTTCGGCCAAGGCTGAGGCGGTGCGCAACCATGGCTGGAGTGTCCGGGTGGCTGGAGGCGGCGGCAGGCGGCCCGCCAAAGGCGGAGGATCAAGCAGCCGCCGGTAATACCATCATTGCGCTTGGTGAGGCGCTCAGCCGGGTTGAGGCACGATCCTTGGCAGTGAGTCTGCAGGATGGGGAGACCCTGACCCAGGCCTTGGGCGCGGTTGCTCCCAATCGTCAGGCCGAGGTCCGCAGACTGCTCCTGGCCGCCGCGCTGGGCACCAGTCAGCGCAAGGAGACGATCCTGGTGCTGCGAGCCATCGAAGGGGCTCGCTCCCACACCACCAGCATGACTCCCGTGTGGACCCTTCCACCCGGCCTCGGGGCGCTCAGCGGAATCGGCCAACTCACCGCCGCCACACACCACCTGGTGACGGCCGCCTACCGCTCAGTGACCGTATCCACCTTCAATATTCAAAGGTCCTCAGCGCTTTGGGAAGCGCTGAAGGAAGTCTCCAGCCGGGGCGAGGTGAGCGTGCGCATCTACATGGATGCCGACGCCGCGGACCGTGAACCAAGAACCTGGAGCCCCACCAGCGTGCAGGTGGCGCAGGAGATGCAGGGTGCCGTCGTCCTGCGAACGCGCCGCCGCCAGGACGGGGCAGCCCCGCGCAACCACGCCAAATTTGTGGCCGTGGATGGCCAGATCCTCATCGTCACCAGCGCTAACCTCTCGGCCAGCGCCGAGGAACGCAATATCGAGCTCGGCCTACGTCTGGAGGACCCGGTCCTGACCGGTGCTGTCGAGTCCCGCATGCGCGAGCTTGAACCCTTCCTCTACGAGCGGGTCCACAGATGATGGCGTCAGTTTAAAGAAACGTGGGATCATTGTCCGGGTGCGGCCGACGGAGGACTCTACGGAGGTGCGTCGGTCTATATGTGGGAAGGCGGCATACATGCCCTTTAGCAGCCCTGGGATGAGCCGGGGCGAGATCCGATCGACTTGGAAGGGCTACCCAGATCTTGCCAAGGCGGTGCTGGATGTCTTTGAACAAGGGTGGCGGATCGTGAAGGAGGGAAAGCACTACCGAGCGTTCTGCCCCTGTGAGAATGGTGCAGACTTCACCATCCCAGGGACACCGCGTTCGGACGGCAACGCCGCGAAGAGGGTCAGGGCGAACGCCTCCAAGTGTCCCTCCCAGCACGAGCTACTGTGGGCTCGATCGTCCCGACCTGCGCGGGATCGGTAGCGTCCAGTGGTTACGGGTGGTGGCGACAGTCATGCTGTTGACAATTGACAACAACGCTGCGGCGGTGCAGTCTGGTCGTCGCATGGCGGAGCGGCCTCTGCTGTACGGCCCCCGGCATAGGGCACTTAGAGAGAGACTTGGACCATGAACCAGTATGAGATGACCTTCCATGTGGAGCGCGTCGACGACAGCCTGGTTGACATGCTCATCGACGACTACGAGGCGACGGTCGGTACCGATCACAGCGGTCACGAGTTCGTCACCGTGCTGGTGGAGGGGGACAGCTTCGATCATGCCGCCCGCACCATAGTGACCGAGCTGCAGTCCCACGGCCTGCGGATCCTGCGTTTGGTGCCGGACCTCCTTACCCGCTCTGAGATCGCCGCCCGACTGGGGGTGACGCGCCAGGCCGTCCAGAACTGGACCTCCGGCAGGCGCCAGAATGGCTTCCCGCTCGCGGTCAACCCCGTTGGCGGAGGCGTCTGGTCCTGGCATGACGTGTGGACTTGGGCGCTCGCCTGCGGACGGGCAGATGACGACGGTGTGAGTTATCCTTCTCAGGCCGAGGGCGATATCATTAACGCTTGGATTGAGTCGGGCATGACGGCCTCCTGGGTCTATCGGCCGGACGCGATGATGTCCTCTACCATTACTGTTCTTGTGAATGCAGACGGCGGCCAGTCGAGACTGGGCGGGTACAGTAAGGTGCCGTACACGGTGTGTACTAAGGTGACCGCATGAGCGGTGACAAACTCCGCAAGCTCGTCAGCTGCGTACATCTGGTGGATATTAGAACCATGTCCATAGAGGGCAGGATAGATCTTGACGCCGGAATCAGTGACGGCGTTGACGGCGAGGCCGAATTGCCCCTCTCGCTCGAGACTGCCGTGTCAATCAGGGATGACATGCAGGGACTGATGGCCTCCTTCGCTGCTTCGCTTGATCGTGGATCGACGTCGTCCGTCCCGGCGACGCATATGAAGATAGAAGTTGCAGTTATCTACGAGCTTAGGGGCTGGGACAGAGAAGATCTCAGTCAAGACCTGCTACGCGAATTTGCTGAAAAGGTAGCACTGTATCAGGCGCTCCCGTTCCTCCGGGAAGCGTTCGTCACTCTTGCTGGGCGTCTGCGCGTGCCTGCGCCCGTACTGCCTCTCATGCCGAAGGATATGGGGCCCGGTGACCTCACCGAAGGCTGATTTCCGCCGGACAATGCGAATTGGCCGAGAACTCAACCGTCCAGGCCAAGCTCTGCCACTGCCTCGGCGAGCGGGTAGGTGGGGATGCGCCCGGTACGGATGCCTTCGGCCAAGACATCGTGCTTCCAGACGGGCTCGTCAATATGTTCCTCGACCGCTCGACACAGGTAGAACAACACCGGTCATCCGGTGTGTGCCGCCAGATCCTCGAACTTTCGAACCGTCTCAGAATGCATCTCAACAGATGCGGCGACAGTATCAACAGTTTCAGCGGAAATTTCCCCTTTGTGCTCACCGGTCGGTGAAGCACCAGTGCCCTCGTCTGCGCAATCACCTACTGGCCGGCACCTGTGGGCCACGCACAGCATTCGGATAGTGTCCGTTGGAGTGGCGGTTCTGTTAGGACCGATCTCGGCGGAGGGGCGGCGCTCGTCCAGGAAATGTTCGCGCGAGGGCCGGCGCACTCGCGGGATCGTAGGCTTGCCTCCATGGACCTCCTCATGATCGCCGTGCTGGGCGTGCTGGGTATCGCGGCCGCATCGCAGTTGAGCCATCGCATCGGCGTCGCCCCGGCCCTCATCCTGCTGGCCGCCGGTATCGGCGTCGGCTTCCTGCCCTTCGTCCCGGCCGTCGAGTTGGAGCCCGGGGTGGTCCTCGAGGGCATCCTGCCGCCGCTGCTGTTCTCCACCGCAGTGAGCATCTCCACCATCAACTTCCGCCGGGAGATCGCCTCGGTCGCCATCCTGGCCGTTCTCCTCGTAGCGCTGTCCGCCGGGGCCATCGGATTCGCCCTGACCCTTCTGGTGCCCGGCCTGTCCTTGGCCTGGGCCGTGGCCATGGGCGCCATCCTGAGCCCCACCGACGCCGTGGCCATCTCCATCGCCCGGCGCCTTGGAGTCTCACAGCGCATCATCACCGTCCTGGAGGGGGAAGGGCTCCTCAATGACGCCACCGCTCTGGTGGTCCTCTCCTCCGCCGTCACCGCGGCCACCTCGGGCAACGTGAGCGTGGGCGGGGTCCTGGGCGGATTCGCCCTGGCCGTCCTCGTGGCTCTCGGGGTTGGCGTGGTTGTGGGCGAGACCAGCCTGCATGTGCGCTCGCGCATCACCGACCCCACGGTGGACACGGTGGTCTCCTTCACCGTTCCCTTCCTCGCCGCCATCCCCGCCGAGCACATGCATGGCTCGGGCCTGGTGGCGGCCGTCGTCGCCGGGCTCATCACCGGGCACCGGGGCCCGCGCATGCTCCCGCCCGCTCACCGAGTGGCGGCCCGCACCAACTGGCACACCGTGGAGCTCACCCTGGAAGGCCTCATCTTCCTGGTGATGGGCCTGGAGTTCTTCGGCATCGTGGAGGAAGTCGACTCCGCCGACCTCGGCCTGTGGCGCGCCGTGGAGGTGGCAGTCATTTCCGGATTCCTCACCGTCGTCATCCGCGCCATCGTCGTGGCCCCCATGCTGACGTTCCTGCGGCGCCGCACCGCCCGCCGGACCAGGCTCTGGGAGGAGAACCAGGAGGCCATCCACCAGTTCCAGGACCGCTGCTCGGCCATTATGCGCGGCAAGGCCGAGATGCCCCACGTTCCGTGGGACCGGCGGCGCTTCTCCAGAGTCCAGGGCAAGCTCAAGCGCGAGCCCAGTCGGGAGCGCATGGTCCGCCGCGCGCGCATGCTCTCCACCCGCGTGCGCCGCCGGGGCGCCGACCTGGAGTACTTCGCGGCCGAGCCCCTGCGCGCCCGCGAGGGCGTCATCATCGTGTGGGCGGGCATGCGCGGCGCCGTCACCCTGGCCGCCGCCCAGACCCTGCCCACCACCGCCCCTCACCGGCCGTTCCTCCTGCTGGTCGCCATGCTGGTGGCCGCCGGGTCCCTGACCATCCAGGGGCTCACCCTGTCTGCTCTGGTGCGCCTGGCCAAGCCGGCCATGGCGGGGCGGGCCGACGACGAGGAGAAGGCCGCCGTCATCTCCCTCCTCGTCGACGCCGCCAAGGATGTTGTGGTGAGCATGGAAGGCCACGATGGCGCCCAGTCCGCGGAGCCCCACCCAGTCGATGCCCCAGTGCCCGCCGACTCCGGCCAGTCGGCGCTGCAGGCGCCCGTTGATGGTCTGGAACAGGATCGGGCCGGCGGAGTCCGGTCGGGCGAGAGCCGGGAGACGGAGAACTCGGAGGGGGCGGAGAACGCGGCCGTCTCCAGGTTCCTGCGGCGCCAGGGCACTGATCTGGTGCTTTCGACAACACGGGTCGCCAGAGCCTGGACCGACCCCACCTGGCGTCATGAGGACCTCGCCATGCTGCGGGACAAGACCCTGGACATCATCCGTGCCCAGCGCGAGGCGCTCCTGGACGCCGGTGACGACGGACTTTACTCGGCCGCCTCCCTGGAGTACGCCCTGGGCCGCCTGGACATGCAGGAGATCATGCTGACCTCCGATCCTCACTGAACCGCAGAGCCGCGCCCGCAGTTTCGGCCTCGGAACAGGGCTGGATCGGCAAACGTGTCCAAAACGGAGGAGATTAACTTGGGGCGCCGGAGCAAGCGGATCCGAATCCCCAGGCCGGAGAACGGTTTCCTCCGGACATCGAGCCTGAGGGCCCGCTGATCTCCTCCGTTTTGGACACGTCTTCCCGGTGAAAGCGCTGCATGAGCATCTCCGGCCGCTCCGCCTCGTAGACTTGCGGGCGTGAGTATCTCGCTACCCCTGCGCCCCGGCCTTGAGGGCGAGACGCCCTACGGAGCACCCGAACTCGACGTGCCCGTACGGCTCAACGTCAACGAGAACCCCTACCCGCCCTCGCCCGCGGTCATCGAGTCCATCGCCACTGCTGTGGCCCAGGCCGCCACCGGTCTGAACCGCTACCCCGAGCGCGACTTCCCGGACCTGCGCGCCGCCCTGGCCGACTACCTGGCCGCCGAGTCCGGTGTGCGGCTGGACCCCACGCGGATCTGGGCCGCCAACGGCTCCAACGAGGTCATGCTCCACATCCTCCAGGCCTTCGGCGGCCCGGGGCGCACCTGCCTGACCTTCACCCCCACGTACTCCATGTACCCCGAGTACGCCCGGGACACCCTCACCGAGTACGCCACCCGTCCCCGCCGCGCGGACTTCACAATCGATGCCGAGGGGGCCGCAGCCGCGATCGAAGAGCTGCACCCGGCCGTTGTTGTCCTGGCCAGCCCCAACAACCCTACGGGCACCGCGCTGCCCCTGGCCGACATCCAGTCCATCCTCGACGCCGCCCGCGGCAACGGCCCGATTATCCCTGTGGGAACGGGCAGCGGTGGCGACGGTCGGCCCGGCCGGGCCGACTGCGTCGTGGTCATCGACGAGGCCTACGCCGAGTTCCGCCGTCCCGGCGTACCCAGCGCGCTGGAGCTGCTCGCGGATGGTACCAACCCCCACCTGGCCGTGACCCGAACCATGTCCAAGGCCTTCGGCGCCGCCGGGCTGCGCCTGGGCTACCTGGCCGCGTCCCGCGAGCTTGTCGACGCCCTGCGCGTGGTGCGCCTGCCCTACCACCTCTCGGCCATCACCCAGGCCGCCGCCCTGGCCGCTCTGTCCCACCGCGAGGAGCTCATGGCGCAGGTCGCCGGCCTGCGCGAGGAGCGCGATGTCCTGGTGGACTGGCTGCGCGCCCAGGGGCTCACCGCGTACGACTCCGACGCCAACTTCGTCCTCTTCGGCCCCTTCGTCGACCGCGACGCCATCTGGGAGCAGCTGGTGGCGGCGGGAGTCCTCATCCGGGTGGTCGGCCCCGAGGGCTACCTGCGCGCCAGCATCGGCACGCCCCAGGAGATGGACCGCCTGCGCGCCGAACTGCTGCGCGCCATGCGATTCGGGTGATGAGCGCCAGGCCGACGGCGCCCAACCGGCGCCCGCCCCGGTGGCTCAGCAGCGGGTCTTACGAGCGGCTATCGGCCTCCGGCTCATGCCCCGAACCGTTCGGCAGTCTTCGACGTGCCTCCGGCGGCCCCGGTCCCCGGTAGGCTCGGTACCGGCAGCGCTTGGAGCGCGCCGACCGGCCGCTGCCCGTATGGCCCAGCAGGCGCACTCCAACGCCCCGATCGGCCCGTGGGCCGGCCGGATCATCACCCCACCCGTCTCCAGGAAGCCGACATGAGCCGCACCGCGCGCATCGAGCGCACCACGAGCGAATCCAGCGTTGTCGTCGAGATCGATCTCGACGGCGCCGGCGCCACGGACATCTCCACCACCGTGCCCTTCTACGACCACATGCTCACCGCTCTGGGCAAGCACTCGCTGATCGACCTGACGGTGCGCGCTACCGGCGACACCCACATCGACGTCCACCACACCGTGGAGGACACCGCCATCTGCATCGGCGAGGCCCTGCGCATCGCCCTGGGGGACAAGCGCGGAATCCGCCGCTTCGGCGAGGCCACCGTCCCCCTGGACGAGGCCCTGGCGCAGGCGGTCGTGGACGTCTCCGGGCGCCCCTACCTGGTCCACACCGGGGAGTCCGAGGCCTTCGCCCACCATCTCATCGGCGGACACTTCACCGGATCCATGGTCCGCCACGTCCTGGAGGCCATCGCCTACCATGCGGGCATCTGCCTGCACGTGCGCGTCATCTCCGGGCGCGACCCCCACCACATCGCCGAGGCCGAGTTCAAGGCCCTCGCTCGCGCACTGCGCACTGCCGTCGAATCCGACCCGCGCGTTGACGGAATCCCCTCGACCAAGGGAGCACTGTGATGCACGACTCCAATACCACTCCCGGACACGAACCCGACGATCGTGATCGGCCCGAAGCTGATCACGACTCTGCCGATGGCATCGGCACCGATGCGGCCGGTACCGGCGGGGCTGCGCCCCAGCACGACATTGATGCCGAGTTCGCCGCGATGATGGAGGGCCTGGCACTGCCGAGCGAGATGCAGGCGGACTTGGAGTCCATGGATTCACTGGATTCACTGGACTCGCTGGAATCCCTGGAGTCGCTCGACGACCCTGGGCCGTCGGTCGTCTCCGTGGATGACGTGCCCCACAACACCTACACGGCTCCGAAAGAGCCGCTGACCGGTGGCGGGCAGTCGGATCAGCGGATCGATCGGGACGGCCCGGACTCGGATCAGGGCGCTGATGCTGAGTCCTCTGCGTCCCCTGCAACATCCCCTTCAACTGCATCGGACGCCGGACCGGCAGAGCCCGCATCGTCCGCACCTCCGCGGGCGGTGAAGGTCGCCGTCGTGCTCACGCCCCTGGCGAGCGCTGACGCACTGGCCGCCATGTGCGCCATGAGCGACCTGGAATGCACTGTTGTACCTGCCCGCTCCGGGGCCTTCGCGGTCAAGGAGTTCGTGTCCGCCCACGCCGAGTGGGATGTCTCCGAGTTGCTCGGAGGAGCGGACACCGAGCCCGCCGAAGCGGCTGATCTCGCCTCGGCCCTCTCGCGTCTCAGCCGTGCGGGCGTCGTGCTGCTGACAGCGGATCTGGCCACTGACGTCGGCATCGAGTCCGGCCTGTCCGGCACCATCACCGCCCGCCGGTATGTGGATGGCAAGGCCGGCGAGGACGCCGCTGCGGGACTGCTGCTGGCCTCGGTGGACCAGGAGGTCGAAGATGTCCTGCTGGGCATCGCTAGCGCTGATGGCATCGAAGGTGCGCTGAAGTCCTCCGAGGTCAAGACCTCCAGGGCCATGCGATGGCTCGCGCGCGGGCTGCGCCGCCCTCGCGGTGGCAAGAGCTGAATTCCTCTCAGGCTGCTTCTGCCATTTCTCGTTCCTGCCATGTCCATCATCGTCTGTCATGTCTGTCGTCGTCTGTGATAACCGGTGCGGGAGCGCTATCGCCGGATCAGGGGACTCGCTTGAATCGACTTGCGAGACAAGCGCGGCGCGAGGGCCGTTCCCCGGTATTGTGAGCGCATGAACCAGCCCAGCGTCGTCGTCCTGTCCTACGGCAGCGGCAACGTCCATTCCGCTGTGCGCGCCCTGGAACGGGTGGGAGCCGCCGTCGAGCTGACCGCCGACCGGGCCGCTGTCGAGGCCGCCGACGGGCTCGTGGTTCCCGGTGTCGGGGCTTTCGGCGCCGTCATGGACCAGTTGCGGGCCGTCGACGCTCCGCGACTCATTGAACGCCGGTTGGCCGGGGGCAGGCCCGTGCTCGGCATCTGCGTGGGCATGCAGGTGATGTTCGAGTCCTCCACCGAGCACGCTGCGGGGCGGAGCGATGACGTTCTCCCCGCGGGGCTCGCCCAATGGCCCGGGACCGTGGCACGGCTGCAGGCCGATGTGGTTCCCCATATGGGATGGAGTGAGGTCCGCCCGCCGCATGACACCGTGCTCCTGGACGGCGTAGCCGACCAGCGCTTCTACTTCGTCCATTCCTATGCCGCCAAGACCGACCCGGCAGCGCTGCTGGAACCCGGACGCACGCGGCTCCCAGCAACCACCTGGGCCACCCATGGTGAGGATTTCGTGGCCGCCATCGAGAACGGCCCCCTGTCCGCGACTCAGTTCCATCCCGAGAAATCCGGCGATGCCGGAGCCCAACTGCTCCGCAACTGGCTGTCCACCCTGTAACCGCCCTGTCACCACATTCTGCAACCAGGCGCCCAGCAGCACCGCGGCTGCGGCCATCGCACCACCGAAGGGACCCACTATGCTCACTCTCCTGCCGGCCATCGATGTCTCCGACGGCAAGGCCGTCCGCCTGCTCAAAGGAGAGGCTGGTAGCGAGAGCGACTACGGCAGCCCCGTTGGCGCCGCCCGCGACTGGGTCGAGGCCGGCGCCGAGTGGATCCACCTCGTGGACCTCGATGCCGCCTTCGGCCGTGGGTCCAACGCTCCGCTGCTGGCCCGCATCGTGGGCGAGGTCGGCATCAAGGTCGAACTGTCCGGAGGAATCCGCGACGATGCCTCGTTGCGGCGCGCTCTGAACGTCGGGGCCGCTCGGGTCAACCTGGGCACTGCCGCCCTGGAGAACCCCGAATGGACCGAGCGCGTCATCGCCGAGTACGGCGAAAGGATCGCCGTGGGCCTCGACGTGCGCGGCACTACTCTGGCGGCCCGCGGATGGACCAAGGAGGGCGGCGACCTGTGGGAGACGCTGGCGCGCCTCGACGCCGCCGGTTGCGCCCGCTATGTCGTCACCGACGTCACCAAGGACGGTACTCTGACCGGCCCCAACACCGAGCTCCTGCGCCAGGTCTGCGCCCGTACGAGTGCCCCCGTGGTCGCCTCCGGGGGCATTGCTCAGCTCGATGACCTGCGTGCGCTGGTCCGGCTCGTGCCCGAGGGCATTGAGGGCGCGATCGTGGGCAAGGCGCTGTACAACGGCAACTTCACGCTTCCGGAGGCGCTCGCGGTGGCCAGCGGTGAAGAGGGGGATCGCATGCCCCGCTGATCGCGGATCGCCTCAGCCCTGACGGCGCTTCCAGTGCTTGACCACGGCTCGCAGCGCCGTGGCGAAGACGATCCCGGTGGTGATCAGGTAGGGGCCGTAGTGCTGGCGGGTGA
>ERZ773099.799-NODE-799-length-24779-cov-13.416114_pt1 | contig 24779 bp, 16 predicted proteins | sample MGYA00511120_ERZ773099 | MGnify/ENA primary metagenome ERZ773099 (study PRJEB29015, sample SAMEA2738012) | human oral metagenome | biome: human oral; feature: human-associated habitat; material: dental | place: China | collected 2104 ...
TTTCTCCATCAGTAGCCTCTAAAAGTCTTAAAATTGTTCTTCCAGTTGTAGATTTTCCACAACCAGATTCTCCAACAACTCCTAAAGTTTTACCTTCTTCAATAGAAAAATTTACATTGTCTACTGCATGTAATTGCCCTTTTGGAGTCTGAAAATATTTCTTTAAATTTTTAACTTCTAATAATATTTTACTCATTTTCTTCCTCCCAATTTTCCTTGAATTTTACTAAACCTTCTGCTATCAGACATTGTACTTTATGTCCTTTTGAAATTTCACTAACAATAGGAGCTCTTTGAGAACATAGTTCTGTAGCATGTGGACATCTAGGATTAAACTTGCATCCTGTTGGTAAGTTTGTTGGATCAGGCATAAGCCCTTTTATAGGTACTAGTCTTGTTTTTTCTTCATCCAAACTTGGAATAGATCCAAATAATCCTAAAGTATATGGGTGTTTTGGATTTTCAAAAACATCTTCTAGACTTCCATATTCAACAATTTCTCCAGCATACATAATTGCTACCTTATCACAAACTTGAGCAACTACTCCCAAGTCATGTGTTATAAGTAACATTGATGTTTTAAACTTATTTTTTAAATCTGTCATTAAGTCCAAAACTTGAGCTTGAATAGTAACATCAAGAGCTGTTGTTGGTTCGTCAGCTATCAAAAGTTTTGGGTTACAAGCAAGTGCTATAGCTATAACAACTCTTTGTTTCATTCCACCAGAAAATTGATGCGGGAAATCATTTTTTCTAGCTCCAGGAATTCCAACTAGTTCAAGCATTTCAGCAGCTTTATTCATTGCTTCTTCTTTAGAGATACGTTCATGTATTTCAATAACTTCAGCTATTTGTTCTCCAACTGTCATAACTGGGTTTAATGATGTCATTGGATCTTGGAATATCATTGAAATATCATTACCTCTAATTTTTCTTATTTCTTCTTCAGGTATTTCTAATATACTTTTATCATTAAATTTTATAGAACCACTTTTAATTTTTCCAGTAGGTCCTGTAATCAGTCTCATTATTCCTAGAGCAGTTGTAGTCTTACCAGCTCCAGTTTCTCCAACAAGTCCTAGAGTTTCCCCTTCTGCTATGTCAACACTTATACTATTAACCGCATGGACTGTTTCGTCATCTTTTACATATTGTATTACTAAATCTCTAATTTCTAAAAGATTTCTATTTTCCATCGTTTCGCCTCCTAATAATTATTGTTTCAATCTAGGGTCAAGAGCATCTCTTAATCCATCACCTAATAAGTTAAGTGATAAAATTGTTATCATTATTGCTACACCTGGGAAAGTAGTTACCCACCAAGCATATCTTAAATATTGTCTTCCTCCTGATAACATTGAACCCCATTCTGGTGCTGGAGGTTGTATACCTAATCCGATGAAACTTAATCCTGCTGTTGATAAAATTGCTCCTGCAACTCCTAAAGTTCCTTGTACTATTACTGGAGCTAAAGAGTTAGGAATTATATGTTTTAATATAATTCTTGTATTACTTGCTCCTATTGCCTTAGCAGCTTCTATAAACTCTTGATCTCTTATAGAAAGTACAGAGGCTCTAACTATACGAGCAAAGTTTGGTACATAAGAAACACTGATTGAAATCATAAGATTAAGCATACTAGGTCCTAATGCAGAAACTATAGCTATTGCAAGTAAAATACTTGGAACAGCTAAGAAAATATCTACAACTCTCATTATAATATTATCTATCATTCCACCAAAATAACCTGATATAGCTCCTAAAATTCCACCCACAACAACAGAGATTGATATTGCTAAAATACCAACTTTTAATGATACTCTAGCTCCATGTATAAGTCTTGCAAATATATCTCTACCAAACTCATCTGTTCCTAACCAATGTTTTCCATTAGGTGGCATAAGTCTTTCAGCTAGATTTTGTTTTATTACAACAGTATCATAATCTGCAATTACATCTGCAAACAGAGCTAATAAAACTAAAACTATAAGGATAATCAGTCCTAACATAGCCATTTTATTTTTTTTCAACATTCTAAAAACTTCTGCCCATTGGCTTTGTTTTTTATTTTTTGTTTTTTCCATTTCGCCCTCCTACTTATATTGTGATTTAATTCTTGGATCTACGAAAGCATATAACAAGTCAACCAATAAATTAACCACACTATATACAACTGCCAAAAATACAACAGATGCTAAAACAGTAGGTGTGTCTTTTTGTCTTATAGCATCAACCATAAGTCTTCCAACACCAGGCCATGAGAATACTGATTCAGTTAGAACCGCTCCTCCAAGTAATCCTCCAAATTGTAGTCCTACAACAGTGATAATAGGAATTAAGGCATTTTTTAAAGCATGTTTATTAATAACAACTTTTTCAGCAACCCCTTTAGCTCTTGCAGTTCTAATATAGTCTTGTCTTATAACTTCAAGCATAGAAGATCTAGTCATTCTTGTTACTATTGCTGCAGAACCAACTCCAAGAGCTATTGATGGAAGCACAACACTTGAAAAACCATCAAAACCTCCTGATGGGAATATTCCTAATTTTACAGAAAATAATAAAATTAACATAAGTCCTAACCAGAATACTGGCATAGAAACTCCTAAAAGAGCTAGAACCATACTAAAACTATCTGTAAGCGAATATTGTCTTGTTGCTGATATTATTCCAACAGGTATTCCTATAAGGATAGAAATAAAAATTCCTAAAACTGCTAATACAACTGTATTAGGAAATCTTGCAAATATTTCAGCAAAAACTTCTCTACCTGTTGTATAAGATCTTCCAAAATCCCCTACTAAAGCATTTTTTACAAATCTAAAGTACTGCATAAAAAACGGATCATTTAATCCCATTTTTTCTCTTAATGCTGCTACTGCCTCTTTAGGAGCACTTTCTCCTAAGATTAATTGAGCAGGATCACCAGGAGTTAAATACATGATTGTAAAAACTAATAATGTTACTCCTAACATTACAGGAATTAGAAGAACTAATCTTTTTAATATATATTTGTACATTGTTTCACCGTCCCAAAACTATAATTTTATTAAAAAGAGCTAGAAGTATTCTAGCCCTTTTAAATTTTTGTTCTAAATACTACTATTCTCCTATTGAAACTCCATATAATCTATGAGAATTTGCAGGATCTAATTTAAAGTTCTTAATATCTTTTTTAGTTACAACATTATTTAAAGGATAAACTATCATATACATAGGAAGATCTTTTCTCACTATTTCTTGAATTTGTTTATAGATATCTTTTCTCTTTTCAGGATCTAATTCAGTTTTTCCTGCTTCTAATAATTTGTCAACTTCTGGGTTAGAATAGAAAGATCTATTTCCAGCTGCTCCCATAGTTGAAGTACTTATTAATTCAAACATACCGTAGTCAGGGTCTCTTGTAACTGTTCCCCATCCTAGTAAGAACATTTCATGATCTCCTCTTGCTGTACCATCTAAGAAAGCTCCCCATTCAACTGTTTCTATTGTTAAGTCAATACCAATTTGTTTTAATTGGTCTTGTAATATAACAGCAGTATCTCTTCTTACAGGGTTATCATTTACCCAAATTTTTGCTTTGAATCCATTAGGATATCCAGCTTCTGCTAACAATGCTTTTGCTTTTTCTATATCTTGTGTATATTTTTCAACATCATAATAACCCCAAATATTAGGTCCTATTATTGAATTTGCTGCTTGACCTCCACCTAGGAATACAGTATCAATTATAGGTTTTTGGTCTATTGCATAAGATATAGCTTCTCTTACTTTTGGATTATCATAAGGAGCTTTTTTCATATTAAATCCAAGATAAGTCATTGAAACTTGTGGACCTTCTATAAAATTAAATCTATCATCTTCTTTTAATTTTGTTTTATCCATTCCAAATATTTCATAAATCACATCTAATTCACCAGTTTCTAGTCCAATAGTTCTATTAGTTTCTTCAACTATATTTCTAAATACTACATTTTTAATTGGAGCTTCACCTCTCCAATAATCAGGGAAAGCTTCTAATGTTATTCTATCTCCACTTTGCCAAGAAACAAATTTATATGGTCCTGTTCCTATTGGATTTTGTCCAAATTTATCTCCTGCCTCAGTAGTTGCTTTTTCACTTAGAATAGCAATAGTTGTATGAGATAAGTTATTTAAAATAGCTGCCATAGGTTTTTCAGTAGTTACTTTTACTGTATAGTCATCTATTACTTCAACACTCTTAATTCCAGTTAAAATATGAGAAACTTCTGGTTTTGTTAAAGCTCTTTCTAATGAGAATTTAACATCAGATGCTTTCATTTCATCACCATTATGGAATTTAACTCCTTTTCTTAAATGGAATATTATAGTTGTATCATCAGGTCTTTCCCAAGATTCCGCTAACATAGGTTGAGGAACTCCATTTTCATCAAGATCCATCAATCTATCATAAATTTGTACTCTAACATTTGATGATGGGTTATCGTTTGATGCATGAGGATCTAATGATTTAGCATCTGCTCCCATTCCTATAACTAGTGTATCTCTTTTTTCTCCAGTTGCTCCTGAATCAGATTTTTTATCAGGATCCCCTCCACATGCCACTAAAAATAAAATACTTAAAATAACTGTCATTAGTAAACCAAACTTTTTCTTCATAATGCCTCCTTATAATTTAATTAGTTTAATAATTTTTATATATTTGTTATATCATTTGTACATTATATTATTTATAACATCAATTGTCAAATTCATATAATTATTCTTTATAATCCAATAAAAAATTATACCTTCTTGAATTAATGCTAATTAAAATTATTCAAAATAAAATATCTAAGATATCACTGTCAATAAGTTTAACTTTTTGTTCGTAATACTTCCTTAGATAAAATTTCTTTTTGTTCTCTTTATATACTGATTATATTATTTATATGCTTTATTGTCAAATTTTTTTATGATTAATGTACATACAACTGAGATATATTAAGCTGTTTAAAATTTAACAATCTATTTAACATAATTAATTATATTGATTTTAAATAAAAAAAGAGAATAATTTTAAGATTATATACTTAAAAAAATTCTCTACTTTTTTCATCAAGTCTTCAACTTGAATTTTTAAAAATAAGTGCACTAATTTTTAAAAATTATTTGTTTAAATGTTTTAATAATCTTTCACTTAAAGTTGCTATATTTGCCTTTAAGATTCTCATAACTTCCACTTCAGAAGCTCCTTTTAAAGTTTTTAAAGTTCTAGCACAAACTTTTACTTTTATTGGACTACCATTAACATTTAAAGTTGTTACTTGTAAATTTGGTTTCCATACTCTTCTAGTCAATCTATGAGAGTGAGATATTTGGTTTCCACTGATTAACCCAGTTCCTGTAATTTCACATCTTTGCATCTTGACACCTCCTTGATTACTTTTTTATATAATACATTGTATTTTAACATTAAATTTTAGAAAATGCAAGTATAAATAATTTTTTTAGAATTCCTTTTATTTATTAGAAAAAAGGAGCTGTTGCTATAAACTCAACAACTCCTTCTTAATTTTTTAGAATCTATATTGTATTCCTGTTGAGAAAACAGAGTCTCTTCCTTTATTACTTTCTAGTCTAAAGTCTATGTTTCCATAAACTCCAAAGGCAGGGTTTATTTCTCTAAATACTCCAAAACCTAGCCAAGTTGTATGCTTAGCTTGTTTTACTCCATAGTATTTTTGTTTTACATTGCTTCCTGTAAATCTTCCTTCATAAGCAAGGTCTCTCTTATCAGTATTTATTGAATGACTTATAGATGCATGCAATTTATATTTATCAGCTACATATTCAGCTCTTGCTCCAACTAAGAAATTTGTTGCTCTATATGTTTTTTTATCAGCCTTAATTCCCCAAGCAGCATTTGATTCATCAAAACTTCCTCTTCTCAAATAATCTTGAGAAATTCCTACATAAGGTGTGAACCATGAGAATTTCTTTCCAAGTTCTATATAAGTTGATAACATTTTATCATGGTGATTTATCTTTCCATCAACTCTATCTCCTGTTGCAGTTAAAAGTTCTCTTTCAACCTTTGATGAAACATTAGCTACTCCTAATCTAGCTGCAAGATAAAAATCTTTGCCTAAATCTTGTTTACCATATAGAGATAGACCTACCATGTCACTCTTTGATTCTCCAGCATATTTGTTAAAATCTGCTGAAGCATAAGAATAATTTAAAGCAACTCCTAGAGTTGTTGTAGGACTAAATCTTTTATCTATTCCTGCTTGTCCTCCTACAACTTTTGTATTTGCTGAAGCATAACCTTCTCTTTTTAATTTTCCAGCTCCTCCTAAGGCAGAGAACCATACTTCTGTATCATCCTTAGAATCTTTTAAATTATCTATTCTTGAGAATCTATTAGATAAGTCTCTATTTACATCTTGGGCTTGAGATAATGTCAAAGCTTGAGCTGAAGCATATATTTCTCCAGACATTACTTCTGTTGCACTTGTAAATGTTGAAGTAGCCATAGTTTGTAAAGTTCCTGCAGCTAATATTTCTCTTTCAGTTGCTATTCCCTTTTCAAATTTTTGATCTAAATCTTTAAAAACTTTTTCCACATTTTCAGCTACATTTTTAGATGATGCACTTGCTTCTTCTCCAATATAGTCAACAACATTTTGTCTTGATAATGTTGCAATCACTTTTCCATCTTTTACCTCTACATTTGCTGTTCTCATACCATTAGTTTCAACATTTGCTATATTTCCTTCAATTGATTTAGCTTCCATTACAGTTGATGTTTCATTTTTAGTTACATAACCATTTGATAGTATACTAATATTAGCATTTTCTACTCTGATTGTCCCTAAAACTTTAACTGAATTTTTAAATCCTACTTCTGTATTTGAACCATTATAAGCAACATAATCCCCACCTATAATAGCTGTATTTCCTCTAAATTTTACATTTCCATAATTTTTTACTTTTATTCCACTATCAGTTATCTTTTGTGGATCCACTGTTCCAATCAAATCAAAACTAGAAGAATTATATCCAACTATAGCTTTAGGATTAAGAACTAAAGTTCCTCCTGATCCTACTGTTATTGGACTTGAGTGAATTTGATGAACCTCAAGTGTTCCTTTATTTACAATACTTCCTCCTGCAAATGAGTTATCATTAGTTAAGTGTAGTGTTCCATCTCCTGATTTAACTAAACCTCCTGTACCAAATATCTTATTTTCAAAATATGAAGTCTTTCCAGCAGGAATATCTGCATTAAACGTGCTTGTATCCCCATATTTAGAAACATTCATAAATGCTCCAGGACCTTTTAAAGCTCTTTCTTGATTTAACATTCCCCAGCCATATTTATTATCTGGTGATGTTTTTACTCTTCTTCTCTTTTCAGCATTAGCAACTCCTACAAGACTAGCATCTAATTCTGTATCATCTGTTGTAGTAAACAAAGTTTGACGAACTTGATCAGGAGTCATCCAATCATATTTCTCTGCAACTAATGCTGCTGCTCTTGAAACTCTTGGAGCTGCATAAGAAGAACCTACACCATATCTATTTCCTTGCGGAATGGATCTATCATCTGCTGATATAGACCAATACTTAGCATTGTCTCCAGCATAAGCTAAATGCTTTGCTTCATGTATATTTAATTTCCCACCTGCTTTTTTTCTAACTTTTTTCGTTCCATCTACATCTACAAATTCTTCCAATTCAACTGGTTGTATACCAATAGCTGCTATCCAACCTTTTTCTAAATTATTTACAAGATATGGAAGTCCTGCTTCTTCACTTACTGAATTCATATCTAAACCTGGATTAGTTTCAGTTTTTCCTATTCTATTTCCAGCAGCCCAAACAAAAAGACCTCCCTTATTATTTACTGCATTTTCAAAAAATGGAACAAATGGTTCTGTATCATCTGTAAAACAAGTGTTTCTTATGTTATTATAATTAGCATTTTCTACAACGCTTTCTCCTCCAAATGATTGATTGATTACTTTTACCTTTTGATTAGGATCAAATCTATCAAAAACTCTTCTATATGTTTCTATATTAGGCTTTATTTGACCATTTGCAGCAACTAGTCCTCCACTTCCAATACTTGCAGCAATAGCTTTAAATTTTGCTTTTCCTTCAGTACGAGCGTTATCAGTATCCATTAAAACTTCTAACACTTCTTCTCCATGTTTACTAGAACTACCATCTTTCACTCTTGGTACAAATTCTATTCCTGGATATAATCCTGATAATACTGTTTGATCAACTGCTGGAAGCGAAAAATCAGTATCCAATATTCCTACTTTTACTGTACTTCCATTGTAAGTTCCTGTATCTGTTGGGATACTTGCTCCAGAAGTTACTTGATCATTATAAAGCTTTGTTTTTAATGCTGACATATTGCCTTTTTGACCATCTAAAGGATTAGCTATTGTTGGATAATTAGCTTCTGGACCAGTTGGTACACTTGGTGTATTTGGTATGCTTGGTGTATTTGGACTAGTTCCAGGTTTTACTGGTAAGTTACTTGATCCTCCACCACCTCCACCTCCGCCTCCGCCACCACAGCTGACGAATAAGACAGAAGCTAAAGCAATTAACATCATTTTACTTTTTAAAATTCCTTTTTTCATTCTTTTTTACCTCCCTCATCTTATACAAATTCTTATGATAAAAAAACTCCCTCATTATGTTACTTTGCATTTTAACACAATTTCTTTTTTCCTTCAATTTTTATTTATCTTTTTTATTATTTTTCAAACTTTTTTAAAAAATGATATAATAAAAAATAAGGAGATGATACTATGAGAATTTTTGTATGTGATGCTTTTAGTTCTGAAATTTTTAAAGGTAATCAAGCAGGTGTTGTAATACTAGATGAAAAAGAAAATTACCCTAGTGAAAACTTTATGAAAAATATTGCAGCTGAACTAAAACATTCTGAAACTGCTTTTGTAAAAAAAATAGATAATAAAACGTTTAAAATTAGATATTTCACTCCAACAGATGAAGTTGAATTATGTGGTCATGCTACAATTTCAGTTTTTTCTACTTTAAGAAATCTAAAAATAATAGATTCTGGAAAATATATTGCTGAAACTTTAGCTGGATCTTTAGAAATTGTTGTGGATGAAAACTTTATTTGGATGGATATGTCCCTTCCAAAAGTTGAATATATTTTTAATTCAGATGAAATTAAAGAACTATATTCTGCTTTTAACTTAGACATGAACCAAGCTCCTAAAGATTTAATCCCTAAAATAGTAAATACAGGCTTAAGTGATATTATTATTCCTATTGAAAATAAAGAAGTTTTAGATACTTTTGTTATGAATAAAGAAAAAGTGATAGAACTTTCTAAAAAATATAATGTTGTAGGAGCTCATCTTTTCTCTTTAGATAAAGAAAAGAATTTTACTGCTTTTTGTAGAAATATTGCTCCCTTGGTTGGTATAGATGAAGAATGTGCAACTGGTACTTCAAATGGTGCCTTAACTCACTATCTAAAAGAATACAATATCATTTCTGTGAAAGATATAAATAGCTTTAGACAAGGGGAAACTATGCAAAGGGCTTCAACTATTTTGAGTAGATATAAAGAAGATGGTATGACTATACAAGTTGGTGGAAATGCTGTGATTTCTTTTGAATGTAAACTTTACTGATTAAAATTAAGACTGTTGTAAAAGTAAAAAATAGGCAAGTTATGAATGTAGATTTTAGATAAAAAATTAAAGCAAGTGAACCGAGTAAAAGCATGAGTGTTTGAGCAAAGCGAGTTTCATGTTTTGCAACAAAACATTAATTTTTTATCATTAAGAAATCTATTCAGTAACAAACTATTTTTTACTTTTTATTAATTTGCAACAGCTCTTAAAGTTTTTCTATTTATAACTAATTTTTATTTCTTTTCCACAAAATGCTATGCCCATATATGTTATATCTTTTATACCATTTTGTTTTAATGATACATCATATTTTTTATTTTCTATTTGTTCTAATGCTTCTTTTGATACTTCTTCTAATTTTTCTACACTATCTGTTGCCTTAAATTCCATTATATAGGCTCTTCTAGTTTTATTCTTTGGTTCTATTACAAAGTCATATCTTCCTAAACCACTTTCTATATTTGACTTTGTAATATAATCTCCTTCTAAATACAGTCCCATACCCATAATTAGCCCATGGTAAAAGGCTTCATTTCCTTTCTTAGTATCATTGTAGCTAACTGAAGTTAGTAATATCTCTTGTAATCTTTCTTCATATTCATCTATTCTATTTTCTGTTAAGGCTTCCATTAAATACAATAACTTACTTCCTCTACCAAAGTATCTTTCAAAAAAGGTTTTTCTATATAAAGTTCTCACTTCTTTATTTGGTAATCTCAATACATAGTTATCTTGATCTATTTTTTCTTCTACTGTTAAATAGCCACTGAATAACATCAATTCCCACAATTCTTCTTCACTTAATAATTTTGATAAATCTGATGTACCTGATATATTTTGTTTTAATCCTTCACCATTAAATAATCTTTCAAGTGCTTCTATTGTATTCTTTGTTATTTTTTTTAATACATCATTTATTAAATCATTTCCTGAAGTATCAACCCAATAAGCTCTTAATTCTTTATCTTGTAAAAAATTTAATATACTCCAAGGATTATATACTTCACTATCTCCAAATCTATATCCATCATACCAGTCTTTCACATTTGATATTTCTTGTTCTATTCCATAATCTTTGAGACTTTTCTTTACTTCTTCTTCTGTCAAACCATAACTATCTGTGTAAACATCACTTAATATTGTATAAGTCCTTAAATTATTTAAATCTGAAAATATACCAGCTTTTATTACTCTTATTATCCCAGTTAAAACTCCCATTTGTAAATAATTATTATCTTTTAGAGCTAAACTATAAAAAGTTTTAAAGAAATTTTTAGCTTTTTCATAATATCCATTTATATAAGCAGATACCAATGGACTATCGTATTCATCTATTAATATTACAACTTTTTTATTATATTTTTTATATAAAATTTTTGTTAAAAATTTTAATGCTTCTTTTAAATCTTCTAAATCAGTATTTTTCATAATAATATTTTCAAATGTAATCGTATCAAATTTATCTAAATCATTTAATAAATATCTATGATCTAAGAACATTCTTGAAATTGTTGATTTTATATCTTTTTCCATTGTTTCCCAAGTTGAAGCTTTTAAATCTTTGAATGATAAAAATATGACTGGGTACTGTCCTTGTTCTTTAAAGGCTTCTGTTTTTTCTATATATAAATCTTTGAATATTTTTTTATTTTCTTCTCTATTTTCTATATCAAAAAAGTATTTTAACATAGACATATTTAATGTTTTTCCAAATCTTCTAGGTCTTGCAAATAATTTTACAGCTGCTCCGTCTTTTATAACTTCTTCTATAAAGGCTGTTTTATCAAAATAATAAAAATCTTCTTCTATTAAATGTTTAAAGTCGCTTAATCCTATTGCTAATCTTTTCATAACAACCCTCCTTTTTCAAAACTTTATATTTAATATATTATACAAAAAAAAGAGAGTCCTTGCAAATTTACAACAACTCTCATAAAATTTTTATTTTTATCCTCCAAGATAAGCTTTCTTTACTCTATCATTATGTAGTAAATCTTTTGCATTTCCTTCAAGAACTATCTCTCCTGTTTCAATAACATAAGCTCTATCAGAAATAGAAAGTGCCATCTTAGCATTTTGTTCTACTAATAAAATAGTAGTTCCCTTTTCTTTTAATTGTTTTATAACTTCAAAAATTTCTTTAACAAATAGTGGTGAAAGTCCCATTGATGGTTCATCTAAAATTAAAAGTTTAGGTCTACTCATCAAAGCTCTTCCCATAGCAAGCATCTGTTGTTCTCCACCTGATAGAGTTCCAGCTAATTGATTTTTTCTTTCAGACATTCTAGGAAAAACCTTATAGAAGTTTGCCCTGTCTTCTTCTTTCTTTTCAGCACTATCTTTTATTGTGAATTGTCCTAATTTTAAATTATCTTTAACTGCAAGTTGTGAAAAGATTCTTCTTCCTTCTGGAACTTGAGCTATACCTAATTTACAAATATTATGAGCTTTTTCTTTTAGTAAATCTTTTCCTTCAAATATTATAGAACCACTTTTTGGAGTTATAAGTCCAGATATAGTCTGTAATGTAGTTGTTTTACCTGCTCCATTAGCTCCTATAATAGATACAACTTCTCCTTTATTTATTTCTAATGAAATTCCTTTAAGAGCTTGTATATTATCATAGAAAACTTGCAAGTCTTTTACTTCTAACATTGCCATTATTCATCTTCCTCCTTACCTAAATATGCTTCTACAACTTTTGGATTATTAATAACTTCTTGTGGATCCCCACTTGCTAATATTTGTCCATAATTTAACACAACTAATCTTTCGCAAATACCTAATACTAGTTTCATATCGTGTTCAATCAATAGAACTGCTATTCCAAACTTATCACGAATTAATTTTATAGTATTCATTAAATCTTCTGTTTCTTTTGGGTTCATACCTGCTGCTGGTTCATCTAAAAGAAGAATTTTAGGTTCTGTTGCCATGGCTCTGGCAATTTCTAATTTTCTTTGTTCTCCATAGGGTAGGTTTCCAGCATGCATATTTGCATACTTATCTAAATCAAATATCTTTAAAAGTTCCATTGCCTTTTCTTTAGCTGCTTTTTCTTCTTTCCAAAAACATGGTAAACGAAACATTCCTGTCAAAATTCCATATTTCATACGAAAGTTATATGCAGCAACAACATTATCTAAAACTGATAAGTACTTAAATAGTCTGATATTTTGGAAAGTACGAGCCAAACCTTTTTTTACAAGAGCTGAAGTTGATGTTCTTATAACATCTTCTCCATCTAAAGTATATTCTCCTGAACTAGCATTATATACTCCTGTTAAAATATTAAATACTGTTGTTTTACCTGCTCCATTTGGTCCTATTAGACCAATTAACTCTCCAGATTTTATTTCTAAATTAAATTTATCTACTGCTTTCAATGCTCCAAAGCTAATTGAAATATCTTTTGCTACTAAAAGAGGTTTTTTATTTTCCATTTTCTTCACCTCTTTTTGATTTATTAGTAAAATAAGCAATTATTTTACTTATTTGGAATTCTTCTCTACCTAATAAACCTTTAGGTCTAAATAGCATCATTATTATTAATATCAATGGATAAACTATCATTCTATATTCTGCAAAGCTTCTTAATACTTCTGGTAAAATAGTAAGAACTATTGCTGATAATATTGAACCTGTGAAACTTCCCATTCCTCCAAGTACAACCATAACAAGTATGTTAATTGAATAGTTATAGTCAAATTGTTTTGCACCTAAAATTCCTAAATTATGTGCATAGATTCCACCTGCTATACCTGCAAATATTGCTGATAAAACAAAGGCAAAAGTCTTGTAATATGTTGTATTTATTCCTGATGCCCCACTTGCTATCTCATCTTCACGAATAGCAAGAACTGCTCTACCATGTCTACTTGTCATAATAGAATACATAAATATGACTGAAAATATAGCTATAAAATATATTAGTGTGAAGTTATTAACTCTAGGAATTCCTGTTAAACCTTGAGCTCCACCTGTAAATTTAAAATATTCTATTAAAACTCTTATAATTTCTCCAAAGGCTAGAGTTATAATTGCAAGATAGTCTCCTGTAAGTCTTAAAGCTGGTATACCAATAATAAACCCAATAACTCCTGCTACAATTCCTCCAGCTACTAAGGCTACAATATAACCTGGATAACCTGAAAGAATCCCTGACTTAGTTAAAAGTGCTGCTGTATATGCACCTATTGACATAAATCCTGCATGCCCTAGAGTTATTTGTCCCAAACAACCAACTGTTATATTTAAGCTAGCAGCCAAAATAACATTTATTAAAATTAATATTATTATTCCAATTTGATATCTACTTATGAATCCTGAATTTATTAAAGAAAAAAGTATGAAATATAGAATTAATAAAACTGCATAAGTAGCTATATAACTTAATTTTTTATTTTTATCCATTATACTTTCTCCTTTACATTTTTTCCAAGTATTCCAGTAGGTTTAAACAATAAAACTATAATTAGTATTGAGAATACAAAAGCATCTGCAAGTTGTGAAGATAGATATGCTCTTGTTAAACTTTCTACAATTCCTAATATAAATCCTCCCATTACAGCTCCTGGTAATATTCCTATTCCACCTAAAACTGCCGCAACAAATGCTTTTATACCAAGCATAGAACCCATTAAAGGTTGTATTTGTGGATAAGCTGAAACATATAGAACAGAGGCAACGGCTGCAAGTCCACTTCCTATTGCAAATGTAAGTTGTATTGTTCTATCCACATTTATTCCCACTAAAGCTGAAGCTGAGTAATCTTGACTTGTTGCTATCATAGCCTTTCCATATTTAGTTTTTTTCATAAATAATTGTAAAGCTATTGATAATACTATAGTTACAACTATAGTTACAACTGCTCCAAAACCAATCTGTATACTATCTCCTAATTTTATTGAATCTTGAGTAAAAATTTTAGGAAAAGATCTAGTATTTGGTGTAAACACTTTCATGAATACATTTTCTAAAAATAAACTAACTCCTATAGCTGTTATTAAATTTGAAATTCTTGGTGAATTTCTTAGTGGTCTATATGCTATTCTTTCTGCTAAACAACCAACTATTGCACAAATAATTATTGCTGGTATAACTGAAAGCCATATTGGTAAGCCCATAGATGACAATGCTGGTATTGAAAATAGAGAGACATATGCACCTATCATTATTATATCCCCATGTGCAAAATTTATAAGTTGTGCTATACCATATACCATTGTATATCCTAAGGATACTAGGGCATAGATACTTCCAATTTGTAAACCATTAATTATCTGAAGTAAAAACTCCATTTTATCCTCCTATTCTATTATTAATAAAAGAGAAAACAATTTCCACTAAATTATATTGTTTTCATAAAAACCTTAAAGCTTTGCTATATATTTAGCTGAAATTTAGCTTTTTTTATTGTTGCAATAGCTCAAAGTTATTATTTATCCATTTAACAAAGCAGAAATTGTTTTTATCTTCAATATTTAAATTTTATTTTGATACTACTGAATCAAATGTATAATCTCCATTTACTATTTTGATTATAGTTATTCCTTTAACAGGATTATTCTTTTCATCAAAAGTTAAATGACCAGTGATTCCATCAAATTCTATTTCTTTTATTGCTTTAGCTACTGCTTCTTTATCAGTACTTCCTGCTTTTTCTATTGCAGCTTTTAAAATATATGCAGCATCATAACTTAAAGCAGAGAATGCAGAAGGTTCATCATTATATTTTTCTTTATAGTTCTTTATAAAGTTTTGCACTTTTTCATTGCTATCTTTTGTTGAATAGTGATTAGCAAAGAATACATCTTCTATTGCAGCATACGAAGATGGATCAACAGTTTTTACAACTCCATCCCATCCATCAGGACCAACTATAACTGATTTTATTCCAACTTCTCTTGCTTGTATAGCTATTAAACCATCTTGCTCATAGTAATCAGGAACAAATAGAACATCTGGGTTTTGTTGAGCTATTTTAGTAAGTTGAGCTTTGAAATCTTTATCTCCATCTGAATATCCTTCTCTTGCAACAACTTGAATTCCTTGTGCTTCAGCTTCTTTAGCAAATGCATTTGCTACTCCATCTGAATAGTCACTTGAGTTATTAGAAATAATAGCTACTGTTTTAGCTGCTAATTTATCTTTAGTGAATTTTGCTAAAACTTCTCCTTGATAAGGATCTGTAAAACATACTCTAAACACATTTGAACCAGCTTCTGTTATATTAAGTTGAGTTCCTGTAGGAGTTATCATAGGTATTCCATCTTGAGCTGCAACTTCTGCTACTGCAACACTTGGTTTAGATGTAATATCTCCAATTAGAGCAACCATTCCCCAATCCACAAGTTTATTATAAGCATTTACTGCTTCTGTTGAATCTCCTTTTTCATCTAAAAGGTTTAATTCAATTTGTTTTCCTAAAATTCCACCATTTGCATTGATTTCATCAACTGCTAATTTAAGTCCATTAGTTGCTGATATTCCATAAATTGCAACTCCTCCTGTTAATGGTCCTATAGCACCAATTTTTATTGTTTCTGCCTCTGCTACTGGTTTTTCTGTTGCTTTTTCTCCACCACAAGCTACTAATAAAAGCGATGCTCCAAGTAAAGTTGTTACTAATTTTTTCTTCATATTATTTCCTCCAAATTATTTTTTTAATATTTAAGGCATACTATACCAAAAAAAAAGAAAATTGTAAAGTGTTTTTTTAATATTTTTGTATCAAAAAAAAAGACAGTTTATTTAAATTGCCTTTTTATGCCTGTTTTTTCTTTTAAAAATTTTTTATTTATATGATTGTAGTAAATTTTTTTATAATAATAGAACTCAATAACTTCTATATTCTTTCAAAAAACCAAAAAAAGGAGACTAAAGTTAGTCTCCTTTTCAGGTTTTAAATATTTCATTAGAATATAACTCTTAAGCCTACTCCACCTCTAACATTATGTCCTTTAGTATCGTAACCTATGTTAGCTGTTACTCCTACTCTTTGGTTATCCCATCCAATATTAAGGTCTGACTTAACATTTCCTCTTCTATCTTCTTTTTCACCTCTGATATTGAACCAATCAGCATCTGTTCCAGCTACTCTAGCCTTATTTTTACCATTAGCAACTCTTCCTAACTCGTTTTCATAAGCTACTGCTACTCCAACTTTTAATGTTTTTCTTCCAAAGTATGCTTTATAATCTAATTCAGCACCAATTTCTGGTTTTATTGAGAAGTAATCATTTGATTTAACTTCTAATTTAATTTCTCCTGATTTTTCTCTTACCTTAGATACTCTTCCATATTCTAAGTCTGCAGATACATATGGTTTTAATGAGAATGATTCGCTTAATCTAAATGTACTACTTAATTCATTCTTTAGACCTATTCCATATGTATGGTATCTTCCTTTTGCATTAAATACTTCATCAACTACTAAGAATCTTCTGTTCATCTTATTGTACCCCGCAAAGATATCTCCAGATATTGTCCAATTTAGACCATTGTTATGATCAAATGGAATTGATTTAAAGATTCCAAGTTTTCCTTGTAATTGTTCTTCTCTTGAGTTTCCAATATCTTTAAATTTAAATGTATTATGAACTATACCTGTGTACCAACCTGTTGATTCTCCAAGTTTTACAGTTTCATCTTCATGAACATAAGCTACTCCATAAGCATTGTTCTTGTAATCAATTACTCCTGCAGTATTTGTTTTGTATTCTCCTTTAGCTCCAAATACCTTTACTTTATTTGAATCTTTAGATACAGTTTGCCATTCACTTCTTAAATAATTAAACTCTTTATCTAAAATAGCTCCTGTTGATTGAACTCTTTGTTGAACATTAGCATATTGATGTCCCATCATTTCATCTATCGCTTGATAGAATAATACTGCTTCATTATTTCCTATAGAGTTTAATTTTTGGAATACTCTATTTTCTCTAGTTCCAATTTCTTCAACTCCATATCTTTGTTCTAATCCATCTAAGAAATTATATGTATCTTTCTTATCAACTGGTGTTGCCTCATTTCCAGCAAAAGCTGTATATGGAATTTTTGCCATTCCAACTTTTAAAGGAACTCCATTTGAATCAACTGTTGGTAATGCCATCCAAGTGAAAGCTGCTGAATTATGACTCCATTTTATTCCTTGAGCATTCTTTACTGCATCTTGATATGGTTTCAAGATTTTTCCAGAAACTTCAAAATATTTTGAGTTTGAATTTTCTGCTGCTTCTACACCATATAACAATTCTGCTTTCTTGACATTAAGATTGCTTAGTCCATTAATTGGATTAGTTCCTCTTAATGTATCAACATACATTCCTAATGAAGATATTAAAGCATCTCCTCTATGACCAATTGGATTAGTTACTTTTTCAACATTTGGTACTGGTTTTCCATTTACTGTTATATTAATGTTATTAGTACCTTTTGGTGATTTTAATGTTACTCCACCAGCTGTTTTCTCTAATTCTCTTCCACCTGTTGGATCAAATTCTCCTTTATCTGTTGCTCCACCACTTACAGTTATATCTCCCCAGTTTGCTACTGTTATATTAGCTTCAGGAGAATTTACTCTAAATATTCCAAAACCTTCAGCAGAATTTATATTTATTTTTGCTCCTGCTCTATTTATTAGTTTTGAATTATTACTTAAAACAACTCCTTTAACACCTTTTGGAGAACCAACTGTTGTTATTGTTCCTTCATTTATTCCTGTTGCTCCATTGTCAAGATACATTCCTACTGAATTATCTCCACTAAGATTTATTGTACCTTTATTTGTTGCTGTTGATAAAGGTCCTGTTGCATACATACCTATACTATCTTTTCCAGTTACATTAATAATTCCAGTAGGTCCATTAATTATATTTCCTGAATCACTTGATCTATATCCTGCTGCCATACCTATTCCAAATTTTTCAGCAGCTGCATCTGAAGCACCTATAGTTATTACAGAATTATTTGTTGCAGTTCCTCCAAGGATACTATACATTCCAACATTTCCTATTCCTGTTCCAAAGTTTATATTTCCATTATTTGTTACAGTACCTGCTCCATAAATTCCATAATTTCCATTGCCAGTAGAATTCAATACTGTTGTATTTAGTATAGAACCCGCTTTATTATTTGAATATGCATACACTGCATCATTTTTTAAAGTAACAGTTGGTGTATTTGTTGTTAAAGTTACTGCTGCACCATTTTCATTTTGAACAACAAATCCATATGCACTATTACCAATATTTATATTAGTTGCATTATTTGTTATTGTTCCCCCTGCTCCAACATAATATACTCCTACAGCATCATTTGAACCTGTAGTTCCATTTTCTCCAACAGATAATGTACCTCCATTTATGATAACATTTCCACCTTTAGAGTATACACCTGTTCCTCCTGAACCTACTTTAGTTAGAGAACTTGCTCCTAAATTAACATTATGTCCATAGATTCCAACAGTTTTATCTCCACCTTCTATAGTTCCATTATTTTCTAACGTTACTAATGTTGTTTTTGGTGCTGGTGCTGGTGTTATTTGAACTTCTTCCGCATACATTCCTATATTAGGTGTGTTTACATTAGTTGATGATGCTAAATTTATAGTTCCATCATTTTTAGCAGTGTATGTTCCTGCACCTGTTGCAAACATTCCTGTTGAATTTTGCCCTTGTAAATCTATTACTCCTGTTTGTTCATTTTTTACAGTTTTAGAAGAATATGGGCTATCAAATGACATTGCAATTACATTATTAGCAGTTGAATGTATTTTACCATCATTGTATATTCCACCACCAATTGCTGTATTAGTTCCCTTTCCATCAGCATTATCAGGATCAACTTTATAGTACATTCCTGTTGATTCTTCGCCTATTGTGATTACTCCTGTCGAACTATTTATAGCTCTTGCTCCGGCAACTGCTGTTACAGGACTACGATCATCTTCAACTAAATATATTCCAGTAGATTTTTTACCAACAGATATTTTTCCTTCATTAAAAATTGCTCCTCTTTTAGCATATATACCTGTTGATTCATCCCCAGTTAAATTAATTGATCCAGTTGCTGTATTAGTCAATGTCACTTTATTGGCATTATATCCGTCTCCATTTGTGTCATTTCCATTTTCCTGTGCAATTCCAACTTGTCTATTTTGAGTTCCTGCTATATTATTTGCATTTTCAACAGTTGAATTTGCAATTTCAAGCTGGTTATATGCATCGTTAGGATTATCTAAATTAACTGCCTGATTTATATTTAATTTACTTAAATACAGCATAAATGTCTTATAATCATTAGAACCAGTTATAAGAGGTTTCTGTGTTGTTACCTGAGACATTAATGCTGTTGCATCTGTATCAGATAAATTCATCGCTACATTTGAAGCCACAAATAATCTTGAACCTTGTTCCATATTCAATGTCAAGTTGTTAAGAGTACTTGTTCCTGCTCCATTTCCAAAACTTGTATCAAAATAATTTTTTACTGTATCTTTATCAAATACTCCATACGATGCTCCTGGTGATTTATAATAGAATGCTGTTCCTCTTAATGCTGGAGTAGTTCCACCTTTTATTGTAGCATTCATAGTTCCATTAACAAGAATTTTTCCATTTCCTCCTGTATAGAATAATAAAGATGATTGTCCTGTTGTAGCTGTTGAAGTTTTACCTGCAACTATTTCAATCTTTCCATTATTGTCTGCAAAATAGTTTACTGCTTTATCACTTGTTTTAACAGTAGACTCTCCAAGTTTCAGCGTACCATCAGAGTAAACTCCTGTAGATTTATCTCCTTTTACATCTATCGTTGCCTTACCAGTCGAACTATTAATAGTTGAACCAATTCCGGCACTCATTCCTATAGTTCCTCTTGTATTTGTTGCATTATTTCCACCCGTAACAGTAAGTTCTCCGACATTAGTCAACATTCCTGTTCCCGTAGTCATCATTCCAATAGAACCATCTGAAGTTACTGTTACTTTTCCAGTATTAGTGTTAGTTCCTGTTCCTGTTCCTGCTATATACATTCCTATATTTTCGCCATTTGTTACATTAATGTTTTTATTGTTAATAACAGTTCCAATACTTGTATAAGCACCTATATTATTTTTCCCAGTTTTTAAATTAATATCTCCATTATTAGTTATTACTGAACCTGCTTTTCCAGAAGCAATCCCTATTGACTTTTCTGCATCAGATCTAGAGTACTCTTTATTATCTAGCCATTTTCCTCCAGCATTGTTACTAGTGAAATTCTTTGTATAATCTGCTATATTAATAGTTCCTGTATTTGTCATGGAAGTTGCACTTTCAGTGTACATACCATATGACTCATTACCAGCAATATTTATTGTTCCTTCATTATTAGCATAAGCCATATCACTTTGAGCTATGATTCCCATAGACTTATTTCCTAACATTGAAATAGTTCCATTTGCAGAGTTTTTAATATATGAATCTGCTACTTTATAGACTCTATTTTTTCCAAGTGCAAATCCATAATTTTCATTACCTGCCATAACTATTTCACCATTGTTTATATTATGAGTTATATATGTATTGGGATTTACACCATTTGTTTCACTAAATGCATAGGCATAAGCCTCATCTCCATCCATAATAATCTTACCATTATTTATATGTTCATGTGTTGCTGTTGGATCATTTTGTTCTTTTACAAGTATAAATGCAACATTTCCTTTCCCAGTAGCATAAATCAATCCTTCTGCTTCATTTGTCATTTGACGTAAAGTACTTTTTCCATTGGGCTCTGCAACATCATTATCTGTTGCAAAACCTACAGCACCATCTGCTGATAATTTAATATTTGATTTATTATGAACTTTTATATTAATATAGTGATCTGTCGAGATTGCTCTAGTTCCACGGATTACATTTCCATTTCTATCTTTAACTTCATCTACTTCTAGTGTCAATCCTTCTATTGTATATTCTCCACCCGCAAACTCAAAAATTGCACCATAAGTATAATCTCTCATTCCACCTCTTGGATTGTATCCAGTTACTGTTGTATAGTCTATACCATCTGAAGTTTTCAATACTCCATCAGCTGAAAAAGTTTTTATTCTATTATAGTTTCCAAATCCTGGGTCTTTATAATCAGTCTTAAGATTATAAGTAAAACCAGGGTTTATAACTTTAGTTGTTGGACCTTTAAATGCGTACTGTGTATCTGGCACAGGCTGATCACCATTCCATAATGCTGATAATGTTATTTCCTTAATGTTAATATTTGGAGAATTTATAGTCGGTATTTCTGGTGAAATAGGACTAAATTTTACAGAATCAGGTAATATCGGTGAATTTGCAACTTTAGCTGTAATATTTAAAGGTACTTTATTTACGTTCTTAGGGCTTATGCCTGCATTTACTTCTGTTTCAACAGCTGGTTCTAATACAGGTCGTGCACTTGCAAGTCCATATCCACTCAGATTTTCTCTTAAGTTTGAAGCAGCAGATCTAGGATTACTTGATTTAGGTAATAATCCATAATTATCACTCTTAGTAGGCATATATCTATTAAATAAATTTGTATCTCTTTCAAATACTCCTTCATAAGGATACTTCTCAGCTTTATCTCCTCTGCCTTTATATGTACCACTCCAATTATCATACATATAGTTAGCACCAAATTGCCAAGATGACCAAGGTGATTTTACTACTTGATTCCCTTGTTCCATAAGTTGGATTAATTCTAATCTTAGTCCATTTATTTCCTTGTTATTTTCTTTTCTAGCTGTATCTATTTTATTTTGTAAATTTCCTATAGAGTTTCTTAAATTTCCTTTACTAGCTTGTATTTCTTCTGTTGTAGGAGTTGATGTTTCTTCTATATCTGATGAAAGCTTAGCAAACATAGGTAAACTTGTACTATTATCTGCACTAGCCACTAAAACAGTTTTTTTACTTTTTACAATTGAAGTCTTTTCTACTTTAGTTTTTGGTGCAACAAAAAAATTGCTATACAAATCGTTAGCACCAAATTGCATATTTGTCCAAGAAGCTTTTAGCTTTTGTGCAGTCTTTGCTGCTTTTTTAGTTTCTTTTACCTCAATTTTGTCTTTTTTAATGTCTGTTAAAATGTCTTTTTGTTTTTCTGCCTCTTGTATTATATTTCCATCAGAAAAAGCACTTGTTCCCTTCATTAAAAAAAGTACTGCAAGCCCAACTGAATATTTTACATTTTCATATCTTTTAGCAATTGATCGTAGATTTTTTTCTGTAGTTTGTAGGCTATTACTTCCCATTTTTGTTCCCCCTTTAAAAATTTTAAATTTAATTAATATTTTTATATAACCAGTTCTTTGTAATTTGATTAAATAAGTTTTTGGTTATTGTCTAATTATATCTAAAATATTTCGTTTTGTCAATAATATTAATACTTTTATAGGAGTTTAAATAAATTTTAATCTAAAAATAAAAAAAGAAATCAGATTAGAAAGAATTCTAAAAAGATTTCTATTAAAAAAAATTAATATTAATTTGTTGTTGTAAAAACTGCCTGCCCTTTTACAAAAAATGAAGCAATAAACAAAATAAGAGGAAAAAACATAAGAAAAATTGCTACAATTTTTGAACTTTTATATGCAAATTTTTTGTCTTTGTCATTTAGAATTTCATGATTTTTAGGATTATCAATATCATATTTTATTATTATACTTTCTCCAACCTTGTATTTTGTTCTAGTATTTTTACCATGTTTTTTTAGATATTTTATACAAGTTACATTGCCCCTGATGCTATTAATTCAAACATTTTATTCACCCCTTAATAAAAATTATTTTTGTCTAATCAGATGTAATTCTGTAACATATTTTCCAACTTCAGTATTTCCTGTCCCCTTGATAAAAAGATTTCCATCTTTTTCTATATTTATCCAAATATGCCAAGAAAATTTATCTTTTGGAAATTTTAAGGTAAAATAGGCTAAATTATTTGTCTTTTTATCATAAGTTAGGTCATTATTTTGTTCTAGGAAAATAAAGTTATTCTCTATAATCTTTCCAGTATATTCTCCAGCCTCATTTTTATAGATTTCTACTATTTTTCCATTTTCTTTAATAAGCCAAGTTCCAAGTACATCATCTGCTTTAGCATAACTAACAATTCCTAAAATTAACATAAGTAATAATACAAGTATTTTTTTCATTTTACTCTCCTATTCTTATAATTCTACGATAAAAATTGAAATCGCCATCAAGTTCATCATCATACTCATTGACAATACAACCATCAAGAATATTTATGGAATTAATATGTTCTTGAGTGTAATATGGAGAACAAGGTAAATAACCTAAAAAATCTCCATAGCCTCCACAGATATTACAACCTCCATCTCCACCCTTAAATACATAATCATCATCATCTTCCACAATTTCCATTTTGTATGGGTCGTAAGCTATAGAAAGTCCAAAGAAATTTGGCTCTTCTAAGTCATATTTATCATTGTCTTCTTTAGAGAAATATAGCAAGTTCATATTGTAGTCCAAGTCATCTCCCCAAGGAAATAGAGTTCTACAACCTCTACCACATAAATATTCCCACTCATCTAAACTAGCTAAAGAGAAACCTTTCTCTTTTAAATTCTCACAAAGTTCCTCATAAGTAACAACACTGTATAATTCTATTTCTATGTTGTTTCCAACCCTTGTAAATCTAGCTGTTTCATCTAGTGTTAATCTATTGTAGTCAGAGCTTTTAAACTCATTATAGTCCTTTAGTAAATCACTGTCAAAGTCTTTTAATTCTTCTAAATTAGATTTTCTCCAAGCCACTGTCTGTAAATCTCTTTCAACTAACATGGGTTTTATAGTAACTTTTCTAAGTTTACTAAAATTATCTCTGATATATTCTGCTAAAACTGTATCTAAGTCTTCAGTTTCATCTAAACAATATTTTAAACCTTTTAAAGTTTCATCAGATAAATTCTTAGGTAGTCCTTCATAACCTAGAGTTACAGTATCCCCTGGAACAAAAACAAACTCACTTTCCTTGTATTTAAAAACAGCTGTAAAAGTTGATTTTGAATACTTGGAGAAAGTTTCAAATCTTAAAAGCTCCATATTATATTTTTTGGCTAAATTTTCTAAAA
>ERZ773099.801-NODE-801-length-24723-cov-8.175247_pt1 | contig 24723 bp, 21 predicted proteins | sample MGYA00511120_ERZ773099 | MGnify/ENA primary metagenome ERZ773099 (study PRJEB29015, sample SAMEA2738012) | human oral metagenome | biome: human oral; feature: human-associated habitat; material: dental | place: China | collected 2104 ...
TTTACTGATGTCAAACAAGAAGTATTTGATATAGAAGTATCAAAATATTTAGTAACACAAGATTTATGGCAAGAAATAATGGGAAATAACCCCTCATATTTTAAAGGAAATAAGAAACCTGTTGAATGTATATCTTGGTGGGATTGCTTAGAATTTTGTAATAAATTAAGTGAAAAATATAATTTAAAGCCTGTTTATGATTTAAGCCAAAAAGATAAAGAGATTTTTAAAATAATTCATTTAGATGGAGAAATAGTAGAAGAAAGTAAATCTAATTTCAAAAATACAGAAGGTTTTAGACTTCCAACAGAGTTAGAATGGGAATGGTTTGCTAGTGGTGGACAAAAAGCAATAGATGAAAAAACTTTTAATTGCAAGTATTCAGGTAGCAACAAAATAGATGAAGTTGCTTGGTATGCAAAAAATTTTTATTGTGAAGATGAAGAAACAAAAGGTACTTATATTGTTGGAATTAAGAAAGCGAATCAATTAGGATTATATGACTGTACAGGAAATGTTTGGGAATGGTGCTTTGATATAAAAAGTTCTATTGAAAAAGAAAGTAGAAGATTAAGAGGAGGTTCTTGGTATAATGCAAATTTTGATTGTACTGTATTAGGAAGATTTTTTAATGAAGCTAAAAATCTAAATTATAGTATAGGTTTTCGTATTGTAAGAACAATATAATAGAGGTTAGTAAAGTGCACTAACCTCATAATTTATTAAAATATTCTAAGAACATTTTTTATTTCTTTAAAAATAATATCTTTTGATAAGAAATGTTCTTTTACTTTTTCTTCTCTCATTAAATCTGTACTTAGGTATTTTTTATTATCATCAGGGAATACGGTTACAACAACACTATCTTTTCCAAGTTTATTTTGTAACATCAATGCACCTATGAAATTAGCACCAGATGATATCCCAACTCCTAAACCACATCTAGCAAGTTTTTGTGCCATAATAATAGCATCTCCATCATCTACACTTACTACATCATTAAGTTTGTCTAATTTTACTAAATCAGGTATAAACTCATCAGAAATTCCTTCTATTCTATGTTTAGCTACCTTATAACCAGTAGATAAAGTTGGAGAGTTTAGAGGTTCAAGTGGACATATTTTTGCACTAGGGAAATTTTCTTTAATTCTTTGTCCTATTCCCATAACTGTTCCACCAGTTCCAACTCCTGCAACAAAACCACCTATATTTAAATTTAAACTTTTTATTTCATTTACAATTTCTACACCTATTCCATAATAGTGTGCTTCACTGTTATAAGGGTTAGAAAATTGACTAGGTAAATAAGTGCCAGGATTATTTTTAGCAAACTCTTTTGTCTTTTCAATACTTCCTAAAAATCCTCCTTCTTCTCTACTAACTAAAACTATATTTGCTCCAAGAGAACGAATTAAAGCTTTTCTTTCTTCACTCATCCAGTCTGGCATATAAATAATAACAGGATGTCCTAAAATTGCTCCCATAGCAGAGAAAGCTATACCTGTATTTCCACTTGTAGCTTCAACAATGGGTGCGCCTTTTTTGATTTCACCTTTTTCATAAGCTTTCTTTAAAGTGTAGAAAGCCATTCTATCTTTGATACTTCCACTTAAATTATAACTTTCATTTTTTACAAAAATTCTTCTTTCCTCATTTTTGTAATCAAATACTAATTCTAGCATAGGAGTTTTTCCAACTAATTTTTCTAAATATTTCATTTTGTCTTGTTCCACTTTAAACCTCCACTCTAATTTTTATATCTCTTATTTTAGTATAATATAGATATGGAAAATAATCAATAAGAAAAAATATTGATTTTACTAGAAATTACTATATAATATTTTTATAAAAAATAGCAAAAATAATGAAGTTAATGCTAAAGTATTTTCTATAAAAGGGAGTGTTTAAATTGGATTCAATGAATGTAACATTTTTTATATTTGTATTATTTATTTTTTTAGTGTGTAGTGTTTTTATAATTAGAAAAAGCTTAATAAAAAAAGCTATGTTTTTAGAAATTGATGAAAATTTAAAAAACTTAGCACCTAAAGAATTTTTTTTAAACATACTTAAAAGAGAAAAATCTTCAAAAATAATTAATTATGTTGAATTTCTTTTCTTTTTATTATTTACTATTTTTATTGTATTTCAGGGATACCAAGAATATCTACTTTTTAAAGAGCGTTCTGATTCCTCAATTAATATCATCTCATTTATATTACATAAATTTAGTATACCAGTATTTCTATGGCTTGTTGTCTCTGCTAATTTACTACTTGCTTTATTGATAAAAAAAAGAGAAAATAAAAGAATTTATAAAATGTTAGATAAGCTAGAAAAGTCTGAACTTTTAAAATCTGCACAAGTGGATTTTTTGATTCCAAATAACATATTTGAAACTGGATTATTAGGAAATGATATAAAATTTGGAAGTAAATTTTTATTTGTTATTTATCCAGGCTATATAATTCCTTATTGTTGGCTTGATGATGTAAAAGTTGAAAAAATTTCTGGTAGATATGGAAGCAAATCACATTATGTAAATATTATATTAAAAACTTCTTCTAAACCTATAAATATAACTTTTGCCAAAAAAGAAATTTGTGAAAAAATAAAAGAGCTCCTTTTAAAAAAGAAATATAAGTCACAAAAAAATATAAAATAATAGAAAAAATATATAAAACTTAAATATATTATATAATTTTAGTATTTACATAATAAAAAAATAGTAGTATAATCAATGGGTTATTATTAGATATTAGGAGAATATAAAATGTATAAAACGAAAGATGTATTATTAACAGGTTTTGCACTTTTTGCAATGTTATTTGGTGCAGGAAATTTAATATTTCCACCAATGTTAGGTTATGAAACTAATTCAAGTTGGATAATGACAATGTTAGCGTTTACAATAACGGGAGTAGGTTTCCCTTTTTTAGGAATTTTATCTGTTTCAATTGCAGGAAATGGAATAAAAAATTTTGCTAATAGAGTATCTCCAACATTCTCAATGATTTTTGCCATCATCTCAATTTTAGCAATAGGTCCAATGTTAGCAATTCCAAGAACAGGAGCAACTGCTTATGAAATAACTTTTCTATATAATGGTATGGATAATTCTATATATAAATATATTTACTTAATTGCTTATTTTGGGATAGTTATTTTATTTTCATTAAGAGCTAATAAAGTTATAGATAGAGTTGGGAAAATATTAACTCCAATATTGTTAATACTATTATTTTTAATAATAGTAAAAGGTGTATTTTTCAGTGACTTAGCTGTAAAATCAGATATTTATCCTCATGCTTTTAAAAGAGGTTTCTTAGAAGGATATCAAACAATGGATACAATAGCTTCTATTGCTTATGCTGGTATTATACTAGCGGCTATAAGAGGTGGAAGAAATCTGACTCAAAAACAAGAATTTTCTTTTTTAGTAAAATCTGGTCTTGTAGCTATAATATCGTTAGCTTTAATATATGGAGGTTTTGCATTTGTTGGTGCAAAAATGCATTCTGTTTTAGATACTCAAGATAAAATTGAATTATTAGTGAAAACAACTTCTTATCTTTTAGGAGGCTATGGAAATTTAGTGCTAGCAATTTGTGTTGCTGGAGCCTGTCTTACAACTGCTATAGGTTTAGTTGCTACTGTTGGAGAATTTTTTAGTTCTATAAGCTCTTTTAAATATGAAAAGATAGTTATTTTTACAGTATTAGTGAGTTTTGCCTTATCAGTTTTAGGAGTTGAGAGTATAATTAGAATTTCAGTGCCAATATTAATCTTTATTTATCCTGTAACAATTTCTTTAATACTATTAAATTTATTTGGAAAATATATAAAAAATGATTATGTTTATAAAGGAGTAGTTTTATTTACAGGAATAGTTGGACTTATAGAAAGTTTAGAATCATTAGGAATAAAAAATCACTATACAGATTCAGCATTAGAAATATTACCATTTTCTGATTATGGTTTGACTTGGTTGTTCCCAGGAATAATTGGCTATATACTTTTTTCATTTATGTTTAGAAAAGTTGAAAAAATAGAAAATAAACTATAAAAGAGAGTTCACACTCTCTTTTATAGTTTAAAATCTTCTTTATATTTTATTAAATCTTTTCTCATAGTTTCAATATAATAAGTTGCTTCTTCTTTCTCCCAATTCCAAATAAGCCTATTTAACTTATCAATTCTATTTAAAGATTTTAAAGCTAATTCCAATAAATCTTTCTCTATGTTTCCTGTAATTTTTGCTTGACCAAAAGTAACAGCTAGAATAACCTGGTCACTTTGTAAGATAATTTGATCTCCAAGTAAACCATTGTATTTTGTCTTAGCTTGTTCTTTTAATTCTTCATCTGTTTTTTCTACATCAGGAGATAGATAATCCATTTCCCAAATTTTTTCGATTATTACTTTTGGAAAATCAAAAAAATTTATTTTCTTTTTCTTTTGTATAGCTTCTTGTAGTTCATACAATGCATCATTTCCTTCATCACTTCCAAAAGGAGCTTCTTCATCACCACAATCATAATAGAACTCATCTGTGAAATATTTTCTAAAATTTATATGGCTCGTTAAAATATGTAAGCCACATTCTTCATCATCAAAATAGTAATGATTATTTCTATCAAATTTAGGAAATTCTTGATAGCCTTTTTTCTTTTTAGAATTTATTAACTTTAAAGCTTCTTTTTCACATTCTTCAACTGTATCAAATTCTTTTATTTCATATTTACCTGTTGCTCCAGTTTTACCATAATTGACCATTAGTTCACAATCAAGAGTTTCAATAAACCAAAATTTATCAGATTTTTCATCCTTAAAATGAAGAGCTTGAATCATAAATTTCTCCTTTTTTCATTATTATGATATATATTTTTATTCTATCATAAATTATAAAAATTTAAAAATAATTGAGAGACTTTTTATTTATTATGGTATAATAAATAGTTAGAAGGTGATTAATATGAAATATGATTTTAATCAGTTAAAAGAAATAGTAAAATCTAAAATGAGTCTAAAAAGATTTACACATACTCTTGGAGTTGTAGAAATGGCTGGGAAGTTAGCTGCTGTATATAAGGCTGATATTGAAAAATGTAAATTAGCTGCTTTACTTCATGATATATGTAAAGAAATGGATATGGAATACATAAAAACTATCTGTAAAAATAATTTTATGGCTGAATTATCAGAAGGAGATTTAGAAAATAATGAAATTTTACATGGGTTTGCTGGAGCTTATTATGTTAATAAAGAATTTGAAATAGAAGATAATGAAGTTTTAAATGCTATAAAATATCATACTATAGGCTCAAAAGACATGACTTTGGTTGAAAAGATAATATATATAGCAGATGCAATAGAATATGGTAGAAATTATCCAAGTGTGACTGAAATAAGAGAAGAAACTTTTAAAGATATAAATAAAGGGATACTTATGGAAATAGAGCATAAAGAAAAATATTTAGAAAGTATGGGTAAAAAGTCACATCCTAATACCTCTCAATTAAAGCAAGATGTATTAGCTGAATTGAGTAAAACAAATTGAAAATAAAGGGAGGATTTATGAATTTAGAAAAAGACTTAGAGAAAATTAAAGAAATTTTAAAGACAGTGAAGTACTTATCTTTTGACCAAATTACAAGTCTTTTAGAATGGTCACCAAAAAAAAGAAAAGATAATAAAGCTATAATCTTATCTTGGGTTGATTCAGGAGAATTACTTTTAGATAAGAAGAATAGAATTACTGCAATTGAAGATTCTTCTCTTTATGCTAAAGGGGTATTTAGAATTATCAAGAATAAGTTTGGTTTTGTTGATAGTGAAGATTCAGAAGATAAAAATGGAATATATATAGCTAGAGAAAATTTTAATTCTGCTCTAGATGGAGATAGAGTCTTAGTTAAAATTACTAATGATGGAAATGATAGTAAAGTAAAACCTGGAGCAGAAGGAGAAATTATAAAAATAATTGAACGTAGAAAAAATACTGTTGTTGGTATTTTGGAAAAGAATAAAAATTTCTCTTTTGTTCTTCCAACAAGTGCATTTGGAAGTGATATTTATATTCCAAATTCTCAAGTAGGAAATGCAGATCATAGAGATATAGTGGTAGCTGAAATAACATTTTGGGGTGATGATAATAGAAAACCTGAAGGAAAAATCATAAAAATTCTAGGTTCATCAACGAATAGTAAAAATATGATAGAAGCTCTTATATACAGAGAAGGTCTAAGTGATCATTTTTCTGATGAAGCAATGCATGAAGTTAGAGAAGTTATCAAAAAGAAAATTGATTACACTGACAGAAAAGATCTAACAGAACTTCCTATAATAACTATAGATGGAGCAGATGCTAAAGACTTAGATGATGCTGTTTATGTTGAAAAATTGAAAAATGGTAACTATAAATTAATAGTTGCTATTGCTGATGTTTCTTACTATATAAAAAAGGATTCTACTCTTGATTTAGAAGCAAGAAATAGAGGAAATTCAGTTTATTTAGTGGATAGAGTTTTACCTATGTTTCCAAAAGAAATTTCTAATGGAATTTGTTCTTTAAATGAAAGAGAAGAAAAGGCAACTTTTGCTTGTGAAATGGAAATTGATATAAAAGGTGATGTAGTAAACTATGAAGTTTATAAATCTGTTATAAAGTCTGTTCACAGAATGACTTATAAAGATGTAAATGCAATTTTAGATGGCAATGAAAAACTTATAGATAAATACTCTGATATTCATGAAATGCTGAAAGAAATGTTAGAACTATCTAAAATACTAAGAAATAAAAAATACACAAGAGGAAGCATTGATTTTGAACTTCCAGAACTTAAAGTTGTACTTGATGAAGAAAATAATAAAGTTGAAGAAGTACTTTTAAGAGAAAGAGGAGAGGGAGAAAAAATAATAGAAGACTTTATGATAGCTGCAAATGAAACTGTAGCTGAAAGAATCTATTGGCTAGAGTTGGCTTCAATATACAGAACCCATGAAAAGCCAGATAGAGAAAAAGTCTTTAAATTAAATGAAATGCTTGCAAAGTTTGGATATAAGATACCTAATTTTGATAATCTTCATCCTAAACAATTCCAAGAAATTATAGAGAGATCTAAAAACAAAGAAACAAGTATGCTTGTGCATAAGACTATTTTAACATCTTTAAAACAAGCAAGATATACTGTGGATGATATAGGACACTTTGGGTTAGCATCTTCACATTATACTCACTTTACATCTCCTATAAGAAGATATGCTGACTTAATGGTTCATAGAGTTTTATTCTCTAGTATAAATAATTCTATTAAACAGTTAAGATTAGCTGACTTAAATGAAATAGCTCATCATATTTCTAAAACAGAAAGAGTAGCTATGAAAGCTGAAGATGAAAGTGTTAGAATAAAATTAGTTGAATATATGAAAAAAGATGTTGGTAAAGAACTTGAACTTATGGTTACAGGTTTTGCTTCTAGAAAAGTGTTTTTTGAAACAAGTGAACATATAGAATGTAGTTGGGATGTAACAACTTCAAATAATTTTTATGATTTTGATGAAGAAAATTATTGTATGGTAGATCGTCATCATGGAACTGTCTTTTCTTTAGGTGATAAAGTTAATGCTCTCGTTGAGAAAGCAGACTTATTAACTTTAGAAATTGCTGTAGTTCCATTGAAAGATAAGTATTAAAGAGAGGAAATTTATGATAATTGCAAATAACAAAAAAGCTTTTTTTGATTACTTCATAGAAGAAAAGTATGAAGCTGGAATAGAACTTAAAGGAAGTGAAGTAAAATCAATAAAAGCAGGGAAAGTTAGCATAAAAGAATCATTTGTAAGAATTATAAATGGTGAAATATTTATAATGGGAATGTCAGTTGTACCTTGGGAATATGGTAGTATATATAATCCTGAGGAAAGAAGAGTTAGAAAATTACTTTTGCATAAAAAGGAAATTAAAAAGATTCATGAACAAGTTAAAATCAAAGGATATACTATAGTTCCTTTGGATGTTCATCTATCAAAGGGTTATGTGAAAGTCCAAATAGCAATAGCCAAAGGTAAGAAAACTTATGATAAGAGAGAAAGTATTGCTAAAAAAGACCAAGAAAGAAATATAAAAAGAGATTTAAAAATTAATAATAGATAATTAAATTTTAAAAAAAGATAGAAATATGGTATAATTTTTAACATAAATTTAATTTTAGGGAGAATTTTAATGAAGAGAAAATTCATGTTTTTATTTATTCTATCAGCTATGATAGTTAATAATGCCTATTCAGAAACTATAACTGCTGACTCAGATGAGGTAGTTATAGACCTAAATGATAATACTTTAACTTCAGATCATGGAGTTGCTATTACTAATGGAAATATGAAGGGGCTATTCTATAAATTTAAAAGAAATCCTGAAACAGGTGAAATCTCTTTTGAAGATAATGCTATAATGAATATTGCTCAACCATCAGGAAATATTAAAATAGAAGCTGAAGGTGGAAAACTATCTCAAGCAAATGAAGAAGGAGAATTCTATAATACTTTTGCCTATGTAAATGTTGCTAAGATGACGGGAGCTGAAGCTCCTAATGATAAAATATATTTTGGAAGTCCTTTAATAAAATATTCAGATGAAAAAATAAATGCAAAGGATGCTTGGGTTACAACAGATTTTAATATAGTTAATTTTCAAAAAGAACCTAAAAAAGCAGGATATCATATTTTTTCATCAGATGTTTTAATTGAACCAGATAAGCAAATAACATTGAAGAAATCTGATTTATTTATAAAGGGAAAAGATGTTATGCCTTTTCATTTTCCTTGGTTTAGAGCAAATATAAGATCAGGTTCTAAGGTTCCTTTATTTATTACTCTACAATCTTCTGATGATTATGGAACTGCAACTTCGATGGGATTCCTTTATGGAAACAGAAAGGATAAATTTAGAGGAGGATTTGCTCCTAAGTTTGCTGATAAAATGGGTATCTTAGTTGGAAGATGGGAAAATTGGTATAAATTTGATGAAATTGGAGAGACTAGGTTAAATATAGATGACTGGTTAATTTATGCTAAAAATAAAGAAAAACCAACTTCTTCTGATGAATTACCTGACTATGAAAAAAGAAAGAAAAGATATAAAGTTGAATTAAGACATGATTATGAAGGAGAAAATGGGACATTCCATTTCTTATCACAAAACTCAACTAGAAGTATGGTTGGTACTTTAGATGATATCATGACTAAATTTGATAATAATAATGTTTATAGATCTTTAGGCTTAGATAGATATAAATTTGATAAAAATATAGGTTTTTATACTTTAGATACCAATTTATATAATTTAGGTGAAAAGAAAGATTTAAGTTTTAGTGGTAAAATGAGTTTGGTAAGTGACAAGAAAGCTTATGGTTTAGTAGTATATGATAAAATTGATGATATATCTTATGGTTCATCTATTGATCATGATTTGTATACCAATCTTTCTTTAACCAAAGATAATGATAAATATAAATTCAATGCTAGATATGATTATTTATATGATATGGATCCAGGTTCTACGGCTAGTGACTTAATGGCCAGAAATGAAAGAGTAGGGGCAGATTTAGTATTAAAAGAAAATGGAGCAAGTATCTCTTATGACAAGAGAAAAGGAGATGACTACAGAAGATTTAGTTTTTGGGAAGAAGATATTAATACTTCAGCTAAAAAGAGAAATATCTTAGGAATAGATTTCTCATACACTCCTACTACTGTTGCAAAATATAATTTCAATAATTTTGAAAATATTAAACTTTCTTTAGGAAATTATAAAATGGGTAGATATACATTTACTCCAACATTTGCTTATAATTTCTTAGATAGAAAATTAGATGAAGCTAGAGATACGTATAGAAAAACTGTGTTGGGAGATAATAGATTAGCTGAATTTAATAGATTTGAAAATACTATCTATGAAAATACTTTAGAAAGAAGAGCGGATTTAAACCTATATAATGATAATGAAATTTATAGAGTTGGTTTTGGAAAGAATAATTCTGAGATATGGTCAAGAGAAGGATTGTTTGATGGTACTTATAGACAATATGTAAACAAGTCTACATTCTATGAAATTGAATTAGGTAGAAAAAATATTGAATTAGCAGATAAAGGAACTCTTGGTTTAGATGTAACATTTAGACATGATGAGTTTGATGCTTCATCAGATAAGACAAATCTTTTAAATTTAAAATTGGATAATGACTTATTTTTATACAAAGGAACTGGTTTAGATGTCACAAATAAATTTAGAATAGAAGGACAAAAGTATAGTTTCTCAGGAAATAAAAATAATGAAGAAAGAAGATTGATAAATAAAAGTGATTTTGTAAAGTTTGATGACACTCTAGTATTTGATGGGAAATCAACTGTTACAACTTATAATATAGGATATAAAACATCTAAAAATCCTTATGGAACAAAATCAAAAAATGGTGAAGAACTTCATACAGGTTTAAATATTAAATTTGATGAAGATACTAATTTAGATTTTAAATATTCTGATGACAAGAGATATACAACTAAAACTAGAAGTGAAAAGAAAGTTAATGATTTAAGTACAAGACAGTATTCAGTAAAATTTGAAACTAAAAAATATGATTTAGGATTCAGCAATACTGATATTGATTTTGTCGGTGATGATTTCTATACAACAAACGATTTTAGAGAAGATATAAATGAGCATAGAATAACTGGAGGCTATAAATTTGATAATAGTAAGCTATCACTTTCTTATGCTCAAGGTACTGATAAATTAAGAGTAGATAGTGGAGGATACCTAGATAGAAAAAACAGAATGTACTCTCTTGTTTATAATATTTATGGTGATGTTGAACAAGATTTTGCAGCTTCATATAAAACATATAGATATGGAAATAATCGTATAGAAGATGATATTAGAAATACAGATACATATAATTTTTCTTATTCATACAGAGATAAGAGATTTGAAAAAGAACAACTTATGAAATATGCAACACTAGAATATGAAAAACCAGAGAATGAAATCACAGCTAGTGATATAGATCAAATAAGGGCTATTCTTGATAGGAAAAGTGATTTCTATAATCAATTTGAATTGACTAGAATAAAAGATGAAACATTTAGAATAGGAAATTATAAAAAGGCTTTAAATCTTTATGTAAATATTGAAAAAAATAATAAAAGATATTCTCAAACTGGAGATTTAAGAAATTCTATGTCTAAATTTACAGGAGGATTTACTTATACCTATAACAGAGTAGGTATAGGATATCAATTTACAGAAAAAGCTAGTTGGAAAAGTTCAAGTGGAAATTATCACTGGAGTAAAGATTCAAAAGAACATGAATTTAGTTTATATACAAAAATTGGAAAGCCTAGCCAAGGTTGGAAAGTAAAAACTTATGCAATGTTCTATGAAAATAAAAATGATCCTACTGGTAAAATAAGTAGAAAAAAATCTCTTGACAGTGTAGGTATTGAAATAGGTAGAGAGATGGGATTCTATGAATGGGCTGTATCTTATGAAAATAGATATAAATCATCTAGTAGAGATTATGAATGGAGAGTAGGAGTACACTTTACATTATTAACTTTCCCTAATAATTCTTTATTAGGAGTGGGTGCTAAAAATAGAGGTGGAAATGCTTCTACAAGACCAGATGGATATCTATTAGATAGACCTAGCCAATTAAAAAATAGTTATTAAGCTAGAAAAATAGTTCATTGCTAGCTAAATTTCTTAACGATAAAAAATCAAGAGTTCACTGCAAATTCGCTAAACTTGCTGATAAATCAGCTTCAAACACAGCGATATTTGCTCGGTTCACTCTATTTGATTTTTTATCTAAAATTTAGAATGCAATTCACTTATTTTTCTATGTATCGAGTATGGAAATAAAGGAAGGAAAGGATTACAAGGGGGAAAATATGTTAGTCAAATATAATGGAGAAAACAAAGAATATGATAATAACATTAATATGTTTGAAATAGCTAAGGGAATTTCTAATTCTCTTGCTAAAAAATCTGTGGGAGCAAAAATTGATGGAAAAAATGTTGATATGTCTTATGTTCTAGATCATGATGCAGAAGTAGAATTTATAGATATAGACAGTCCTGAAGGAGAAGATATAGTAAGACACTCAACTGCTCACTTAATGGCACAAGCTGTATTAAGATTGTATCCAGAAACTAAAGTTACAATAGGACCAGTTATAGAAAATGGCTTCTATTATGATTTTGATCCTGTAGAACAATTTACAGAAGAAGATTTAGAAAAAATTGAAGCTGAAATGAAAAGAATAGTAAAGGAAAATATAAAATTAGAAAAATATGTTTTACCTAGAGATGAAGCTATTGATTACTTTAGAGATGTAGATAAAAACAAATATAAAGTTGAAGTTGTAGAGGGAATTCCTCAAGGAGAACAAGTTTCATTCTATAAACAAGGAGATTTTACAGATCTTTGTAGAGGAACTCATGTACCTTCAACTGGTTATTTAAAAGCATTTAAATTGAGAACAGTTGCAGGAGCATATTGGAGAGGAAATTCAAAAAATAAAATGCTTCAAAGAATTTATGGATATTCTTTTTCTAATGAAGACAGATTAAAGAAACACTTAAAGTTTATGGAAGAAGCTGAAAAAAGAGATCACAGAAAATTAGGAAAAGAATTAGAGTTATTCTTTATAAGTGAATATGGACCAGGATTCCCATTCTTCTTACCAAAAGGAATGGTATTTAGAAATGTTTTAATTGACTTATGGAGAAAAGAACATGAAAAAGCAGGATATTTACAATTGGAAACTCCTATAATGCTTAATAAAGAGTTATGGGAAATTTCAGGACACTGGTTCAACTATAGAGAAAATATGTATACATCAGAAATTGATGAATTAGAGTTTGCTATAAAACCAATGAACTGTCCAGGAGGAGTTTTATCATTTAAACACCAATTACATTCATATAAAGATCTTCCAGCAAGACTTGCTGAACTTGGAAAAGTTCATAGACATGAATTTTCTGGAGCATTACATGGACTTATGAGAGTAAGATCATTTACACAAGATGATTCTCATATTTTTATGACTCCTGATCAAGTTCAAGATGAAATTATAGGTGTTGTAAATCTTATAGATAAATTCTATAGTAAATTATTTGGTTTTGAATATGAAATAGAACTTTCAACTAAACCAGAAAAAGCTATAGGTTCTCAAGAAATTTGGGATATGGCTGAATCTGCACTTGCAGGTGCCTTAGATAAATTAGGAAGAAAATACAAAATAAATCCAGGTGACGGAGCATTCTATGGTCCTAAATTAGATTTTAAAATAAAGGATGCTATTGGAAGAATGTGGCAATGTGGAACTATTCAACTTGACTTTAATTTACCTGAAAGATTTGATGTAACTTATATAGGTGAAGATGGAGAAAAACATAGACCAGTAATGCTTCATAGAGTTATCTATGGTTCAATAGAAAGATTTATAGGAATATTAATAGAACACTATGCAGGAGCTTTCCCTATGTGGCTTGCACCAGTTCAAGTTAAAGTTTTAACACTTAATGATGAATGTATCCCTTATGCGAAAGAAATCATGGATAAATTACATGAATTAGGAATTAGAGCTGAGCTTGATGATAGAAATGAAACTATTGGGTATAAGATAAGAGAAGCAAATGGAAAATATAAAATTCCTATGCAATTAATAATTGGAAAAAATGAAGTAGAAAATAAAGAAGTGAATATTAGAAGATTTGGATCTAAGGATCAATTTCCAAAATCACTTGATGAATTCTATGATTATGTAGTTGATGAAGCAGCAATTAAATTTGATAAATAAGGGGTACTATATGAAAAAAGTATTGTTGATATCACTGTTATGTTTAGCTATTATTGCTTGTGGAAAAAAAGAAGAAGTTAAACAAGAAGTAATAGAAACAGGAAATGTTAATAAAGAAGAAGCTTTTGGAGTGCCTAATCCATTTGAAATAGTAGATACCTTAGAGGAAGCTGCTAAAATAGCAGGATTTTCTTTAGAAGCTCCCACTGAATATGCAGACTATAAAACAACTCTTATTCAAGTTATTGAAGATGACATGATAGAAGTAATTTACTTTGATGATGTTGAAAAAACTCATGAAGGTCTCCGTATTAGAAAAGCCAACGGAACTGATGATATCAGTGGAGATTACAATGAATACAAAGAAGAAAATGTAGTTAAAGTTGGTGAACTAGAAGTTACTGAAAAAGGTAATGATGGTACTATATCTGTAGCAACTTGGACTGATGGGACTTATTCATATTCAATAAATGTAGAAGAAGCTTTACTAAATGCAGATGATATTAGTGATTTAATTTCAAATATTAAATAATAATTAAAATTTTAAAGGGGGGTAATTAAAAATAAAAAATTTTTAATATCCCTTTTTAATTTAAGAAATATATTGAAAAAACTAAAAAAATTATTATGACAAGATAAAATTAGATTAAAGTTTTATTACTATCTCAATTATTAAAATATTTTTAATTTGATAGATAAGGAAGTGAATCTATATGAAAAAAATATTATTAACATTACTAATATGTTTAGCTACCATTGTTAATGGAGCACCTAATCCATTTATAGAAGTAGATACTATGAATAAGGCTTTTGAAATAATAGGTTTTACTTTAGAAACACCTGCAACTTGTAAAAATTATAAAAAGAAAAAAATTAATGTTATTAAAGATAAAATGGTAGAAGTAGTATATCTAAAAGAAACAAATACTGAAGGACTTGTTATTAGAAAATCTAAAGGAACTTATAAGATAAATAAGGATGTTAAAACTATAAGAATTGGTAATTATGATATAATAGAACAGACTAAGGGAGAAAATATTACTCTTGCAACTTGGACAGATGGAACATATTCTTATGTAATAAATCCTAATGGGACTGAAATAAATGCAGAAGAGATGGCTAAATTAATTTTAAGTATTAAATAATATAACTTTTCTTTTAAGGAGGTAACTATGTATAAGAGTACTAAGATAAGAGATGACATTGTTTGGATTGGAGTTAATGATAGAAAAATAGAAAAATGGGAAAGCCATATTCCATTAGATTTTGGAGTTACATACAATTCCTATGTAATATTAGATGAAAAAATTTGCATTATTGATGGAGTTGAAGAAGGAGAAAATGGAGATTTTTTTAGAAAATTAGAGGCTACTATTGGAGATAGACAAGTTGATTATATAATAATAAATCATGTTGAGCCAGATCATTCAGGTTCTATCAAGAGTTTATTAAAAATGTATCCAGATATAAAGGTAGTGGGAAATGCAAAATCAATATCAATATTAAAATTACTAGATATAGATGTTCCTGATGATAGGGCAACAGTAGTAAAAGAAAAAGATATTTTAGATTTAGGAAAACATAAATTGACTTTTTATTTAATGCCTATGGTACACTGGCCAGAATCAATGTCAACTTATGATATAACTGATAAAATCTTATTTTCTAATGATGCTTTTGGAAGTTTTGGAGCATTAGATGGAGCTATTTTTAATGATGAAGCAAATCTTAATATTTTTGAAAATGAAATGAGAAGATATTATTCAAATATAGTTGGAAAATTGGGAGCACCTGTAAATGCTATTCTAAAAAAATTATCTTCTGTTGAAATTTCTTGTATTTGTCCTTCACATGGATTAATTTGGAGAAAAGATATAGACAAAGTTATAGAAAAATATCAAAAGTGGGCTAATATTGAAGCTGAAGAAGAAGGAGTAGTAATTATCTATGGAAGTATGTATGGGCATACAACTGAAATGGCTGAAATTTTAGCAAGACAATTAGATGAAAGAGGAATTAAAAATGTTCAAATCTATGATTCTTCAAAGTTTGATATTTCATATCTATTTAGTGCAATTTGGAAGTACAAAGGACTTATGATAGGAACATGTACTCACTATAATATGGCTTTTCCAAAGATAGAACCTTTACTTCAAAAATTAGAAAACTATGGTTTAAGAAATAGATATTTAGGAATTTTTGGAAATATGTTATGGAATGGTGGTGGAGTAAAAAGAGTTAAAGAATTTGCTGATAGACTAACAGGTTTAGAACAAATTGGAGAACCAATTGAGGTAAAAGGACATGTTACTCCTATTGATAGAGAAAAATTAATAGAACTTGCTAATCTTATGGCAGACAAACTTATAGCAGATAGATTATAAAAATTATAAAAGGGGTTGTTACAAATTTTAATTTTATAACAACCCCTTTTGTTTTACCAGTCTAAATCAACAGAAGCTCCAATAGAAATTGCAGAAGCTCTTTTTGAAGTTGAAGAAGTAGAAAATTTTGTATTTACTCTAAATCTATCAGTTGGAGCATAACCAACTCCTACTGCAACAGCTTGATTGTTACCAGAGTTTCCTACACCTGCTCCTATTCTAAATTTTCTTTCTTCTATTTTTCCTAAATCAACAGCTCCCATAGCTGAGCCCAATGCCATTACTCTATTTGTTCTTTCAGATATTTCTTCAAACTTTACATCATTACTATATTCATCTTTTTTATTTTCTTTTAAATCTTTATTTGTACTTATTACATTAGTAGCTCTTAATTCTTTTAAAGCATATTCTTCTGTTCCTTTTTCAAATAAATCTTTTTCCTCATCAGATATAGCATTTTTTTCACTTGAAATATCAGCTTCATTTTTTAGATTATCATTATGTATAGATTCAATAGGAAGGACTTCTCTCACCTCATTATTTTCTGAAGGAAATACTGAAAAATTTATAACAAAAAAAATTAATAGAAATAATTTATACATAAATATCACCTTTCATTTTTTTATATTATACAATTTTTGAATTAAAAAATACAAGTTAAATTATCTAATAATATTTGACAAGAAAAAAAACATCTGTTATATTATTGTAGTATGTTATTTTTTTAATACTTTTTTCAAATAGATATGGAGGGAAAAATGAAAAAGTTACTGTTTTTTATGGGGTTATTATCAAGTGGATTGTATGGTGCTTCAATAGATCACATCCAAACTTATAGTCCAGATTATTTATCAAATCAATCACAAACAGGTATGGTAAATGAAGTATCTGCTTATTACAATCCAGCAGGACTTTCTAGATTAGAGAAAGGAAAATATGTGCATCTTGGATTACAATTTGCAAGAGGACATGAAAAAATGTCATATAAAGGAAAAGAACACAAAGCTGTTTTAAATCAATTAATTCCTAATGTTTCTTTAACTTCAGTTGATGAAAATGGAGCCTATTTCTTTACTTTTGGTGGATTAGCAGGTGGAGGAAAATTAGAATATGATGGTGTATCAGGAATAGATGTTTTATCAGATTTAGACCAATTTAAACCTTTAGGAGTATATGACAAAGGTTCATCTTTAACAGGTAAAAATTTATATGAACAAGCAACTATAGGTAGAGCTTTTACAATAAATGATCAATTATCAATTTCAGTAGCAGGTAGAATAGTACATGGTTCAAGAAATTTAAAGGGGTCATTGAATATAGGAGCTAACCCAACTACAGCATATAAACAAGCTAAAGTTCAACAAGTAACACAAGAAGTTAGTAAAGCAGTAGATGCTGCTACTCAAGGGAAAGGACTTTCAGCAGCTCAAATTGCAGCTATAAAGCAACAAAAAACTACTGAAGCATTAACTTTACTTCAAAAGAAAATGAATAGTTTACAACAAACAGGTTTAAGTGGAGACTTAGATTCTAAGAGAGAAGCTTGGGGTTATGGGTTTCAATTAGGTGTAAACTATAAAGTAAATGATAAACTAAATTTAGCAGCTAGATATGATTCAAGAATAAAAATGAATTTTAAAGCTAAAGGTTCTGAAAATCAATTACAAACAACAGATATTATAGGTTCTAATATAGGTTTATCTACTTTTTATCCACAATATGCTATAAATTCTAAGATTAGAAGAGATTTACCAGCTATACTATCAGTTGGAGCTTCATATAAGTTAACAGACAACTATTTAGTTTCAACATCAGCTAACTATTATTTTAATCACCATGCTAAAATGGATAGAGTGACTACCTTTGGTGGACATGAACATGGTAGAGATTATAAAAATGGTTGGGAAATTGCACTAGGAAATGAATATAAATTAAATGATAAATTTACTTTAATGGGTAGTGTAAACTATGCTAGAACAGGAGCTAAAAATTCTTCATTTAATGATACAGAGTATGCTTTAAACTCAGTTACTTTAGGAGCAGGAGTTAGATATAGATATGATGAAACTTTGTCATTTACAGCTTCTGTAGCTCATTTTATTTATGAAAAAGAAGATGGAAACTTTAAAGAAAAATATAAAGTTAATGAAAATCAAAAATATCATAAAGAAATTACTGCATTTGGATTATCTGTAACTAAGAAATTTTAATTGTTAATGGGAGTAAACTATGCCAAAAAAAGTTTTATTTTCAAGAGAAATAATTTTAGATACTGCTTTTAAATTATTTAAAGAAGAAGGCTATGATGCTATAAGTGCTAGAAATGTTGCAAAAGCTTTAGATTCTTCACCAGCTCCTATATATAAATCTATAGGATCTATGGAAGTTCTAAAGTCGGAATTAGTAACTAGAACTAAAAAATTATTTATTGAATATTTGTTAAAAGAAAGAACGGGAATAAAATTATTTGATATAGGTATGGGAATTTGTGTTTTTGCTCGTGAAGAAAAACAACTTTTTTTACAGATATTTTCGAGGCATACTGTTAAAAGCCCTTTGATTGATGAATTTTTAAATGTAATTCAAGAAGAACTAAAAACAGATGAAAGAATCACATCAATTGATAAAGAAAAAAAAGAAGAGTTATTACATACTTGCTGGGTTTTTGCTCATGGTCTATCAACTCTTATTGCTATAGACTTTTTTAAAGATTCTAGTGATGAATTTATAGAGCGTTCACTAAAAAATGGACCAGCTAGATTATTTTATGAGTATCTAAGCAAGTATTCAAAGAAAAAATGATATTATTTTAATGAAGAGCTGTTATAATTTTGTAACAGCTCTTTTGTATTCTAAAAATTGAAAAAAATTAGTGAAAAAACAATTAATATATGAGAAATAGATTGAAAACTAAAAATATATATGGTATTATAAAAGCGTTATTTAAATAGTTTAATTAATTTTTAAAGAGGTGAAGTTTTGAAAAGAATAAAATATGTTTATTTTTATTTTTTATTCTTACTTTATTTAATAGTGGGATTTTTTGGAGATGTTCCTCTTATTAGTAAGGGAATATATGAAAATTTATATAATTATGTTGGCTTGATGTTAATACCAACTTTACTTTTTTTTGTTTTGTATGGTTTTGTTTTTATGATTAAAAATAAAAAAAGAAGATTTTTCTGGGAATTAAGATTATACTATATTTATGTAATTTCTTTTGTGGTAGTTTATATATTTATATTATCAAACTTGGGAATTAATCTTAATACAGCCCCAACTTTTACAATAAATACTGATTTTATAAGAAACTTAATAAATAAATCTTTATTTGAATATAAGATAGGTTATTTACCTACATATTTATTATATGAGTTTGTAAATTTATCATTGAGATTTAAGCAAATTCCGTTTCATTATTTTTACTATGGTCTATATGGACTAGGATTCTTTATATCTTTATTGATAGTTTTTGGACCTTTTATAAGAAGTATAAATAGAGCTAAGGAAAAAAGAAGAATTGAAAGAAAAAGAGCTGAAATGAACTCAAGCCTTATAGAGCAATTTGAAATACAGGAAAAACTTGAGAAAGGTGAAAAAATAAGCACAGTAAAATCTGAAAGAAAAACTGCTTCTATACAAAAAAATAGTAAAAAAACAAAGATTGAAACTGAAGCTAAAGTAAAAGAAAAAATAGATAAGAGTGGAATAGTTTTTAGAAGAACAGTGACAATAAAGGAAGATATAGAATGATATTAGCATCTAATTCTAAAAGAAGGCAAGAAATTTTAAAAGATATGGGATTTAAGTTTAAAGTTATAACTGCTAATATTGAAGAAGTAAGTGATAAAAAAGATATAAGTGAAAGGATATTGGATATTGCAGAGAAAAAATTAGATAAGATAGCAAAAGACAATATAAATGATTTTGTTTTAGCAGCAGATACAGTTGTTGCACTAGATGGAGAGGTCTTTGGTAAACCTAAGGATAGAGAAGAGGCAGAGAAATTCTTAAAACTTTTATCAGGAAAAACTCATAAGGTTGTAACAGCCTATGTTTTTAAAAATATTTCAAAGAATATTCTTATAAAAGATGTAGTAGTTAGTGAAGTCAAATTTTATGATTTAGATAAGGAAACAATAAACTGGTATTTAAACAGCCTTGAACCCTTTGATAAGGCAGGAGGATATGGAATACAAGGACTTGGAAGAGCTCTTGTTGAAAAGATAGAGGGAGATTATTTTGCTATAATGGGTTTCCCTATTTCAAATTTTTTAAAAAATTTAAGAAAAATTGGTTATAAAATAAGTCAAATAGATAGAATATAATGAAGAGGTGTAAAAATGAAAAAATTTATGGGCAACATTTTAGGAGTATTTTCAGATGATTTAGGTATTGATTTAGGAACATCAAACACATTAATCTATATGAAAAACAAAGGCATAATTTTAAGAGAACCTTCAGTTGTTACTATTTCTTCAAAAACAAAAGAACTTTTTGAAGTTGGTGAAAAAGCTAAACATATGATAGGAAGAACTCCAAATATCTATGAAACAATAAGACCTTTAAGAAATGGTGTTATTGCTGATTATGAAGTTACTGAAAAAATGTTAAGATGTTTTTATAAAAGAATAAAATCAGGAACATTTTTAAATAAACCAAGAGTAATTATTTGTGTTCCTGCTGGAATAACTCAAGTTGAAAAAAGAGCAGTTATAGAAGTCACTAGAGAAGCTGGAGCTAGAGAAGCCTATTTAATTGAAGAACCTATGGCATCAGCAATAGGGGTTGGAATAAATATATTTGAACCTGAAGGAAGTATGGTAGTTGATATTGGTGGAGGAACATCTGAACTAGCTGTAGTATCTTTAGGTGGAGTTGTAAAAAAATCATCTTTTAGAGTAGCTGGAGATAGATTTGATATGGCTATTGTTGATTATGTTAGACAAAAACATAATTTGTTAATAGGAGAGAAATCCGCTGAAGATATTAAAATAAAAATAGGTACTGTAGTTCCTGAAGAAGAAGAGTTACAAATAGATGTTAGTGGTAAGTATGTTTTAAATGGTTTACCAAAAGATATTACATTGACTTCATCAGAGCTTGTTGATACTCTATCAGCTTTAGTTCAAGAAATTATAGAAGAAATAAGAGTTATTTTTGAAAAAACACCTCCTGAATTAGCAGCAGATATAAAGAAAAAAGGTATATATATAAGTGGTGGTGGAGCATTACTTAGAGGTATTGATAAGAAAATATCATCAGGACTAAACTTAAAAGTTACAGTTGCTGAAGATCCTTTAAATGCTGTTATCAATGGTATAGGAGTATTATTAAATGATTTCTCTACATACAGTAGAGTTTTAGTTTCAACTGAAACAGAATATTAATAAGAGGCTTTTAAAATGAGTATTAAAAATCAGGTTGAAGCAATTATATTTTTAGGTGGAGATGAGAACAAAATAAAAGATCTAGCTAGGTTCTTTAAAATTTCTATTGAAGATATGTTAAAAATTATTTTAGAATTAAAAGATGATAGAAAGGATAGTGGCATCAACATAGAAGTTGATGCTGACCTTGTTTATTTAGCAACTAATCCTATCTATGGTGAGGTTATAAATTCTTATTTTGAACAGGAAACTAAACCTAAAAAATTGTCCTCAGCTTCAATAGAAACTTTATCAATAATTGCATATAAACAGCCAATTACAAAATCAGAAATAGAAAGTATTAGAGGAGTTTCTGTTGATAGAATTATTTCAAACTTAGAAGAAAGAAAATTTGTAAGAAATTGTGGTAGACAGGAAAGTGGTAGAAAAGCTAATTTATATGAGGTAACAGATAAGTTTTTATCTTATTTAGGAATTAAAGACATAAGAGAGTTACCAGATTATGATTTATTTAAAGATAAAATTAAGGATATGGAGAATATAAGTACTGATGAGAATTAATAAATTTTTATCTTCACTTGGAATAGCATCAAGAAGAGCTATTGATAAATATATAGAAGAAGGTAGAATTAAAGTCAATGGACTTATTGCAAGTACTGGTATAGATGTCACTGAAGATGACGAAATCTGTATAGATGATAAGAAAATTGAAACTAAAAAAATTGAAGAAAAGGTATATTTTATGCTAAATAAACCTTTAGAAGTTTTATCTGCTTCATCTGATGATAGAGGTAGAAAAACTGTAATAGATTTAATAAAAACAGATAAAAGAATTTTCCCTATAGGAAGACTTGATTATATGACAAGTGGTCTAATTTTGCTTACCAATGATGGTGAATTATTTAATAGACTTGTACATCCTAAGTCTGAGATATATAAGAAATATTATATAAAAGTTTTTGGAGAAGTAAAAAAAGAAGAAATAGATGAGCTCAAAAAGGGTGTTTTATTAGAGGATGGAAAAACATTACCAGCAAAAGTGGCTGGAATAAAATATGATAAAAATAAGACTTCTATGTATATTTCTATAAGAGAAGGTAGAAATAGACAGATTAGAAGAATGATAGAAAAATTTGGATATAAAGTTCTAATGTTAAGGAGAGAAAAAATAGGTGAACTTTCCTTAGGAGATTTAAAAGAAGGTAAATATAGAGAATTAACTAAAGAAGAAATAGAATATTTGTATTCAGTTTAGGAGGAAGATATGTCACTGACAAAGGAAGAAGTTTTAAAAATTGCAAAATTATCAAAATTATCGTTTGAAGAAGAAGAAATAGAAAAATTTCAGGTAGAGTTAAATGATATTTTAAAGTATATTGACATGCTAAATGAGGTTGATACATCAGAAGTTCAGCCTTTGGTTCATATAAATGATGTTGTAAATAACTTCAGAGAAAAAGAAGAAAAAGCATCAATAGAAATAGAAAAAGTATTATTAAATGCACCTGAAAGTGCTGAAAATGCAATTGTAGTTCCTAAAGTTGTTGGGGAGTAGGAGGAGATATGTTTATTTATGAATTAACTGCTAAGGAATTGAGAGATAAGTTTTTATCAGGTGAGATTTCAGCAGAAGAAATAGTAAACTCATTTTATGAAAGAATAGAAAAAGTTGAAGATAAAATAAAGAGCTTTGTTTCTTTAAGAAAAGAGTTAGCTTTAGAAGAAGCAAAAAAACTTGATGAAAAAAGAAAAAATGGAGAAAAATTAGGTAAACTTGCAGGTATTCCTCTTGCAATAAAAGATAATATCTTAATGGAAGGACAAAAATCAACTTCTTGTTCTAAAATTTTAGAAAATTATGTTGGTATCTATGATGCAACAGTAGTTAAGAAGTTAAAAGAAGAAGATGCAATTATCCTAGGAGTAACAAATATGGATGAATTTGCTATGGGATCAACTACTAAAACTTCTTATCATCATAAAACACTTAACCCTTGGGACTTGGATAGAGTTCCTGGAGGAAGTAGTGGAGGAGCTGCTGCTTCAGTTGCCGCTCAAGAAGTACCTATATCTTTAGGTTCTGATACAGGTGGAAGTGTTAGACAACCTGCTTCATTTTGTGGAGTTGTTGGATTAAAACCAACTTATGGTAGAGTTTCAAGATATGGACTTATGGCTTTTGCTTCATCTCTTGATCAAATAGGAACCCTTGCAAAAACAGTAGAAGATATAGCCATTTGTATGAATGTTATAGCAGGAGCAGATGACTATGATGCAACAGTTAGTAAAAATGAAGTTCCTGACTATACAGAATTCTTAAATAAAGACATTAAAGGTTTAAAAGTTGGATTACCTAAAGAATATTTTATAGAGGGATTAAATCCAGAAATTAAAAAAATAGTTGATAATTCTGTCAATGCATTAAAAGAGTTAGGAGCAGAGATTGTTGAAGTTTCATTACCTCATACAAAATATGCTGTTCCAACTTATTATGTACTTGCTCCAGCAGAAGCAAGTTCAAACCTTGCTAGATTTGATGGAATTAGATATGGGTATAGAGCAAAAGATTATACAGATTTAGAAAGTCTATATGTTAAAACAAGAACAGAAGGTTTTGGTGCAGAAGTAAAAAGAAGAATAATGATGGGAACTTATGTTTTAAGTGCAGGTTTCTTTGATGCTTACTTTAAAAAAGCTCAAAAAGTAAGAAACCTAATAAAACAAGATTTTGAAAATGTTTTAACAAAGGTAGATGTTATTTTAACACCAGTCGCTCCTAGTGTAGCTTTCAAGTTATCTGATGTAAAAACTCCAATAGAATTATATTTGGAAGATATATTTACTATATCAGCAAACTTAGCAGGAATACCAGCAATATCATTACCAGGAGGACTTTTAGATAATTTACCAGTTGGAGTACAATTTATGGGAAGACCTTTTGATGAAGGAACATTGATTAAAGTTTCTTCAGCACTTGAAAATAAAATAGGAAGATTAAATTTACCTAAATTGGATTAATAAGGAGAATAGATTATGATAAAAGAATGGGAGTCAGTAATAGGACTGGAAGTTCACTTACAATTAAA
>ERZ773099.802-NODE-802-length-24706-cov-15.281895_pt1 | contig 24706 bp, 18 predicted proteins | sample MGYA00511120_ERZ773099 | MGnify/ENA primary metagenome ERZ773099 (study PRJEB29015, sample SAMEA2738012) | human oral metagenome | biome: human oral; feature: human-associated habitat; material: dental | place: China | collected 2104 ...
CACCGCACACCCCGACCGCACCGCCCTGGGCACCTCACCCCGATACCACAAAAAGGGAAGCTCCGACTGACGGCCTCACGCCACCGCAGGACCGCAGCCCACCTCAGCCGCCCGGCGCAGTGGCGACGACACCGCCGCCATCCACGCTGAGCACGAGTCCAGGCGCTTTGAGGGGGACCTGATCCGCAGAACCAACACTGTTCGCGACATCCAGGTGCTCGCCGCTGCCCACATCGACGAGCACAGTGTTGCCGACCGCGAGGATCCGCCCGCCGTCGCTGATGGCGAAATGGAACCACTGGCCGACCCCTGTACTCGGGTGCCCGAACTCGCCGAGGACGAACTGCCACAGATCCGGATCGTCACCCGAGATATCGATGGTCGTGGCCCGCCCCCCAGGCGTGCGGTACTCGACGTGCCCGCAATCCGCAGCCGTGAGAGTCCCCAGGGTACGGGACTCATCGCCGTCGCGGTAGTACGCGATGGCCTCGTCCAGCGTCGGGGCGCCCTGCCACACGGGCACGCCCGCGTCCGAGCACTCGCCCTCGCCCCGCGTGGAGACCGGCCAGCGCGCCGCGCTGAAGGCCCCACCAGTGGTTCCGTCGGCAGCGAACGAGGCGATCTGGGGATCCCCCTCGCAGGCGACCAGCCACCCGTCGACCGCCCGCGTGCTCCAGCACTTCCCCGTCGCCCGGCGCTCGGCCCGCTTGACCTCGCCAGTGGCGGGGTTGAGGAACACGCCCGGTTCTCCCAGCCCGTCCAGCCAGATCCACTCGCCCCCGCCCGATGCGGCGCTGCCCCGCACGACGTAGTCCCGCACCCCCGTGGACGCCTCCCACATCATGCTCCCGTCGGCCGAGTGCCCCGTGCACCCGCCCGTACCGGGGTCGCACGCCACCAGCAGGGGGCCAGTGGTGGCGATGAGGTCCTTGTCCTCGTGCCCGTTGCCGTCCTGGCGCAGCCACGACAACGACACGGTCTGCCCGGTGCGCCCGTTGATCGCGTAGTGCCCGACGAAGAGCGTGTCGCCCACCCACACGCTGCGCGATTCGAGCCCGACATGGGGGGCGTCCGTGGTCGGCACCGTGTACGACCACAGTTCGCGCGGCGCGCCCCCGCTGATATCCCAGCCCCTCACCGTGTTCTGCCACGTGCCGGCGCCGTCCAGGGCGACCATCACGTTCCCGTTCGCGGCGTACCGCTTGCCCGTGGAACCGAAGCCGCTCGGCGCCGACAGTCCGACGCTCCACGCGCGCTGCGCCCCATTGGCCCACTCGTCCGCCGGGCGCACCGCCGCCAAGGGGTACAGGATGTCTCCGTCCACCGTCCAGGGGATGGCGGACACCTCGTCGATGCCCGACTCGCGGGAAGCGGGGTCCGACTGCCGCCCCTCATCGGAAGAGCGCGACACCAAGCGGCAGGAGTAGAGCACCAACGGGAACACGACCAGCAGTAGGATGGCCAGGCCGACGAGGTCCCTCCATCGGAACAGCGGCTTGCGGGTCGCAGGGGGCACGCCCGGCAAGGGCACCGGGGTGCCGCTCCCAGGCGGCGGGGAGGGGTCCGATGTCGGGTGCTGTCCCATCAGGAGTACAGTGTCCGCTGCGGCCAGCGCCCCTTCCCGAACTTCGACTTCCCATCGACGGGGGAACGAAGTTTGGAAAGTCCCTCTCTGATATCAGCCTGGCGTTTGGTGTAGGCAGCGGCACAGGTGAACAACGCCGCTATCAATGCGCATAGCGCCAGTATGGCAGCAGCAACACCTATTGGCGTCTGTGGAGGGGGAAAATTGACTAAGGCGGCGAGGAATCCTGCGCCCGCTGTCGCAAACGCGACGGCCATCGCGTTGGAGTACTCCTGCGCGCTCTTTATATCGGCAAGGAGGACGTCCGCCACCATGATCGCGCTCTTGCTCAGCTCCTCGGCGGCGCCGTTCTGCACATCTGTATGCTCTTTGTACGCCTCCGCACCGATGCCCTGCCAGTCGAGGGCGTTCCGGCCCTTGAGCTCCGCGAGGAGGGCGTCCACCGCCGCCAGTGGCGGGGCGAACTTCTCTTTGAGGGCGGCGACGAGATCGAGGACGCACTCCTGTTTCCTCAGGAAACGACACACCTCATCAGCGACATCGCATCCCTGTTTGCACACCCGGTCCACCCGCTGGAAGACCTGTTCAACCGTCTCGGCGACACCGGACAGCCCCAAACCCCTAAGAATCCCCGACGCCACCTCGGCGGCTTGGCGCATTTTCTCCTCCGCGCCTTTGAGGTCTTCCGCGGCGCGCTGGAGTTTCTCCACATGATCCGTCGCATCGGCCATTCCGCTCACTCCTTCTTGAAAATCTCCGACTCCGTGTCCTCGTACTCGTTCGCAGCCCTCCTCAGGGAGTCCGTGGTGGAGACGAACTCCTTCTCGCCCTGCGAGCAGTACTCCATGTACTTCCGGATCACTTCCAGAGCTTCGCTGACAATTTCGGTGCAGTCAGTCACATACATCCCGCACGAGCTCTCCACTGCTCCCCTTCCCTGTCTGAGATCATCGGCTTGTTCAGTCCACTTCGTCGCGTCGTCGCGGAGCGAATCAGTCTCGACGGAGAAACCGTCACCGGACACCCTGGACATCAACGCCTCCTCTCTGGGAACTCCAACGGTTGCATCATGTTGCCGATCAACTGCGAGAGCACAGCTGTGCCCTGGGACGCCAGATCCTCGGACAAGGCGGAGACATCCTCTGCGGCCATCGTCAACTCGTCCCTGATCGCCGCTCTCACCGCCACGAAGGGAGTCGTCCTGGCCCAGTAGCCGTCGACGTGGACCGCAGTGGGACGGCCGCCCATCCTCTCGCACCACACCGGCGAGTCGCAGTCGGGCTCCCCGCTTCCGGAGCCGAGGGAGGGGTCGGCGAGCATCGCGCGCACCCTGTCGATATAGGCTTCCGCGTCCTCGTGCGCCTGCTCCAGGGGCACTGCGTCGGAGAGGGAACTCTGGACGAACTCCTCCACCCCGGCCTCGAATTCGCGCACGCGCGGGTCCGTGAGGAGGTTGATCGACTCCTCGTCCTCATCCTCCTGCGGCCCGTCGAAGGATTCCGCGAGCGCCTCGTCGAAACCGCTCATCAGCTCGTACTGGGCCTCGCCCAAGAGCATGGTGAGGGTGTCCCCCAAGTCATCGGGGTCGATCGATTCCATCCAGTCGCTCTCCATCTGGAAGTCCGCGACGCTGCCGTCACTGCGCATGGTGATCAGCACGGACTCGGTGCCGTCAGCGACGGTGACCTCGTCGGGGACGTTCCCACTGGCCCCCATCACCCGCTCCGCCAGATCCTCCATCTGCACGGCGAGCCTGGCCAGATCCCCGAGCTCGGGGGACATCTGCGGCATCGTCATCGCCCCCACCCGGCCCTTCCGGCCACCGGGGGCCGCACGAACGGCCCGCCGGGCCACCATCGGACGAGATCATCACACATGGGTTCCCCATTCCTCACGGTTCGGTCAGAAGCACTCAGCGCCACTGCGCGCGGTTGTAACCGACATGCCAACCGTATCGTGACCACGCCCGGGGATCAACGAGTTTGAAACATTCACTGAGGTTTCCACACGGTCTGTTTTCCGCGTCGGGTGCTCCTGTCCCCGGTCACCGCATCGCCGCGGCCCGCCTGGGCGGCACGCCCGGCATCCCCAAGCCCACGACGCGGCGCCCACCAGCGGCCCCGGCACCAGCACCAGCCCCGGGAGCATCCTCGAAGTCGATGCCCACCAGGTCCAGCACGCCGTCGTCGTCCCCCGACCCGTCCCGCCCCTGGACCGCCGTCGCCAGCATGAGCTTGATGCGGTTGAGCTGGTTGACCTCCGAAGCCCCCGGGTCGTAGTCGACTGCGACGATGTTCGACTCCGGGTACCGGTTGCGCAGCGCCCGGAACATCCCCTTCCCCACGATGTGGTTCGGCAGGCAGGCGAAGGGCTGGGCGCAGATGATGTTCGGGCACCCGTGCTCGATCATGTCGACCATCTCCGCCGTCAAGTACCAGCCCTCCCCCGCCTGGTTGCCCAGGCGCGCGATGTCCTGCGAGCGCGGGATCATCTCCCCGATCCTGCGGTGCGGCTCGAACTTGCCGCCCGTGGCCGCGAACGCCCTGCGCACGGGCGCCTCGTACCTCTCCAGCGCCCACAGCACCAGCGGCATGATGCGGCGCTGGCGGCCCCCGATCCCCAGGTTCGCCTGGTCCCACTCGGCTGTCGCCGACGAGTAGTGGAAGAACTGCATGAGGCCCGGCAGCTCCGCCTCGCAGCCCTCCGCCTCGATGACGTCGACCGCGTGGTTGTTCGCGTCGGGGTGGAACTTCACGAGGATCTCCCCCACCAGGCCGACACGGGGCTTGCGGGGGATGTCGCGCAGGGTCAGCGCGTCGAACTCGCGCACGCACGCCCTGATGAGGCCCGCGTAGGTGAGGCGGCGGGCACGCCCGCCCCCGAACTCCTGGGAGCGGCCGTCCTCGATCCACTCCCGCACGATCCGGTCCCACCTCCTGTACAGCTCCATCGCCGAGCCCTGGACGGCCTCGTAGGGCCGCACCCGCAGCAGCATCGACTGGATGGCGTCGCCGATGACGAAGGCCTGGACCGCCTTGTGGATGTCCTTCAGGCCCAACTGGAAGCCCGGGTTGTCCTCGAGCCCCTGCACGGACAGCGCGATCACCGGCACCTGCGGGTATCCCGCGTCGCGCAGGGCCTTGCGCAGCAGCGCCGCGTAGTTCGTCGCCCGGCACATGCCGCCCGTCTGCGTGATGCCCACCGCCGTGCGGTCCGGGTCGGCGCGCCCCGAGACGAACTCCTCGACCAGCTGCCCGATGACCACGATAGCCGGGTAGCACGAGTCGTTGTTCACGTACTTCAGGCCCGTCTCCGTGCTCTGGCGGCTGGTGCGCTCCAGCAGGCGCACCCTCAGGCCCGCGCGCGCCAGCAGCGGCGCCAGGAAACGGAAGTGGATCGGCGACATCTGCGGGGCAAGGATCTCGTAGCCCGCCTCGCGCATCTCCTTGGTGAACGAGGCGCGCACCTCGATGTGGCCGGCCCTGGCCCCCGCCTGCTCCTCGCGGGCCGCCGCCGACGCGGGGTCCTCGTGCAGCGCCGTGTCGACCGCCGCCGACACCAGGGGAGCCGACGAGGCGGGGACCGCCGCCTCGCGCCCGGCCGCCTCTGTCCCCTCGCGCCTGGCTACCTCCGATGCCGTTCCCTTCCGCGCGACTGCCTCCGACTCCGCCCGCGCGGTCGGCGCGGTGCCCTCCGCCTCCGTGGCGCGGGGGGCCGGGGCGCAGCGCTCGGAGACCGCGGCCTCCAGGGAGCGCAGGCGGATCCTCGCGGCGCCCAGGTTCGAGACCTCGTCGATCTTGAGGACGGTGTGCACGTCGCCGCGCCCCTCGAGGATCTCCTGGACCTGGTCCGCGGTGATGGCGTCGACGCCGCAGCCGAAGGAGTTGAGCTGGACCATCTCCAGGTCCGGCTCGTCGCCGACGCGGGCCGCCGCCTCGTACAGGCGCGAGTGGTAGGTCCACTGGTCGCGCACGCGCAGGGGGCGCTCCAGGCGGGCGTCGATGACGGAGTCCTCCGTGAGGACCGCCATGCCCAGGCCGACGATGACCTCCGGGATGCCGTGGTTGATCTCGGGGTCCAGGTGGTAGGGGCGGCCGGCCAGGACGATGCCCCGCACGCCGTGGGCGCGCATCCACTCCAACGACTCCCGGCCCTTCTGGCGGATCTCGGCCTTGACGGCGGCGTCCTCCTCCCACGCGGCGTCCAGGGCGGCCTCCATCTCCTCCAGGGGGATGTCGTAGCCGTGCTCCTTGAAGGCGCCCACCAAGTGGGCCGGCAGGTACTCGCGGTTGGAGAAATTGACGAAGGGGCTGATGAAGCGCACACCGGGGTCGGACAGGCGCTCCATGTTGTTGCGGATCACCTCCGGGTAGGTGGCCACGACCGGGCAGTTGAAGCAGTTGTCCGCGCCCTCGCTGCCCTGCTCGAAGGCCACGCACGGGTAGAAGATGTTCGTCACGCCCTTCTTCAGCAGCGCCTCGATGTGCCCGTGCACCAGTTTCGCCGGGTAGCACACGTTCTCGGAGGGGATCGACTCCATGCCCTCCTCGAAGAGCGCGTGGTTGGAGCGCCCCGAGATCATCACCCGGAACCCCAGCTTGGTGAGCATCGTGAACCAGAACGGGTAGTTCTCGTACATGCCGAGCACGCGCGGGACCCCCATGTCGCCGCGGAACGCCTTGCCCGCGGTGAGGCGCCGGTAGCCGAAGATCCTCTTGTACTTCCAGTCGTAGAGGTTGGGCAGCTCCGACTTCTTCGGGACCCGCTCCAAGGAGGCGCCGCGCTCGCAGCGGTTCCCCGACACGTGGCGCTCCCCGTTGGAGAACGTCGAGATCGTCATCTGGCAGTGGTTCTGGCACAGGCGGCACGTCTTGCGGGTCGTCTCCACGGAGAACCCCTCCAGGGCCTCGACGGTGGCCAGGGACGAGGCGCCCTCCCCGCTGTCGTGCATGCGCGCGGTCAGGGCCGCGCCGTAGGCCCCCATAAGGCCCGCGATGTCCGGGCGCACGACCTGGCGCCCCGTGAGCAGCTCGAAAGCGCGCAGCACCGAGTCGTTGAGGAAGGTGCCGCCCTGGACGACGACCCTCTCCCCCAGGTCCGAGGGGTCCTTGAGCTTGATGACCTTGTACAGGGCGTTGCGCACCACCGAGTAGGACAGGCCCGCGCTGATGTCGCGCACGTCCGCCCCCTCCTTCTGGGCCTGCTTCACCGAGGAGTTCATGAACACCGTGCACCGGGTGCCCAGGTCGACGGGGTCCGTCGAGTCCATGGCCGCCCGCGCGAAGGCCCGCACGTCCGTGCCCATCGTCTGCGCGAAGGTCTGCAGGAACGACCCGCACCCCGACGAGCACGCCTCGTTGACGGAGATGGAGTCCACGGCGTGGTCGCGGATGCGCAGGTACTTCATGTCCTGCCCTCCGATGTCGATGACGGAGGTGACCCCGGGGCATATGAACTCGGCGGCCCGGTAGTGGGCCATCGTTTCGATCTCACCCTCGTCGAGGGTGAGGGCCGACTTCACGAGGCCCTCGCCGTATCCCGTGGAGCAGGAGCGCCCGATCTCGCACCCGTCGGGCAGGGCGCCGCGCACCGCGCGCACGATGTCGACGGCGGCCGCGACGGGGTCGCCCTCGTTGGAGGCGTAGTGGGTGAAGACGATCCGGTCGGATGAGTCGATGACGACGGCTTTGATCGTGGTGGAGCCCGCGTCGATGCCGAGCCAGCAGCGGCCCTCGGCCTCGTCGAGGCTCGCCTTGGGGATGACGTCGAGGCTGTGGCGCGCCACGAACTCCTCGCGGTCCTGCCGGGAGGCAAAGAGCGGTTCCATGCGCGGGGACTCGACCTGGACGGGCGCGGATGCCAGGCGCTCCATCAGCGCCGAGAGCCTGTCTCCGCGAGACGCGATGGGGGTGGCGCCGGCTTCGTCGGATTGGCGCCTGCGCTTGGCTGCCTCCTTGTCGGCTAGAAGCGCGGCGCCGATAGCGACGTAGAGCTGTGCGTCGTCGGGGGTGACGAAGGCTTCGGCTTTGGGAAGCAGAGTCTTGTAGGCCTCGCGCAGGGCGGGAAGGAAGTGCAGGGGCCCTCCCAGGAACATGACTGTGCCGCGGATCGGGCGCCCGCAGGCCAGTCCCGCGATGGTCTGGGTGGCGACGGCGTTGAAGATGGAGGCGGCCAGGTCCTCGTGGGCGGCACCCTGGTTGATGAGGGGCTGGATGTCGGACTTGGCGAAGACGCCGCAGCGCGAGGCGATCGGGTAGAGCTGCGTGTGGCGGGTGGCCAGCTCGCCCAGGCCCGCGGCGTCGGTGTGGAGCAGGGTCGCCATCTGGTCGATGAAGGCGCCGGTGCCACCCGCGCAGGTGCCATTCATGCGCTGCTCGGGGGTGGGGTGCAGGTAGGTGAGCTTGGCGTCCTCGCCGCCCAGTTCGATGACGACGTCAACCTCGGGATGGAGGCGCTGGGTGGCCTCGGTGCCAGCGATGACCTCCTGGACGAAGGGGATCCCCATGGCGCGGGCGGTCGTCAGGCCACCGGAGCCGGTGATTGCCGCGTCGACGCGGGCACCGGGCAGGGCGTCTTCGATGTCCGCGAGGAGGGCCCCGAGGGAGGCGCGCACGTCGGCGTTGTGGCGCCGGTAGTCGGAGAAGAGGAGGCGGTTTCCGTCCAGGACGACTGCCTTGACCGTCGTGGAACCGACGTCGATGCCTAGCTGATAGGCCCGCGTTGCCTCATGGTGACGCTGCGTTGTCATGGGACCTCCTTGAGTTAACCATCAACATAGGACGCGGGTTGTATCACGTCAAAGGTATGGCTTGCCTGACGCACTCCCGGCACTAAAACCCCTTGGAACCGGGGACAATCGCTCGCCTGGCCGACCGCGACCGGCGAGACGAGCGCAACGTGTCTAACAAGAATTACAACATATGAAGCGTTTCGAAATTCAACCCGCTGGAAGCTGGGCGCGCTTCCGGGGGCTTCGGGGGGCTCCGGGGGCGCGGCCGAACCCGACGGGAGGCGGGACGCCCCGCCGCCGCACGCCCGCGCACGTTAAGCCGACAGGTGGCAACCTCGGCCCCTCACATGCGCACGTTAACCCCCGAGTTGGCGCCTGGGCAGGCACGCCCACGCTCCACTAGCAGGGCCCAGCCGCGCATTGAGGGGTTAACCATTGACTGACATGCGCCGCTGGCAGTAGACTGTCTAGCACTACGTCAGATGCTCAGGGGTTCCGCTCCAGGGTATCGGGGGGTCGGATCTTTGATTCGGCCCCCTCATATTCTGACACAACGAGGTCCGCATGAAGCAGTGCATTACCGTCGATGAGCAGATTGCCCTACTGAGGAGTCACGGCGTCTCCTTTGTTCTCACGCCCGAGGACGAGGCCCGAGAATTCCTGTACTCGCGCTCATACTTCTTCAAGATCAAGTCCTACGAACGCAACTACACTCGTGTCGATACAGACGGCTCCTACACCTACTCGGGGCTCGACTTCGGTCACCTCGTTGAGCTGTCATACCTCGATTTTGCTCTTAGCCGCATCTGCCTCTCACTGGCACTGAGCACCGAGCATTTCCTCAAGGTTCGACTCAATCAGCTCATCATGAACGACCCGAAACACGACCTGTCAGAGGTACTCGTGCGCCGCATCCTCAACGGCGACACATCCTCCATTCGTGACAACCCCTACACAGAGGACATGTGGCTGGCCTGCAACGGCAGCCCTTCCATCTGGCACCTGTGGGAGCTGCTCCCGCTGAACGAACACATTCGCCTCTACTCGTCGTACTTTGATTACAAGGGAGAGAACGTTCCCTTCTCCCACCTGCTACTCATCGTGCGCAAGCTCCGCAACGCTGTTTCCCACGGTAACTGCCTACTCGCCGATGTGTCACGCCCTTCGGAGCAACGTCGCAAATCCGGGGGAAGGAAATACGACAAAGAAGTGACGCTTGCCGCCCTTCGTATGTGCAACGTCAGCCCACGGCGCAACTCCGGCAAAAAGAATGCCCTCAACGAGGCGCTGGACCGGCTTGTTGTCAATAACTTCGCTGCTGCCCTCCTCTGCCATCTCGAGTTCGCTGATTCATGCAAGGCACTGAGCCACATGGTGGCCGATCTAAGGCGCTTCAGTGACCGAATCGAGCGTAATCGCCCACTATTGTTCGGGGACCTGCGCGCCGAAGCGCCCCGCAATCAACTTGTTAACTCGACGCTGTGCGCCATTCAACGCCTGGCCACGGGATATTGCCAGCAGGCAGAGCGAAAGATCGAGCGTCTCGTTCCCGTCGACTCCTCTTTGGCTGCGCCGAAACCCGAGCCGACAGACGGGTGCGGGCAGTCACCCACGTGCCACGATGCGGATCCCGCGCACCTGGGTGGCCTTGACGCTCACCCAGAGGGGATCACCGACGCCGACTCCCAGCTCGGCCCACGCGGCGGCGGTAACCCGGGCGGTCACGACGACGCCCTCCCCGAGGGCCACGCGCACAGACACGAGGGAGCCGGAGACGTCGACCCCGGCAACGCTCCCCGGTAGGACGGAGCGCGGCGAGGCGTGGGTTTCCTCGCGGGCGAGGGCCACGGCCTCGGGCGGGAAGATCAGGGCGAGGCGCTCGCCCACTCCAACGTTCCCGGCCTCCGCCGCCCACAGCTCCCCCTCGCCGACGCGCACGCCGACCAGTCCCGGGCGCCGAACGGCCGGGCCGCTCACGATGTTGAGACCCGCCAGGCGCGCGGCGAACACGGAGGACGGCGAGGCCAGCACGCTCGCCGGCGTCCCCTCCTCGACGATGCGCCCCTCCCCCATGACGATCATGTGCGATGCGAGTGCCAGGACCTCGGCAATGTCGTGCGAGACGAGGAGGGTCGTGACGCCCGCTCCGGCGAGGCGCTCGCGCAGGACGGCGGAGACCTGTGCGGTGGCCTCGACGTCAAGGGCGGCGGTGGGTTCGTCGAGGATGAGCACCTCGGGCTGGAAGGCGAGGGCGCGGGCGATCGCGACGCGCGCGGCCTGCCCGCCGGACAGGTCGGAGGCGCGCCTGTGGGCGAGGTCGGGGATGCCGACGGCGCGGAGCTGTTCGAGGGCGGCGGCGCGCGCCTGGGCACGCGGAACGCGTCGCACGCGCAGGGGGAATGCGACGTTTGCGAGCACGCTCATGTGCGTGAAGATGCGCGAGGTCTGGGAGACCATGGCGACGCCGCGGCGGCGCGCGGGCACGAAGGTGGAGGCGTCATCGACGACGCGCTCCCCGATCCGAGCCGCCCCCGAGTCGAGGCGCAGGATCCCGGCGACGACCTGGGCGAGGGTGGACTTTCCGGCGCCGTTGTGTCCAACGACGGCTGTCACGGTGCCGCCGCGCAGCGTCGCGTCAACCTCCCATCCGCGCTCGGCGACGCTTCCGGCGACGTGGACGGGGGCACCCGACGGCTTGGCCGCGTGGAAGGGAGCACCCGAGGGCTCGGCAGCGACGACGAGGCCGGGGCCGTCATGGGAGGACGCCGCGGCCCCAGCGGGGGCGCCGCGCTCCCCTGAGGCCGGTGCGGGCCCGGAAGCGGGCCCGGAAGCGTGCCCTGGCCTCGTCGATGCGGCGGCCGAGCGGAGGAAGGCGGCGACGCTCCCCCACGGGGTTTCCGTGAGCGCGACGACGGCCGCTGCAACGCCGAGGAGGACGACGCCGAGGGCGAGGGCCAGGGCGGCGTCGGACTCTCGGGCCAGGTAGATCTGCAGGGGCATCGTGCGGGTGATTCCCTGCATGGAGCCCGCGAAGGTCAGGGTCGCGCCGAACTCGCCGAGGCAGCGGGCCAGCGCCAGGGCGGCTCCACGCCCGAGGCCGGGCAGGACGGTGGGCAGGGTTATCTGCCAGAAGACGCGCGACGGGGAGGCCCCCAGGGACGAGGCCATCTCGTCGAGTCCCTGCTCGCGGGTTCGCAGCGCGGACTCGAGGGTGACGATGAGGAAGGGCAGGGAGACGAAGACCTGAGCGATGACGACGGCGGTCGTCGTGAAGGCGATGTCGAGGCCGGCGCCGCTGAGGAAGGCGCCTAGGGTAGAGCGCCTACCGAAGGCCGCGAGGAGCGCGATGCCCGCGACGACCGGGGGCAGGGACAGCGGCAGAGCAACGAGGATGCGGGCCGCGCGCACGCCGCGCCACGAGCGCGAGAGCACGAGGGCAGCGGGAACCCCGAGGAGCAGGTCAACGCCGAGGGCCACCAGGCACGTGCGCAGCGAGAGGTCCAGGGCAGCGACGGCCTCCTCGGTGGAGAGCGTGGCGGCCAGGGAGGCCCAGTCGACGCGCCCCAGCATGAAGGCGAGGGGCAGGACGAGGAAGCACAGGGCGAGCGCGCCGACGCCCCCCGCCCAGAAGGGCAGGGGGCTGACCGCTGGGGTTCGACGCGAGGTCACGCGTCGATGTTAGTTCGCTGCGGGCGTGAAGCCGGCCTCTTCGAGGATCTTCTGGCCTTCGGCGGACAGGACCAGGTCGATCCACTTCTGGCCGTAGTCCTTCTTGGAGGAGGCGGTCACGAGCGCGATCGGGTACTTGTTGACGGCCTCGGACGCGCCCTGGATCTCGACTGTGTCGACGGCGTCTCCTTCGGCGAGGGCGTCGGTCTTGTAGACGATGCCGGCGTCGGCCTGGCCGGAGGAGACCTTGCCGCGCACGTCGGTGACGGCCTGCTCCTCAGAGACGGGGTTCAGGGTGACGCCAAGCTTCTCGGTGAGGGTCTTGGTGAGCTTGCCGCAGGGGACCTCGGGCGCGCAGACGACCAGCTTGACGCCGTCGAGGGAGGAGTCGAGGCCGGTGACGCCCGCCGGGTTTCCGGGCGTGGTGATGAGGGTGAGGGTGTTGGTGACGAAGATGGTCTGCGCGTCGACCTGACCGGCATCGGCGGCCTTCTTCATGGTGGACTCGTTGGCGGTTGCCAGGACGTCCACGTCGGCACCCTCACCGAGCTGGGTGACGAGGTCCTGGGAGCCCGCGAAGTTGATGCGGACGTCGACCTCGGGGTTGGCGGCCTCGAAGTCGGCTTCGAGCTCGCCGAAGGTCTCGGTCAGCGAGGCGGCCGCGTAGACGTTGAGGACGACGTCGCGGGCGGGGGCCGGGGCGTCGGACGGCGCGTCGGTGGTCGGGGTCGTGTTGCCCGCGCAGGCGGCCATGGCCAGCGCTGCGGCGCCGAGGACGGGCAGGATGCGGAGGGAGCGCACAGTAATCTCCTTTTGAGAGGGATGGAACGCGCTCAATCTAACAAGGCGGACGGAGGAGAGCAACAGACGGACGGAATAAATCCCAAATCGTTACGTTTATCCCGGTTTTACAACGATAATCGGTCAACCTTTTCGCGCAACTTCCCCCTTTTTAATGCATCCGCGCGCGACGCTATCGCCCCTCAACACGCCCCGAAGAGCGGACATTGACCCCAAAAGCGGCCGATTTCCTCGGCCGCGGCGGGCATAAATCGCGCGTCCGCAGCCGCGCGCCTCTCCCGGAACACCCGAGCAGCGCAGAGGGACTAGGATCACAGTCGAAGGCAACCGCAGCCACACGGAGGACACCATGCCCAAGCCCGTCGCCTACAACCTGTCGCAGATCAACGCACACGTCATCGTCTATTCCGACCGGGTCCGCTCCGGCACGAAGGAGGACAGAGCGGCACCCGCGTGCGCGAAAGCGCTCGCGCAGGCGGGGCTGGGAGCGGTCACGACCGCCGTCGTCCCTGAGAGCGCCGACGCCCTCGACCTCGAGATCCGCGAGGCGATCCGCGCGGGCACGCGTTTCGTGCTCGTCCTGGGTGGATCGGGTTTCGGCGCGGGCAACTACGCCCCCGAGGTCGTCCGCTCCATCATCGAGGTAGAGATCCCGGGAATCGCCGAGCAGGTCCGCGCCCACGGCCTGACGAGCACCCCCCTGTCGGGCCTGTCCCGCGAGGTCGTGGGCGTCACCGCGCGCGACGCCTCGGCCGCGCTCATCATCTCCTCCCCCGGTTCGCGGGGAGGGGCCCTAGACACGCTTGAGGTGGTCACGCCCCTCCTGGGCGCGATCTACCACCAGCTCGACGAGGAACGATAACCCCCTCCCGCCCCGCGCCGGGGCGCGCATCGAAGCCGCGGCCTCGCCGAGTGAGGCCTGGGAGCGTCAGCCCCTGCGGCGGCGGATGCACACGGCTCCGCCGGCCACGACCAGGACAGCGCCGCCGCCGAGGAACCACCACAGTCTCGGTGCGGGCGTGGGCGCCGCGCCTGCCTGCGAGGCCACGGGCGTCACCGTCCCATCCGCGCCCTTGGTCTCGACGAGTGCGCCGGTGGCGTCGAAGTGGTAGGAGGTCCCGTCGATGTCCAGCCACTGGTCGGACACGGCCGAGGAGGAATTGTCGAAGTAGTAGCGGTTGCCGGAGGGGCCGTCCCACCAGCCGGTCGTCGCCGCGGGTCGTCCTGCCTTGAACCACCAGGCGCGCGGCGCCTCGTCCGCGTATTCGTGTCCCCACTCGGAGTTCTGGACGCCGTCGTACTCGATGCCGTCGTCGTTGAAGACGCAGACGAGGGCCGGGACCTTGGCGGAATCCCAGATGTCGCCCATCGGGAACCATTTGGTGCCCCCGTGGATCACTAGGAAAGAGAGGCGGTCGGGGCTCTCCTCGGCCATGCCGGTCTGAACGATCGCTTGGGGGTGCAGGCGCGCCATGAAATCGATCGAGTTGGAGGACTCGGCCCCGTGATGCCCGGCCTTGAGCATGTCGACGGTGCCAACCTCGTCCGCCATGCGATTCTCGAAGCCGTTGGACGTCACCCAGTCGGACTCGGTGTTCATGAGGTCTGCGGCCAGGAAGGCGGTGTGCCCGTTGGAGGTGACCTTCATACCCCAACCCATGAGGTTGGCGTCGGTCGTGCCCTGGGTCTTGTAGTACTCGCGATCGTCGAAGGGGATCACCTGCAGGTCGGCGCCGCCCAGCGCGATGTGGGTGTTGTAGCCGTCGACGCGCTGGATGAAGGTCGCGCCGTAGGCGTCGACGGCCCAGTTGGCGGCGCTCACCAGCTGGTCGTACACGTACTGGTTGTCCCACAGCCCGTTCTCATCGGTGATCCATTCGTCCGAGTACTCGGGGCTCAGGATGGCCTTCGGGCGGTACTTGCGGATAATCTCGTCGCCGTTGGCGATGTGGTCCGAGTGGGCGTGGGTACCCAGGTAGAAGGCGACGTTCGTGTCGTCGACTCCCTGGTCGTCCAGGTATTGCAGCAGCCAGTCGGTGGTCGCCTTCTCGGCGACGGCCGTTCCCGATCGTGCGGGGTAGCGCGGGTCGGAGCCATCGGGCAGGTCCGCGTGCTCGCCGCCGTCGATGATGCCGTACCAGCCGCCACTCGCGATGAGGATGGCGTCATTGGTTGGCCTTTCGCGCGGGGATGGTGGGGACACCATACAACGGCGAGGCACCGCCCGCCCGCGTATCTGCGCAGGTGGGCGGCGCCTCGTGACGACTATCCGGTGCGAGGGCTTCCCGCGTCAGGAGGCGTATCCGAGCCAGCGTCCAGACGGCGCGAAGATGGATACTCGTCCGGAGATGGTCTGTGTGCCGGTGACCATCGCGCCGCGCGCATCGAAGTAGTACCAGGAGCCGTCGATCAGTACCCAGCCGGTGGACATCGCACCGGAGGAACCGAAGTAGTACCAGGTGGAGCCGGATTGGAGCCAGCCGGTCACCATGGCACCGGAGTTTTCCGCGTAGTACCACTTGCCGCCGTCCTCAAACCAGCCGGTGACCATCGCGCCCGAGGTACCGAAGTAGTACCAGGAACCGCCGATCCGCTCCCAACCCGTGGCCATCGCGCCCGAGGTACCGAAGTAGTACCAGGAGCCGCCGATATGCGCCCAACCGGTAGCCATCGCACCCGAGGCAGCAGCGTAATACCACGAGGTCCCGTCCTGGAACCAGCCGGTGGCCATCGCTCCGCTCGCCCCCAAGAAGTACCAGGAGCCTTGTTCACGGAGCCAGCCCGTGGCCATCGCTCCGCTGGTGCCCAGGTAGTACCAGGCGCCGTCGATCTGGGTCCAGCCGGTCGCCATGGCGCCGCTGCTGCCCAGGAAGTACCTGGAACCACCGATCTGGGTCCAGCCGGTGCCCATGGCGCCGGTCGCCGCGTCGAGGTAATACCAGGCGCCGTCGATCCACGCCCAGCCGAGCCGCGCGCGCCCATTGCTCAGGTAGTACCAGGCGCCGTCGATCCAGGTCCAGCCGTTGCCGGACGGGTTCCCCGCGGAGTCAACGTAATACAGCCCCTTGCCGTCGTTGATCCACTCCGAGGAGGCCATCGCGCCGGTCGCGTCCACCCAGTACCACTGGCCGGAGTCGCTGATCCACTTGGCGGTCTCGGAGGAGGGTTTGCCAGCAAAGTAGTACCAGGAGCCGCTGCGCCCCTTCCACCAGCCGGTCCTGGCCGCGGGGCGGCCCCCCTTGAACCACCACGCTCGCGGGCTCTCCTTGTCGTACTCGTGCCCCCACGACGCTGCCGAGAAGTCGCTATAGGAGATTCCAGCGGGATCAAAAGTCGCGATCACGGACGGGACGCGGCCATTGTCCCACAGTTCGATCATCGGCGCCCACGACACGTCTCCGTGGATAACGTTCTTCGTCAGGTTGTCGGGCGTAAACCACTCGGCGCCGGTCTGGATGATCATCGACGGACGCAGGGTCTCCATGAAGGGGTCGAAGTTCGAGCTGCGCAGGCCGTGGTGACCAGCTTTGAGCATGTCGACGCGGCCAACGACGCGCGCGACGCGGTCCTCGACATCGTTATGGATGTTCCAGTCCGCCTCGGTTCCCATGAGGTCCGCGGCGAGGAATGCGCTCGACCCGAAGGCGGTGGCCTTCGCGCCCCATCCCATGAGGTTCGCGTCGGTCGTTCCGTCGACCTTGTAGTTTTCCTCGGGGTCGAAGGGGATCAGCTGGACATCCATGTCGCCGAGCTGAACGTGGGTGTTGTAGCCGTCCACTTCCTGCACGAACTTCGCGCCGTAGGTCTTCTGCGCCCACTTCGCGGCGTCAACCATGTTGTCGTAGCACCACTGGTTGTCCCACAGGCCAGCGGGGTTCGTTATCCATTTGTCGGAGTATTCGGGGCTGAAGATGACCTTGGGGCGGAACTTCCTGATGATGTCGTCCGCGTTGTCGATGTGGTCGGAGTGCGCGTGGGTCCCCAGGTAGAAGGCGAGGTTCGAGGAGGTGACCCCGTGCTTGGTCATGTACTCCAGAACCCACTCGGTGTCACCGACGGAGGCGGGGGTGGTGCCGGGGCGCAGCGGGTATCGCGGGTCCTTGCCATCGGGCGCGCCTTTTCCCTCCGCTCCGTCGATCATGGCGAAGACGCCGCGCGATTCGAGCAGGATGGCGTCCGCGGATCCGGTGGCGATCACGTGAATCTTGGTGGGGCCGCTGACCCCGGGGAAGGAGTAGGTGCCGTCGGCCCCTGCCTCGTCGCCATTCTCCTCGGACGAGGCCGTGGCATCCTCAGCGGAGCCCGCAGGGTTCGCGCTCGCCTCGCCGTCGGCTGCCGCGGAGGGCTCCACGACGGTCGGCTCCGTATCGCCGTGCGCGCCCTGACCGTCCGCCGGGGCGGCGACGGCGGCGGGCGCGAACGACGCAGCCACGATTCCTGATAGGAGGGTCAGACCAAGCCGCGACCAGATGCCGTGTCGAAGATTCATGCGCGCACCTTGATGGGAGATCAAGTCAATATACTTACCACATAAATCTACACCCGTGGGCTGTTGCATACAAGTCATTCGGGGAAGCGAGCACCCCACCATGCCACATCCTCGGGCGTATCGACGTCCCGACACACGTCGGCGCCGACGTTCACGCGCTCGAGAGACAGGGCGCGCAACACCCTGCGCACCCCCATGCCGCGCACGCTCCCCCACCGGGCCACGGCCTCGTCAATGACGCGACGCAGCGCGCCCGCTCGATACACGCCCATCAGATACTGATCGAAGGGCTCGGGGGCGCCGCCGCGCAGGATGCGGCCATCGCCGCCCGGCTCCAGGGATCCACCCAGCAGGCGCCCCAACACCTCGGCGATACCCGGGCAATCCACGGACACGACGACGACCCACTCCGCCCCCGACGCGGCCAGAACGCTCAAGCCGGCATCGATGCCCGCCAACGGCCCTCCCCCCGGCGGATCCTCGAGGGTCCGCGCGACCCCACCCGGCACGCGCACGCTCGGAGGAACCACCGCGACGCAGCCCGCCCCGGCGACCGCGCCGAGCGCGGAGCACACGCGATCGATCAGGCGCACGCCGCCCAGGACCAGGTCCGGCTTGGAGACCCCGCCCAGGCGCTCCCCGCCGCCGCCGCCGACGACGATCGCTGCCAGGTCGCGGCGGGGCTCACACGCCTGAGAGGGCGACGCCACCGCGCTCAGCCCCACGGGGCGAAGGTCAGCACGTCCGCGCGCTGCGTCGCGGCGTCCACCGTCAGCACGCGGCCGATCAGCGGCTCGCCGAAGCCGACCAGTACCTTGATGGCCTCAGTCGCCATCGCCGTTCCCGCCTGACCAACGACCGGCCCCAGCACGCCAACCTCCGTTGAGGCCGGCGTCGTCCCCGGGGCCGGCTTAACCGGGTGCAGGCTGCGCAGCGACAGCGGAGGCACGGGCCCGGGCGGCTCCGACCAAAAGACGCTGACCTGATAGGACATGCCCACGACCGAACCCCACACGAGGGGGACCCCCGCATCCGCGCAATAGTCTGCAACCAGGTACTTCGCGTCGAAGCTATCCGTGCACTCGACGATCAGGTCCCAGTCGCCCCCGTGCTCATCCAGCCACTGCCGGGTCACGTGCCCGTAACGCTCGAAACGCACCCGCGAGTTAAGCGCGCTGAGGTGGCGCACGGCGGAGTCCGGCTTCGCATCCCCCACGTCGCCCTCGCCGTGCAGCAGCTGGCGCTGGAGGTTCGAGGTGTCCACCACGTCGGAGTCGCAGATGCCGATCGTCCCGGCGCCCGCCGCCGTCAGGTACAGCAACACCGGGGAGCCCAGGCCTCCCGCACCGACGACGAGCACGCGGGACGCCGCCAGCCGAGCCTGCCCGGCCTCGCCGACGCCCGGCACCAACCAGCTGCGACGGAAGCGCTCCAGCTCGGGGTCCCCGGCCTCGTAGGGCACGGGAGCGCAACGCAGCGGCACCGCGACGCTACGCCCGAAGACCGCGCCCGCGCGCGAATAGGGGTCCCCGATCGTCATCGGTCAGAGTCCCGACCAGTTGTGCGAACCGTCGGTCAGCTCCTGCTTCTTCCAGATCGGCAGCTTCGCCTTCACTTCCTCGACGATGGTCTCCACGACGCGGAACGCCTGCGCGCGATGCTCGGCGGCCACCGCCACCACCATCGCGTCCTCCCCGATCTTCAGGTAGCCCACGCGATGCCACGCGACAATGCGGTGCACCCCTGGACGATCCTTGAACTCCGAGACGATATCGCGCAAAACCTGCTCCGAGCACGGATGCGCCGAATACTCGATCGCGTCCACGCTCTCCCCACCGTCGTGGTTGCGCACGACACCGATAAACGACGCCACCGCACCACACGTGTCGCGGCGAGCGCTATCGATCAGCGTGCTCGAGTCGAGGGGGCCGTCAGTAATACCTGTTGCAATCTCTGCTGACATGGGATCCTCCAGGAACGGGAGATGCTTGCCATCATTTTATACGGAGAGGCCAGGACATTATGCAAACCCTGACCACCCCTCGCACATGATAAGAACCTCTCACCCACCGGCGAACGGCGGGAGCACGTCGATGCGCGCGCCCGGAACCAGATCGGCCTCCAGCTGGGCGGACCGCTCGTTCACCAGGAAACTCGATACGTCCAGAATACGGGCGAGCTCCGGGGATTCCTCGCCCAGAGCAGCGACGAGCTCCCCGAGCGTCGCAGGCGTGTCTGGCGACGACAGCTCACGCATGTAACCGCCCGCCGCCTCGGCAGCGCCGCCGAAGAAGTGCACGGTCGTCGTCAGGGGCTTCGGGTTCGGCTCGTCCAGCGGACGCAGAAAGACCGTCATGCGAAGCGGATTGATCGGATCAACCTCCACCGACCAGCTCGCCACGCCCGTCGCCGTGCGCTCGAAAACGCGCTCGACGATACCGCGACGCAGTTCTAGCGCCAGGTCATCCGGGGCGCCGGGTTCCGTGAACGGGCAAGCGGTGAGAACAACCGCCATCGGATCATTCTCGTTGGGCACCGACGCGAAACCCATCGCGTTCATGAACAGGCGCACCTTGCCCATGTGAAGGGCGATGTTGAAGGAGTCGCGAACCACTCGGCGGGCCGCCAAATGGCTGTGATCGGGCACCGCCATCGTCTCCAGGGCGGCGTCCGCCCAACGAGCGCCGATCTCGCGCACCGAGGCCGCGGGATCCGTGGCATCCGCTCGCAGCCACGCCAGCAAAGACGAGGTCAGCTGGTGCAGCATCTGCGCGGCGAAGGACGGGTCGGCCGGCGTTGTCGTCGAGTAGCCGAGCGCGGGGCGCCCGCGCCCCGACGACGGCAGCTGCTGCTTCTCCACGAGCCCCACGCTGAACAGACCCTCAAGGGTCTCGCGCACGCTCGACACGTGAAGGCCGGCCTCCTGGGCCAACTCCGCGACTGTCACGGGCGCCACGTGCTGCGATACGCGCTCCAGCAGCGCGTGCTGGGCGGGCGTCAGGGTCGCCATCGCCCCGAGCGTTTCAGCCAGCGGTCGAGAATGGGGTGTATCAGCCATGTCTGTCCTCTCTCCCTCTAAATTGGCGCAAGCCCCATAGCGAGAGGCTTAGAAACAGCACCTGTATTGTTACATTACTTACAAACCGACCGCTATTGTAGGCACCACCGACACGAAGCCGCACGGCCAACGCCACTGGCCGGAAAGACGGCGAGGGTCAGTCGCTGACATTCGAGCCGATCGGGCCGCAACGCCCCCAAATGCGGCGGGGGGAGCCGGCTCGTGCTCCCCCCTGCCCTCCCCGCCCCGCCACGGCCTCGTACTGAGACGAGGACCGGGCGCGACGGGACATCCAGCTCAGTCCGACATGCCGCCACGCGTCATCGCGTGCGTGCGACGCTCGTCGCGCGACCGGTAGATCACCGGGGGGCGCGCCACGTAGCCGACCGGGGCGCTCACCACGTGCACGAGGCGCGTGAACGGCCACACGCAGAACAGCAGGAGACCCGAGACGATGTGCAGCTTGAAGCTCAGCGGCACGTCGACCATGAGGTGAGCCTGGGGCGAGAGGTAGAAGATCGAGCGGAACCACACCGAGATCGTCTCACGGTAGTCGTAGCCCTCGTGCCCGCCGAGCACCTGGTTCAGGATCGTCGCGGCCGCCCCCAGCGCCACCGGAATCGACAGCATGATGTAGGTGACGACGTCCATGCGCGTGGTCGCCACGCGCACCGACTTGACCACCACGCGGCGATAGACCAGCAGGACCAGGCCGACGATCGTCACGACGCCCGCGGCAGTGCCAGGGATCGTGGCTATCAGGTGGTAGGAGTGCTGAGAGATCCCAGCCGCCTGAGTCCACGTCTTGGGGATGACGAGGCCCATGACGTGCCCCATGAACACCAAGAGGACGCCGAAGTGGAACATCGGCGAGGCCCAACGCAGGATCGTCGGCTCGTTCCACTGGGAGGAGCGCGACGTCCAGCCGTACTGGTCTGTCTTGTAGCGCCACGCGAGGCCCACGATGAGGATCGCGAAGGCGACGTATGGCAGGACCACCCACAGGGCAATATCCCAGAAGGACAGCGACTGCACCTCCGGCGCAGACGCAGCATGCAAAAGTGCGGTTTCCATGAACGTTATCGTCCCATCGTCGTATCGGAAGTCGGGGAGGGCGTGGCAGCCAGGTCGCCCACGCCCACCAGCTCGGTGGGCGGACCCTGACTGATGAGCTTGCGGAAGCCCTCAATGGTCTTTTCGTCGGGCTCGGGCAGTGTCGCGACCAGCGCCTCCATGAGCGGCGCGTAGGGAGAGTCGGCGGCGCGCAGAGCCGTGCGGATCACCTCGATGCCCTCGCGGTTCGATCGCAGCAGGCCCTCGGCCGTTCCGGTCTCGTCGAAGGCGGCGAACTCGAGGACCACGGGCAGGTGGTCGGGGAGTTCCTCGCGCTCCATCTCGAAGCCGGCCCGGCGCAGCACCTCCTTGAAGGCCAGGATCGCCTGGCCGCGCCCTCGGGTGTCTCCGTGCGTGTAGTACGTCAAGCCCAGCGCGCAGCGTCGGCGCTGGTCGAAGGTCTCCACGTAGGTCGTCTGCATGGCACGCAGGCCCGCGGCGCGCGCGTGGGTCACGAAGGCAGCCAGGTGGGCCGAGGCCGAGGCCGGCATGGTCGCCGCAGCCTCCTCGACCGCGTCCAGCTTCGCCTCGAAGTCATCCCCCGGGTAGTCCAGGAGCACCGAGACCGCCATGCGAACGGCGCGCGCCGCGCCAGGGTCCATCTCCGCCTCCGGAGCGGCCGTTGGGATGCGGGGGATGCCGACGAAGGTACTCATCGAACGACCTCGAGGGGAAGCATCGTGCGTCCCTCCGGCGAGGAGCCACCCATCGGGTGGTTCGAGGTGGCGGGGGCCATGCCGTGGAATGCCTCAACGTCGTAAGACACCGGGCAGCCCTCAAGCTCCTTGATGCCACGCGGCATCTCCGGGTGAGCGGTGGGGATGACGTAGCGGTCGTCGTACTTGGCGATCGACAGCAGGCGGTACATCTCCTTGACCTTCTCCTCGGTCATGCCCACGGACGCGGCGATCTCCGGCTTCGCGGGGTTGCCGACGAAGACGTCGCGCATGTAGGAGCGCATCGCCGCCAGTCGACGCAACGACAGCTCCACGGGAGCGGTGTCTCCGGCGGTGAACAGGCCCGCCAGGTACTCCAGGGGGATGCGCATCTGCGAAATGGCGGACAGGAGGACCTTGTGGTCCTCGCCGTCGGAGCCCGACGCGGTCACCTGGTCGACGACCGGGGACAGCGGCGGCACGTACCACACCATCGGCAAAGTACGGAACTCCGGGTGCAGGGGCAGGGCGACCTCGTACTCGGTGATGAGCTTCCAGATCGGGGACTCCTGAGCGGCCGTGATCCACGAGTGGGGCACGCCGTTGGCCTGAGCCTGGGCGACCACCTGCGGATCGAAGGGGTCGAGCAGGATCTCGCGCTGGGCGCGGTACAGGTCGCGCTCGTCCTCCTGGGAGGCGGCCCAGGTGACCCGGTCCGCGTCGTAGAGCAGCACGCCCAGGTAGCGCAGGCGACCCACGCAGGTCTCCGAGCAGATCGTCGGGTGGCCCACCTCGAGGCGCGGGTAGCACAGCGTGCACTTCTCGGCCTTGCCCGTGAGGTGGTTGAAGTAGACCTTCTTGTAGGGGCAGGCCGACACGCACATGCGCCAGCCGCGGCAGGCGTCCTGGTCGACCAGGACGATGCCGTCCTCGGAGCGCTTATACATCGCGCCCGAGGGGCACGCCGACACGCAGGTCGGGTTCAGGCAGTGCTCGCAGATGCGAGGCAGGTAGAACATGTAGGCGTCCTCGATGGTCTTCGTGACCTGGAGGTTCATCTGGTGCAGGACCGGGTCCTGATCCAGGGTCTCCATGGAGCCACCGAGGTCATCGTCCCAGTTCGGGCCCCACTCGGGCTTGTCGATGTGCTCGCCCGTGATTGTGGACTTCGCGCGGGCCGTCGGGATCGCGCGGGAGTTCGCGGGCGCCTGGAGAAGCTTGTCGTACTCGTAGGTCCACGGCTCGTAGTAGTCCTTCATGGTCGGCTGCGTCGGGTTCGCGAAAATCTTCGCGAGCGAGGCGACGCGTCCGCCCTGACGGGGAACGAGGCGGCCCGTGGCGGTACGCTTCCAGCCGCCCTTCCACTTCTTCTGGTCCTCCCAGCCGCGGGGGTAGCCCACGCCCGGGCGGGTCTCGACGTTGTTGAACCAGATGTACTCGGTGCCGTCGCGGTTCGTCCACACCTGCTTGCAGGTGACCGAACAGGTGTGGCAGCCGATGCACTTGTCGAGGTTCATCACCATCGCGATCTGGGCCATGACCTTCATCAGAACTGCACCTCCTGGGAGCGGCGGCGGATAACCGTGACCTCGTCGCGGTTATTGCCGGTGGGACCGTAGTAGTTGAACGCGTATGCGAACTGCCCGTAGCCGCCCGCCAGGTGGGTCGGCTTGATCAGGATCTGGGTCAGCGAGTTATGCGTGCCTCCGCGCTTGCCCGACCCCTCGTTCAGCGGGGTGTTGATCTGGCGATCCTGGGCGTGGTGCATGAACACCGTGCCCTCGGGGATGCGGTGCGAGACGACCGCGCGCGCCGTCACCGTGCCGTTGCGGTTCTTCGCCTCGATCCACTCGTTGTCGCGCACGCCGATCTTCTCGGCGTCGGCCGGGCTCATCCACACGGTCTGGCCGCCGCGGCCCAGCGTCAGCATGTACGGGTTGTCGTAGTACTGGGAGTGGATCGCCCACTTGTTGTGGATCGTCAGGTAGCGCACCGCGACCTCGGCCTGACCGCCTTGCCCGGGTCGATGGTCACCCACCGGGCGCTCTCCGTACAGGTGCGCCATGTCCACCGGCGGGCGGAAGACGGGCAGGGACTCGCCCATGTCGATCATCCAGTCGTGGTCGACGTAGAACTGCGGGCGCCCCGTGAGGGTGTGCCACGGCTTGCGGCACTCAACGTTTTGCACGAAGGCGCTGTAGCGGCGCCCGCCGTGCTCGGAACCCGACCACTCGGGGCTCGTGATGACGGATCGGGGCTGCAGGACGGTGTCCTCGTAGGTGATCTTCTTCTCCTCGTCACCCTCGGCCAGGAACGCCATCTCGTTGCCGACGCGCTTTTCCAGGTTGCGGAAGCCCTGAACCGCCAGCGCGCCGTTCGTCGTTCCCGAGAAGCGCAGCGCCATGTTCGCCGCCTTGATGGCGGTGTCGCACAGCGGCATTCCCTCGCCGGCGTTGCCGTCCATGGGGGCGCGGCCGTTGAGGTCACCGAGCTGGGCGTACTCAGCCTGAACGTTGTATGCGACGCCCTTGGAGGCAAGGCCGGCCTTATCCAGGAGCGGGCCCATGCGGTCGAACTTGTAGCCGATCTGCGTGTAGTCGCGCTC
>ERZ773099.803-NODE-803-length-24682-cov-17.477606_pt1 | contig 24682 bp, 21 predicted proteins | sample MGYA00511120_ERZ773099 | MGnify/ENA primary metagenome ERZ773099 (study PRJEB29015, sample SAMEA2738012) | human oral metagenome | biome: human oral; feature: human-associated habitat; material: dental | place: China | collected 2104 ...
GATGTTCCGGCTCCGGGTCGGGGACTACCGGGTGATCGTCGACATCCAAGACGAGCGCTGTGTGATCCTCGCGCTCGATGTTGGCCATCGCTCGGTTGTCTATGGCCGGTGACATCTCGAGGCTTGCTCGTGAATGGGTCACCGAAGCGCCGGGGCGTCCTTCGTTTCTGTGGTGGACGCCCCGACGCCTTGTCTCGGGGATGTCTGGACTCCATGTCCGTGATAGTTGTGAAGAGAATGGCTGGCACTTATGCTGTAAACATGTCTACTGCAGTTCTGAGCGTACGGCTGCCAGAGGATCTCAAGCGTCGGCTCGATGACCTCGGGAGCCAGACTGGTCGTTCGGCAACGTTCTACGTGCGTGAGGCCGTCGAGTCCTACATCGATGACTTGGAGTACGCGTACGCGCTGAAGGCGGAAGCAGAGGCGGTGCGGCGCGGTGAGATCAAGACGCGCCGCCTCGACGAGATCGCGGCGGCCCTCGGTCTCGATGCCTGAGGTGAAGGAGGCGAGAGCCCGGTCGACCGGCCCTGCTGATGCTCTGGTGATCGCGGGGCTCGTCCCCATGAGCACGGTCGACTGGCCCGACCACCTGACCGCGACCGTCTTCCTGCAGGGCTGCCCCTGGAACTGCTTCTACTGCCACAACCAGGCCCTCATCCCCGCCCGCACGCCCGGCCAGGTGGCGTGGGAGGAGGTGCGCGCCCTGCTGCGCCGCCGGAGGGGACTGCTCGACGGCGTCGTCCTCACCGGCGGTGAGGCGCTGCGCCAGGACGCCCTGGCCGACGCCGCCCGCGAGGTCATCGACATGGGCTTCCAGGTGGGGCTGCACACGGCCGGGCCCTACCCGCGGCGGCTGCGCGACATGATCGAGGCCGGGCTCGTCGACTGGGTGGGGCTGGACATCAAGGCGCTGCCCGAGCACTACGGGCAGGTGGTCGGCCGGGCGAACGCGGCCGCGAAGGCCTGGGAGAGTCTGGAGGTGCTCATCGAGGCAGCCGGCCGCGGCGGGCCCGACTTCGAGGTGCGCACCACCGTGGTGCCCGGGGACGTGACGGCCGACGACGCCGTCGAGGTGGCCCGCCGGGTGCACGCGGCGGGGGCCCGGGTCTACGCCCTCCAGCAGGCCCGCTCCGAGGGGACGAGCGGGGAGTTCGACGTCGTGGCGCCCGGCTGGGACGGGATGTGCGAACGCATGGCTGAGCGCATCGAGGCTCTGGGCTGGGACCGTTTCACCTACCGCCCGGCGTAGGCTGGGGAGAATGATGACCTGGCCGAGCGTGACTGCCCCGCGTCGCTGGGTGACATCCAGAGGCTCACACGATGAGCCCGCTGATCGGGCCCGCGACAATCGCCGGTGTGGAGATCCCGGCTACGGCTACGCTGGCGCAGGTGCGCGGGGACTGGCGGTGTCGGGGCGCAGGTACGGGGCGGAGTTCCCGCAGGGCGATCGTCGAGAGTTCAGTAATGGTAGATAAGGACTTGCTCTTCGGTGATCTGTGCCCTCGAGGGGTGTCGTGCGCCGAGTCCCGGGGCGACGACGACTTCCCATCCGATCCGCGATTGACGCTTCTGCCCGGAGAAGCTGCTCGGGTTGCGCGCTCGTCCCCTACGAGAGCCGCGGAGTTCGCGACAGGGCGTCGACTGGCGCATGATGCGATGGAGCAGATTGGTTTTTCTGGGCCTGTACTCTCCGGGGCTCACGGAGAGCCGTGCTGGCCCGAGGGTGTGATCGGCTCTATTACTCACTGTCCGGGTCTGCGTGCCGCAGCCGTTGGGGTGAGGTCGCAGGTGAGCGCGCTGGGTATCGATGCGGAGCCCGATCGAGCGCTCAGTGCCGACGTCGCTCGGGCACTGGTCATGCCCGCTGATCGCTTGCCTGATGATGCGCATGCACTCGTGGCGCTTTTGTGTGCCAAGGAGGCGGCTGCAAAGGCCTTCGTCTCGATGGGGGCTCCCACGCGGGACTTCCGTCTCTCTACGGTGCGATTCTTTGACAAAGATGGATTCATGGTCCTTGGTCGGGACGGGCATCCCGCCATGAACGGGAAGTGGCGGCGCAGTGACGGACTCGTGCTCGCGGTGGTCGCCGTCACGTGCTGTGATCGTCCGAGGTTCTGACACCTCGTTCAATCAGGTCCAGGAGAGCGTCATAGTTGACCTGAGTGACCCGGTCCGAGGACGTGGATTCCGCTGCTCCGTGGAGGAACTCCACTGAGAACGCGCCTTGGACGCAGGCCCAGATCGCATTGGCGAGGGAGCGGGCATCGACATCGATGACGGCGCCGGCGGCTTGACCGTATCGGACGATCTCAATCAGCTGGGTGAAGGCGTTGCGGGCTTCAGGTCCTGGTTGGGTGGTCCACATGAACTGGTAGCAGCGCGGGTTGGCCTGCATGAGCTCGTGAACAATCGTGCCAGCCTTCCTGAGTCGGGCAAGGGGATCGTACTCGGAGATATCGCGCAGGGCACGCGTCATGATGGCGAAGCGTTCCTCGACGACGGCATGGAGCAGTCCTTGCTTGTCGCCGAAGTGGTTATAGACGCTCATGGGGGCGACCTGAGCGCGGGCGGCGACGGCGCGGATAGTGACAGCTTGCGGGCCGTTCTCCTCCAGCAGCTCCGTCGTGGCGTGAATCACTTTCGATGCCAATAGCTGGGTTGAGGTGCGCTTGTTGGGGTGTTTGCGCTGATCGGAGGCCATGTGTCCAACTTTCATCTCGGTATCTGGCGGTCGGTGGGTTGGGGTTGTGGAGCGAGTGTCCACTAGTGTAGAACAGTGTTACAACCTACTGGAACATCGTTCTACGAATCGAGGAACCTCATGACTTCAGTTGTTCCACCGCCGCCTACTGCCCTCCAGTCGACGGGCATGCCTCAGGCGCCGCTTGTGTCGCAGGCGCCCGTTAGGCGCGCGGACGCACCGAGTCGAGGGCGTGGCCTTCGTGCAGCAGCTCTGGCGGCGCTGTGCCTGGCCGAACTGCTGGTCGTCATCGACAACACCATCGTCAATGTCGCCATCCCTACCTTCGCTCGTGATCTCAATGCATCAACCACTGGGCTGCAGTGGATCGTTGATGCGTACACCTTGGCCTTCGCCTGCCTGCTCCTGCCTGCAGGCCACCTGGGTGACCGCATTGGGCGTCGGCGTGTTCTGGTCATCGGGCTGGCCGCGTTCGGTGTGGTGAGTGGTGCAACGGCGCTGTGCACCACCTTGGATGCGGTGACAACGTGCCGTGCGCTGCTTGGCGTATGCGCTGCACTCGTCTATCCCGCCACGCTCTCACTCATCATGACTACCTTTGAAGGTTCTTCACGAAAGGGCCTGGCAGTCGGACTATGGGCGGCAACTTCCGGGCTTGGGATCGCCCTGGGGCCAATCCTTGGCGGTCTTCTGTTGGAGCACTTTTCATGGGAGTCAATCTTCTGGGTTAATGTGCCCTTGGCTCTCATCACTGTTCCTGCCGTGCTTGTGGCGGTGCCCGAGTCCCGTTCCAGCGAAAAGGCCCGGTTTGATGTAGTGGGCGCTATTCTGTCCGCCATCGGAGTAGGGGCGCTGGTGTGGGGAATCATCGAGGGTCCTCATCGTGGCTGGACCTCAGGATCTGTGACAACGGCCTTCATTGTTGGCGCCATCTGTGTGTCTGCACTTGTGGCTTGGGAACTGTATTGGCCGCACCCCCTGATTGATGTCCGTCTATTCTTCCGCAGGGAGTTCTCCGCAGGTGCCGTGTCGATCGCCGCAGCATTTTTCGCCCTCTTTGGATTCATCTTCATCATCACGCAGTACTTCCAGGACGTGCGGGGTTACAGCGCTCTGATGGCCGGCGTGGCGACCTTGCCGTTTGCTATCGTGATGGCAGTCGTTTCGCCGATCGCTTCAGTCCTTTCACGTCGGCTGGGGCCGGGATGGGTCGTCGGAGTCGGTCTGGGAATTATGGGCCTGGGATTCTGGCGAGTTACAGTCCTGGAGGCTGATTCTGCGTACTGGCAGATGATCGTTCCTGCGATGGTGATCATGGCTGCTGGTCTTGCGCTAGTCCAAGCGCCTGCGACGAGTGCAATCATGGGCGTGGTACGTAAGGATCAAGTCGGGGCTGCTTCCGCCATGAATGACACCACCCGCGAAATCGGGGGAACTCTTGGAGTGGCTGTTCTGGGATCTATTGTCGCCTCTCAGTTCTCAGATTCCCTGAATTCGGCGGTGTCCGGGTTGATGCCGCAACAGGCTCTCGATCAGGCAGACAACTCGATCACTGCTGCGATGACAGTAGCGAAGTACATGCCGGAAACTGTTCAAGGCCTCTTTAAAGAGGCTGCTGTCAACGCCTTTATGGATACGGTTCATCAGGCAGGCTGGGTAGTGGCTTGTGTGGCGTGGGCTGGGGCGCTCATTGCAGTAATTGCCCTGCCCAGGGGGCGTCAGAATAGCGTCTGAAAGGAGATCGAAAAACATACTTGTGTTCATGGGCGAATATTCCTCGACTCGCCCAGTTGAGCCGCGCCAGGTCCGGCGTGAGTGAATAGAAGAACAGTACTACGCGCGAAAGGGCGTATCATGGAAGCCAACCTCCAGGCATATGAAAAAGACATGATCAGGGAATTAAGGCAGGCGGGAGTGCTTGTTAGTGACACGCAATCCGTTGTCGGCGGGCTTGGATTCCTCTTCCCGGGTCATGGGACTCATTCATCTACAATGTTTGACACCTATCTGAAGGGCTCGTCCTCCGCGGGAAAATTGATTGAAATGGCCGATGAGGTCGTTAATGAGCGCTGCGGTTATCGGCTCACCGACGCAGTGCGCGGCAATGCACGTTTTCCAATCGAGCATCCCTGTGTGACTCAGCCGGCGATCTTCACCGCCGCTTTAGGTGGGGCTCTGATGGCGGAGGAGTACTCGCTGCATCCCAGTCTTCTCGTGGGGCACAGTCTTGGTGAGTATGCAGCGTTGGTATGTTCGGGTGTTCTGACTGCGGAGACGGGCCTTCGAATGGTCATTGATCGCGCTGAATGCGTGGCAGATATCCCTCAAGATCGCCGTGGAGCCATGTTGGCAGTGCTTCTTGATGATGATTCGCAAATTGCCGTCGTGCGACGTGCTGTTGCCGCGCACGCGTCTCGTGGGGCGATTTCGGTGGGAGTGATCAACAGTCCCCGACAGGTCGTCGTATCCGGAGAGCACGAGTTGGTCATCTCCTGCCGTGAGGAATTGAAGCGCTCTGGTGTATCTTCAACACTGCTTCCTATCGGTGTTGGGTTCCATAGCGCGGTTCTTGCCGAGGCGGTCGCTCCTTTTGAGGAACGCCTTAAGCAGTACTCCTGGACTGCTCCGATGACGCCGGTCGTCTCATCGGTATTCGGAGGATATGTCGATTCTGATTCACTTGAGGCGCTTCCGAGTCTTCTTGCCGCTCAGCTGATCACTCAATTTGACTTCCGTAACAGTCTCAAGGTCGCTCAGGATGCCGGGGTCGACATGTATCTTGACTGTGGCCCGCGTTCTGTGCTGAGTAAACTTGTGTCTTCTCAAATGAATCTTGGTGATGTGTCCGTTATGCATCTCGACTACGGGCCTGCTCATGCTGATCGCACGTGAGATGTTCTCACAGCATTGTCCTGGGTTCGCTCTGGAAGTGTGGCGCCCACAGACGTCGAGGTTGTTGATGCTCAGGGTGAGGTGTTTGAGGCGCCGGGGTCTGGGGTCGTTGAGGAGACTCTGGATGGTGCCGGTGTTGACAAGGATGCGGTGTGTACCGCTTTGCGTGAGGCTTTTGCTGAGCGTACGGGTTATCCGCTTGAGCTGATTGAGGCCGATCTGGATCTGGAGGCGGATCTGGGGATTGACTCGGTCAAGCGTGTTGAGGTTGTGGGGCATGTCGGTGAGGTGCTCGGTGTGGACGTCAAGGAGCTGGACTTCAGTCAGGCCTTGAGCGTGTCTGACATCGCTGAGGTGCTGGTCGGCTCCCAGAACGTCGAGGTTGTTGACGCTCAGCGGACGGAAGCCGGAGCATCCGACGCCCAACTGGACTCAGTCACTATCGGGTATGAAGACGAATCCTCCCGAACTGCACATCGATACGTTCCTCAGTCGGTTCGGATCAAGTCTCTTGGAGCTGAGCGTACAATTCTCCCCGGTGACGCTATCCTAATAACGGCGGCAGATCAGTCTGTCAATGATGCCGTGAGAAAAGTTCTTGAAGAACTGAGCTTGACAGTCATCGAAATTCCCGGGGACGCGTCGGAAGCGACTATCAAACGCCTGACTTCCTCGGATCGTCTTCGCCGAGTGTCTACCGTCGTGGATCTATCCGTCCTGCGTCCGCACGCCGACGTACTGTCCAAGGGTGACGCCTGGTGGCAAGATGTTGAAGGCCAGTACACGACCGTATTCAGCGTTGCTCAAGCAACCTATGAGACCCTGCAATCATATGGAGAACATGCGTCATGGATCGCTGTAACGTCCAGTGGTGGTATGTCAGGGATGGACTTGCGAACCGTCGGCGATCCTATCGGCGGACTGACCGCAGGATTTGTCAAGACCTTGGCTCTCGAACTGAGGCAGATGCATACTCGAATTGTCGACTTTGACGTAGTTGAGCCTAGCTCATTGGCTGGTGCTCTCAGAACCGAGTTGACTCACGAGGCTGAGAATGAAGAAATCGAGATAGGCTATATCGAAGGAGATCGGTACACGGTACGCGTTCTTCCTGTGCCAGTGTCGAGTTCTGACCGCGCAGTACGGCAGTCCCTTTCGACAGACTCTTGCGTTGTGATGTCTGGTGGTTCCCGTGGCATCGTCCGTGAGTGTGCTCTGGCGTTGGCAGAGCAGCGAAACATTCCAGTTGTGCTCCTTGGACGCTCAGACCCCGACGATCCGGAGATGAAACCATGGTTGGCCTACAGTGACGAGGACTGGGCAAATGCCCGTGCTGAAGTGATGCGTCAGGGGCGAACTCGGCGTCCGGAGGCAAGCGTCGCCGACCTCTCCGACGAATACAGGAAAATCACTTACACTCGTCAGCTTGTCACCAATCTGGCCGACATTGACTCTCGCACTGACAAGATTCACTACCTTGTATGCGACGTGTCTGATCCAGATCAGGTTGACAAGGCGATGGCACAAGTTCGTAGCAGGTTCGGAAAGATCAGCGCCATTGTGCACGGAGCCGGCCTTGAGTCATTCGGTGCCATACCTCGTAAGTCTCTCAAAAAGACCGCCAAGGCTATTGCTGTGAAAGCCCGAGGTTTTCAGAACCTCCTGAGGTCCACAGCTGAGGATGATCTAAGCGCCTTTATATCCTTCGGATCTATTTCTGGGCGATTTGGTATGGACGGCCAGTCGGATTACACTGCCGGCGCCTCGCTACTGGCGCAGATGGCACACATCATGTCGCGGTCGCAGTCGCAAAATCCTCGCACCATCCCGTTCATTACCATGGAATGGACCGCTTGGGACGAGGTAGGAATGGCGACTAATCCTGAAGTCGTCTCAGTTCAGGCCAACGAGCGTGGTATGACATACATGTCTGTCGCCGATGGAGTTCGCCACTTTGTCGATGAAATAGAGCTTGGGACGGCGAATCCAGAGGTGCTCTACTTCGGGGAGCTTGGAAAAAATCGTCCTGCCGCTCAGGTGCCGGAACTGACTAAGAGTGGCACGCAACTGAGTGAGTTGATGGATAATTCTGGAATGATTGTCAATCGAAGTTCCTTCCCCATGGTTGACTATGCTGAGACTACTGAGTCGGGGCTTCAAACGACTCGAGTCCTGTGGACTGAGCGTGATCGCTATCTCCCTGATCACCTGGTTAAAGGAACCGCAACCTTTCCTGGGGTACTGCATTTCGAGACCCAGATTGAAACTGCGCTCCTGCTTGCTGGTGACCAATATGCCGGAATTGAGCTCGAGCAACTTGATCTCCAGACATTCCTTAAATGCAGAGATCGGGATCATGTGACAATCCATGTTGACGCTAAACGTGTGGATGAAAAACGGATCGACACGGAATTGACTTCTGTGTTCCGTACCCCGAACGGAGATGTGCTCGATCCAAGAAGACCGCAGTCGAGCGCTACATTCCGTCTCCTTGATGAGCCGGTATCAGCTAAAGAGCCCGTGCTTGACATTGAGCATATCTTCGACGATGTGATCGGTGAGTTTGACATTGATAAGTACTATGCTCTGACTGATAGCTTCATATCATTCGGGCCAACGTTCCGCTCCCTGAATAGCGCCTTTCTTGTCGATGAGAACATAGTGGTTGGGGAACTTCAGATTCCGGGGATACCAGGACTGTTCTCTGATGTCGCCGATCCGAACTTCCGGTGCAACCCGATTCTCGTTGACAATGTTGGAAGGTTCGCCCTGATGCGGCAGCTGTGGCGCAATGGCCAGTATGTTGTTCCGACGCAAATGAAGAGTGCGCGAATGTATCGCTGCCCTCAGGTGCGCGAGCGTTGCTTCGGAAAGATGACTGTTCTGGAAGACTATGAGGATGGTTTTGACATGCGGCTCGATATCGTTGACGAAAACGGCTACCTGCTCTGCACTGGCGAGCATATTCGTCTGACTGCGATCGGCAGTATGCCTGAACCTGCGAATATTCTTAGCAACACTATTTCTTCAAGGATCTGATTATGTCTATGTCGTACTCTTCTCTTGCCGTTATTGGATTTGGTTGTAATCTCCCTGGTGGTTCTAATGGTGCGGAGTCGTACTGGGACACCATTATTCAGGGGCGTAGTGGCATTAAAAGCTCGCGCGATCAGCGATGGAACTACAGTGGGTATCTAGATGCCGACCGCACTGCACCAGAGCGCACGTATTGTGGACTTGGGGGGCTGCTAGACGACTTTACTGTACGTCGCGGTAGGTGGTGCTCCTACACAGCGGTTGAAAAACTCAATCGCACGCAAATGCTCATTCTAGATACAGCGATTCAGGCACTCGGCATGGCAGGGATGGCGCCGGGAGACAGCAGGCTGAAGGAAATTTCTCTCATTGTGGGAAACATGCTTGCCGATGAGGCGTACGATCATGAGGTTCTTGGCGAGATCGCCAGGCTGGCTCTCCAGGAGGCTGTTCCGGATCCTGGAGAACGTCGGCCCTACGAGGCCAGCCTCGATCATTCACTTCCGGTAGTTGATGATAATGCCGATTCTGCCAGAGTGGTCCCTTCTGCTCTTGCGCATCCGGTCGCCACGTTACTTGGTTTGCAAGATAGGGCTGTTGTTGTCGATGGAGCTTGTGCCTCCGGTTTGCTGGTCGTTGACGCGGCGGCTCGTTATCTACATGATCGTACGTCTCCTTTTGTTCTTGCCGTTGGGGCAATGGCGAACATGGCGATCACAGGAAACGTCAGCTTCTCCAAAATTGGTGGTCTCTCGGAAACTGACTCGACACCCTTGGATGAGAACGCTTCGGGGCTTGTTCCCGGTGAGGGTGCTGGAGCTGTGCTGCTGTGTCCGTTGGCCTATGCCCTAGAGCATGGGATGACGGTATATGGAGTGATCCGTGGTAGTGCGACTCGTACTGATGGTCGTGGTAGGGCAATATATGCCCCTAACATGCGAGGCCAGGTGTCGGCCATGAGGCAGGCAATGGCAGGCGGAAACTTCGTTGCTGATGATATCGATCATATCGAGACGCATGCAACTGGAACAAAGGCGGGAGATACAGAGGAGCTGCTTTCTGTAAAGGAAATCGCTTCCGGTCGTTGCTCAGGTCCAGTATCTTTAGGGTCGGTTAAGTCGCTTACGGGGCATGGTTTTCCGGCTGCAGGCATAGCCAATCTCGTTAAGGTTCTGCTATGCATGCAGCATGAGCGCTTCGCGCCTGTTCATGGCGTGAAGACACCTCACAAGCTCATCAGGGAGAATCCCGACATTTTTGCTCTTCATCGAGCGCCTGCAACGTGGCCTGTTAATGACTCCCGGCCTCGTAGAGCGCTGGTCAATGCATTCGGTTTTGGTGGAGTGAACTCGTCGGTCTGCATTGAGCAGTTTGATAAACAGTACCACGCCAATCTCGTAAGAGTGGAGTCTGACACTGTGCTGCCGTCCGGGAAAGGCCGAGCCGTAGCGATTGTCGCTACCGGGCGCTGTCAGGCGACTGCCATGGACAATGGTACACTTCTTGATGACGACATTGACTTCGACTGGCGCCATTTTAAGGTTCCTCCGGTCCTGGTTCCGCATATGGATGGCGCACAGCGTCTAGCTCTGGAGGCAACAAGGCGCTTGCTTGCTGAAAGGCAGATTGATCCGGATCGTTGTGGGATAGTGCTAGGGCAGCCTGCGGGTCTTGAGGTTCTTGCTCGTCGGTCGTTTAAGATCAGACTTCCTGAAATCGTTTCAGCGCTGCGTTCCACTCAAGGTGTGGACAGTCGAGACATCGAGGCCGTAGTCTCTGGTGTTGAAAAGATTGCCTCGTCTATTCCTGCAACAATAGAGGCGTCTCTGCCGGGGTATATGGACAACATTGTTGCCGGCCGTCTTGCTAATGTCTTCGATGTTCGTGGGCCATCAATGGTTTTGGATGCCGGAGAAGCATCGTTTGCGGCGTCTGTTGACCTCGCAGCTCGCTATCTTGATGCAGGGGAGTGCGATCAGATGATCGTGGGTTCCGCTTTTGCGTCGAGGTCCCGTGTGCATCGAGCTGCAGGCTTGGCGTCTCAAGGACGTAACGCTTCCGTCATGCTCGTGCGCTCTCTTGAGTGGGCGCGGAAGCATCCAGAGGAGGTTTTGGCTGTTGTTGAGGTGAAGACTGTTTCAGAGGTCGAACATGACGGAGGATTCAGTAACTCGGCGAATGCTGGTTGGGTGCTTGAGACGATGGCCACTTCTCCAAACGGCTCCGGTTGGAGTGAGCAAGCGACTGTTGCTCAGTCAGGTCGGAAGTTTGGCTACAGCGTGGCCGTCTATGGCACAGTCCTCTCATATGACGAGAAGTCGGATGGCGAATCGGCATCAATGGCGACGAGGTTGCACTTGGCGGCAGCCGACTCTCCTGAAGAAGGCTTGCGTCTGCTTTCCCGTCCCGCAGTGGCGAACGCAAACAAGGAGAATGGGCTTGGTCGTTTTCGGATGGCCGTCCTGGACTCCGATATGGAGCTGGCCGAGGTGATCTGGAGGTTCCTCGGTCAATGCGGTCGAGAAGAGGAACTCGTCCGCAAGTAGATCGAGTTTCGATCTACTCGTGCGGGGCTCTCGATCGCCTTAGTCGGGAGCCCCGCACACCCCGTTTTTGGGGTGGATGGTTTTCTATATCTTGCCATGAGGCGGTGACATCAACTTCGGCTTATTCCGCGAATGACGACGTCTAGAAGAATATCGTAGGCATCGTCGTCGAGTGTTGTTACGTGATCGGAAGAGCCTCGCGCAGCGGATTGGTGCTGCCATTCAATGAATATCGCACCTTGAACGCTGGCCCATATTGCTTCAGCTAGTTTTCTTGGGTTATCTTCGATGAAAACACCTGCCACTTGTCCGTACTGGACGATGTGGATGAGTTGTGTGAAGGCATCGTGAGCGGCAGGTCCCGGGCGAGTGACCCACATCAGTTCATAGGCTTGAGGGGTGGCCAGCATGAGTTGGCGAACGACAATGCCTGCTTGACGGAGGCGAGTTTTAGGGTCTTGTTCGGCGATTTCGCGCAATCGACTGACCATGATTGAGAAGTGTTGCTCGGCGATAGCATCGAGGATGCCTTGCTTGTCCCCGAAGTGGTTGTAGATGCTGGCCGGTGACACGTGTGCCTGCGCTGCCACAGCGCGGATGGTTACCGCCTGCACGCCTTTGTTCTCCAGGAGGTCCGTGGCCGCCCGAACGACGGTGGGCACTAGTTTTTTTGAGGATGTGCGAGTGGTGCGGCTTGTCGGCTGTGAAGCCATGGGTCCCCCTTTTGTGAGAACGACCTATGGTGAGGTGGGCGAATTGTCATGTTGCTCATGATACTCGGCGTCGAAGTCCAGCGTTGTTGGGCCTTTTGAGGCGCGTAACACTGCGGTCGTCGGGGATGGGCGCTGTCAGCCGTTAGCCCGAGGCTCGTAGATCGAGGAGGCCGCTATGGGGAGCGGTGTCCATGGTTGGTGTTGGGGCGCACTCCTAGCCTCGGGGCATGAGCTACGACCTCCTGATCTTCGAGCCGGACTCTGCGACCGACGATGACTTCCCCCGGTGGTGGGAGCAGGTCGTTGCCCAGTGGGACGAGCCGCAGGGCTTCAGTGCCATCGACGGCTCCACCCCGGCGATCAGGTCCATCTACCGCGACCTCATCCGCATCTTCCCTCCGTTCAACGGTCCCGACGCGCTGAATGACGCAGAGCTCGAGGATCGGGAGGCCAAGGGGTTGCCAGTCGCCGACTACACCATCGGCGCGGACTACATCTACATCAGCGTCGGTTGGTCGGATGCGAATGCGCTGGTCAAGATCGTCGGCCAGATGGCCTGGACGCAGCGGCTCGCGGTCGCCTACGTCAGCGAGGACAGCTCGATCTTCCGGCCGTAGAAGAGGGGTCTGACACTGAGCCTCGAGCGTTGATGCTATCGCGGCCTCGTGTGGCTGTACTCTCTCCACAGTTCGTCCGGAGCGAGTGGGGATGCGTGGTTGGGTGCGATCGACCCATTGGGCTCATAGCACCCGATAGACCTCCTCGAAGGGCAGGCGCGGGTTTCGCTCCTGGTACGCGTCTGGCCCTGGGTGACCGACGTTGATGACCAGCAGCACCTCCACGTCCTGACCGGCGAAGAACTCGGTCGCCAATGCCTCGGCGTCGTCTCCGTTCATGGGGCCGGCTGCCAGCCCGACGGCGCGAATCGCCTGAATGACGTAGGCCGTCTGGATCAGTGCTGAGGTGCGCGCCCAACGCGCCCGCATCTCCGCCCCGCCCTCCTCCAGCAGCCGCTGGTAGCGCTCGCCGCGCGGGTGCAGCCGCGGCAAGGACTCGGCGAAGGTGCGGTCGGCTGCGCAGACGAGGGTGAGAGGCGCCCCCGCGGCCTGCTCGCGATTGCCGCGAGGAAGACAGGGCAGTAACCGCTCCCGGGCGGCGGGGGACTGCACGGCCGCCACCCGCAACGGCTGGGCGTTGACCGCCGTCGGCGCCCACTTGGCCAGCTCGTGGATCGCCCGCAGCTGGGCGTCCGTCACCGGTTCGTCGGTGAAGGTGTAGGCGGTGCGTGCCCCGCCGAACAGCAGCGAGGCATCGGACTCGGTCAGGGCGGACTCGCCGGGCACGGGGCCCGGAACCGGAACGGGGGAGACGACTGCCATGCCTCGATTGAAGCACGTGCCGTCTCCCCCGCGGTGGAATGGCCGGTCGGGTACCGGCCCTTCGGGCGGTGACCAGTCCTTAGGCAGCCTTACTGGCCGCCGCCCGATGCTATGGATGATGTCTCCCGAGGTGTTCTTGTTGCTCTGTGCCTCCTCCCTTCCTGCTTCTTCTGTCTTTCCTTGGCCAGGTGGGCGGGTGTGCGCCGTCCTGTGGACATCAGACAACACGAGGGGATGTTGTGGTGGTGTTGAGGCTATTGCTTATGTCGTTGCAACATGCGAACCCTCCGGGACATCTCGGTGGGTGCGTCGACCCTGCAGATATGTGACTGCGGCTTACGGGTGGCGGTGCCGTGGCCGGCTCAAACGCATGGCCCTGACCAGGGAGGCGACCAGAAGGGTCACGGTGATGGCTACCGCTCCGCTGCCTCCGATCGCCAGACCCAGCCACGGGCTGGCGGTGGTGCCCGCAATCGTGGCCAGGCCGACGACGACCATCGAGATGCCCGCGCTGCGGCTCATCGAGCGTTGAGCGACGATGAGGGCATTGAGCCAGGAGTCATTCGTCTCGACGTCGGACTGCGCGATGGGGAGATAGATGCCCAGAAGGACCAGCAGGGCGCCCAGGCTCATCGCCACCAGCGTGAGCGCGGAGGTCTCGGAGCCCGTGTGGAGGCCGACGACGAAGACGTGCATGGCGCACATCACTAGGCAAAGCCCGGCCTGCGTCGCGGTGCGGACCCGTGCGGCACTGCGGTCGTAGCGGGGCATTGGCATGCTGGTGAGGGAGGAGAACTTCGTGTTCACCCAGGGGCTGATCGCCATCAGTGAGGAGACCAGCACGAGGATCACCGGCATTGCCGACGCGCTAAAGCCTCGGGGGATGATGCTCGCGCCGTGGCTGCCGCCGGCCTCCCGTGTGACGATGGTGGGCGCCATCTCCGGCCAGTGCACGGCGCTCCAGGCGATCATGAAGGCCAGGGCGATCGCCGCAGCGATAACAACTCCGGCGGCAAAACGAGTTGGGCGGTTCTCGGTTGTCATGGTTCTCTCCTTTCCTGAGCGAGGCGGACGGTGGGATCGGGGGCTTTGAGCGTGCCGCCCAGGGAGGCGAGCAGCAGCATGGCCTCGTCAATGAGGGTGAGGTTGACGCGGTACTGGATCTCGGTGCCGCGGCGACGGGTGTCGACCAGCTCGGCCTCGCGCAGCGTGCGCAGGTGGCCCGACAGGGTTGATCCTGAGACGCCGACGGCGTCGGCGATCTCGCCGACCTTGACGTAGTCGTGATCGCGCAGAAAGGCCAGGATCGCGCGCCGTGTGGGGTGCCCCAGGGCGGCGAAGACTCCTGATTCGGTATTTCGCGACATACCGAAATAGTACTCCGGGCGCCGTTGGCCCGCGCGTTGAACGAGCTGGAACGGGCCCGGAGCGGAAGGTGAGTGTGATGCGTTCAGTGCAGGAGGAGGGTCAGGAAGGCGCTGAGGTTGTTGAGGCAGTGGATGCTTGCCGGATACAGCAGGTTGCGGTCGGTCCTGACATAGAGCAGGCCCAGACCCAGCCCGAAGAAGGCTTGGGGGAGGACTCCCAGTACCTCGGAGAGCGCGAACGCGCTCATGTGTAGGGCGCCGAACAGGATGCTGGAGACGACGACGGCGACCCAGGTTGGCGCAATGCGTCCGATGAGTCCGATGAGCAGCCGTCGGAAGACCATCTCCTCCACCACGGGGCCCAGGACCCCGAGTACGATGACGATGACGATCGGCGGGAACATCCGTATGACGCTGCCGATGTTGGAGTCGTTCTGCAGGGTTGCTCCGGACAGGCCGGTGAAGTCGAGTAGAGCCGAGGATGTCAGAGAGCCGACGAGCTCGATGGCCAGGGATGCAATACCGCCCGCGATGAGGGTGAGGACCGCCCGACGCTTGTGAGCCGCTATCTGTTTGACGGCGTGGGCCAGCGGGTGGCGGAAGGCAACGCAGCCGACGGCGAAGAGCACGACGTAGAGCGTGATGGAGACCTCGAGAGCGGCTTTCGATGGCATGAAATTACTGAAGCGGAATGGGAAGAAGAACGTGCTGTAGATGCCGACGAAGACGGTCAGCGCAGCCGTTGTCATCCGGTCGGTGCGGGGCTTTGCGCTCGGGGCCAAGGGTCGATCGGAGGTTGATGGCGCAGGGGCGTCTGAAGCGGGAGTGGGTGATGAGGGGCGGGTGGTGCTCATGGCAGGAAGCGTGTGGCTGCCGACCCCAGAGCCGCATCGCCCCTGCGGCTGAGTCTCGGTACGCCCCTCGGACCCTTGTCCATCGAACCCCGGTCCTACGTGGCTGCGTGGCTGCCGGCTGCGACTCGCCCTCGAGGAGACGGGCTTTGGGCTTGAAGGAGAAATGAAGCGAACTCATCTCGATTTTTGCTTGCGACGACAGTGACAATAGTTTGTATCAATGCGATTTCAATTTACGATTCTATGAGTTATTACTGCCTTCGGAGTGCTTCACTTATCTCGGCTAGCCGCCCACCATCCCTTCTCGTGACTCGAGGCTTTCGTGAACGCGCCTTTTTTGCCCCCAATTCCTCCCATGTTTTCCTGTTCCTCTATTGCGTCAGCGTCTTCCCCGACGGCGAGGCGTCGGGGACTGCTGAGGATGACGGCTCCCGTGGTCCTTGCCCTGGTTCTTGGTGCCGGGCTGGCCGGCTGTGACGATACTTCTAGTACCAGCAGTGATGCTGCGCCTTCAACTGCGCTGGCTGAGTCCCAGCCGGGTTCAGGGGGTGGTGACTCCGCTGGCTCCAAGGGGGCGCCTGCTGAGGAGCCCGCCGCGGAGCCGACGGAGGACTCGTCGGGCTGGAGCGGCTGGTTCGGTGGTGGTGGCTCGGATTCAGGGGAGAGCTCCAAGGGGGGATCGACCCCGGAGTCCGAGCCTGAGCCTCAGAAGGAATCGGACTCGAAACCTGAGCCCCAGAAGGAGTACTACGCCAGCTGCAAGGAAGCCAAGGCGGCTGGCGTTGCACCGTTGTACAAGGGTGATCCCGGTTACCGGCCCGAGCTGGATCGAGATGGAGACGGCATCGCCTGTGAGACTAAGTAGGGAGCGCGATACGCCTGTCGTGTCGGGCTGAGGTGTTGCCGGATGCCCTGCAGATTCCATGTGCTTCGTTAGCTGTACCCGGGTGTGGCGAACGAAGCACATCTGGTTGTGCCGGTTTGTGGGCGCGTTTCCGATGCGTGATGCCCGTTCGCATCGTGCGAGTTGAGATGGCGCGGATTACTGGGTGCTCGCTGATCCCGCAGAGAATGAGGCTCGTATTAAAGGGGGTGACGTTAGAAACTGCGTCTTCCAATAGGGAAGAAAAGGGTAAGTTGCGATGTGGTTGCATTTTATGGTCTCGCAGGTTATTACCATCGCTGAGGTGCTTCACTTATCTCGGCTAGCCGCCATGATCCCTTCTCGTGACTTGAGGCACCAGTGAACACCTCCCCTCCATCTCCCATCCCACCAACATTCTCTTACGCTGGGCCCGGTCAGTCCTATCGGCCCATGTCGAGGCGCCGGAATCTCTTGAGGAAGTTTGTCCCTTGTGTCGTGACGTTCATTCTCGGGGCCGGGTTTGGTGCTGCTGGATCCTCGGATCATGCTCCACCGGCTCAGCAGCAGGCGGCGCCTAAGTCCACCGTGGTCTATTCGCCAACCCCTGTCCCCACGGTTGTTTACAGCCCGTCGCCGGTGCCGACGGTGATCTACTCACCGTCGCCGGTGCCGGCGACAGAGGCTCCCGCAGCCCCGCCGGTGGCAGCTCCCTCTGCTCTGGGGGCGGAACAGGGCTCGGATACGAGCGAGGGAGATACCGGATCCGGTGCCTCGTCCGGCGCGGGCGAGGCACCGGCTCAGCCCGAGTCAGACTCGGGCGGCGTCTACTACCGCAACTGCAAGGCGGCTCGTGATGCGGGTGCGGCGCCGCTCTATCGAGGCCAACCTGGCTACCGGCCCGAGCTGGACCGTGACAAGGACGGCATCGCCTGTGAGTGGAAGTAGAAGCGATCGACGGCGTCGAATCGTACATGGGGCGCTTTCCCGATCGACTGGGTGAGGACTGACGCAGCAACCGTGTCCTGACAAAGAGGGCGGGGTTCCAAGCAGAGAACTGTGATCTGCTTGGAACCCCGCCTTGTCTGTGATCGTTCCTCAGGTCAGGTTGGTACCCGACGTCACCGGATGAGTGCGCCGCTGCTGTGGAAGTAGAACTGGCCGCCGTCGATCGTGGCCCAGCCGGTGGTCATGGCACCATTGGGCTGGAGGTAGTACCAGGTACCGTCGACCTGCTTCCAGCCGGTCGCCATGGAACCGTTGGCGTTGAGGTAGTACCACTTTCCTCCGTCCATGACCCAGCCGGTCGCCATCGCGCCGCTGGGCTGGAGGTAGTACCAGACGCCGTCGACCTGCTTCCAGCCGGTCGCCATCGCACCATTGGGCTGGAAGTAGTACCAGTGTCCGTTGACGTCCAGCCACTTGCCTGCGGCCATGGCGCCGGAGTCCTCCACGTAGTACCACTGTCCGCCCGAGGCGACCCAGCCCTTGGATGCCATGACGCCCTTGTCGTCGAAGTGGTACCAGGCGCCGCCGATCATCTTCCAACCCGTGGCGACGGCGCCGCCGGGGTTGGCGTAGTACCACTTGTCATCCTCATTCACCCAACGGTTCTCGGCCATAGCACCGTTGCCGGTGAAGTAGTACGAGTGGTCACCGATCTGCGTCAGCCCCAGGGCCATGACGCCGTTGTCCCTGAGGTAGTACCAGTTCCCATCCACGGAAATCCACTTGCTGGTGGCAAGAGCCCCGGAGCCTTCCGCGTAGTACCAGTTATCGTCCGACTTCACCCACTGTGCGGCCGCCATGACGCCGTCTTTATCGAAGTAGTACGAGTGGTCCCCGACCTTCTTCATCCCGGTCAGTAAGGCGCCGTGGTTGTCGGCGTAGTACCAGTGGCCGCCCTCGTCGATCCACGTGTCGGTTCGCAGGATGCCGTCAGAACCGAAGTAGTAGGTGAGTTTTCCCTCGGTGAGCCGGCCGGTGGACATGACGCCGTCGTCATTGAAGTGGTACAGATGGCCCTCGATCTCGGCCCATCCCGTTGTCTTCTTGCCCTTCTGGTAGTAGTACTTCTTGTCGTTTTCCGTCTTCCATCCGGTGAAGGAATCGGCGGGCGGATCCGAGGGCGCAGCGCTGGGGTCGGCGGAGGGTGCGGTGCTGGGGTCGGCGGGGGCGGTTGGATCCGCGGTGGGCTTGTCCGAGGGTGCGGTACTGGGGTCGGCCGTGGGCTTGACCGTGGGGTCCTCGGTCGGCTTGACCGTGGGGTCGGCCGGGGCGGTCGGGTCCGCGGTGGGCTTGTCCGTGGGCGCAGCGCTGGGTGCCTCTGTTGGTGCTGCTTCCGGCTTCTCTGCCGATGAAGAAGCGGGATTGGCTGCCGGCTGCTCGGTGGCGGCCTCGCTGCCTTGGGGAGCGGTGTCGTCATCGGCCAGGGCTGCGGGACCTGCCAGCCCCATGAGCGTCATCGCCGCGAGTGCGCCGATCATGTATCGGCCAGTGCGCTTCATCATGTCCTCCTTGAGGAAATGGTTCTCTTCCTTGTGAACGTCTCCGTCGTAACCGGCCGGTCAACAATCTTTTCCGACCTTTTCTCCGGCAGGCGGATACTGAGAATATACGAGGTGATGACGTTGTTATTCTGGCTGGAGTGTCTGGATTGTGCGGCAGTTTGGTAAAATATTTGATGTCTGCTGAGATGGTTACTCTTCTGATTTATTACGGAATGCGTATGGTACCGTTCGGTCGGTCCGGCTGGGCTGTCGCGGAGCCTCTTGCTGCAGATGGGGCACGTAATAGCCCGTGGGGTCCCAAGCAAACGCGTTCGCTTGGGACCCCACGGGCCTGGATCTCAGTCAGTCGCCGGTGGGGCGGACCTCCCGGGACTCATTCAGTTGTGGTGAGTGCTGTCGGGTCATCGTTTGGCGGCCCGGAAACCTGCTGACTTCGCATCGTCCGGTGTAGTGAAGCATTGCTCGGGCTTGGTTACCTTGTAGGACTGGTCATCGGGCTGGTGGAAGATTTTCTCTCCCTGGCGGTTGACATTTCCCTTGACAGGGGCCCAGCCGGGGCAGCTTCCGTCGGTCGCGGGAGTGGACCAACGACCGTTTCCATCGAAGGTGTATGAGCGACCGTTGATGGTTACGGTTCTGTTGATCATCATCGCGCCGTTGCGGTCCAGGTAGTAGTTGTCGACCCACTGATTCTGCGCCATGGCTCCGTTGCTCTGGAAGTAGTACCAGTGCCAGTGGATCAACTTCCAGCCGGTGGCCATGGCGCCGCTGTCGCCCAGGTAGTACCAGTTTCCGCCGATCTGCTGCCAATCGGTGGCCATCGCGCCGCTGTCGCCCAGGTAGTACCAGTTTCCGCCGATTTGCTGCCAGCCGGTAGCCATGGCACCGCTGCCGTTGAAGTAGTACCAGGTGTCTCCGATTTGCTGCCAGCCGGTAGCCATGGCACCGCTGCCGCCCAGGTAGTACCAGCTTCCGCCGATCTGCTGCCAACCGGTCGCCATGCTGCCGTACTTGCTGAAGAGGTACCAGGTGCCTCCGATTTGCTTCCAGCCGGTGGCCATGGCGCCGCTGTCGCCCAGGTAGTACCAGGTGCCCTCGATTTGCTTCCAGCCGGTGGCCATCGCGCCGCTGTCGCCCAGGTAGTACCAGCTTCCGTCGATCTGCTTCCAGCCGGTGCTCATGACCCCGTCGTCGCTGAAGTGGTACCACCCCGTCCCGACCTTTACCAGGCCGACGGCTCTGATGCCCTTGGCGTCCACATAGAACCACTTGTCGCCCAGATGGAGCCATGTATTGGTGGCGATGGCACCCGAGCTCTGGACGTAGAAGCTGCCCCCGTCCTGCTCGATCCAGCGGTTGGCCTGCATGACGCCGTCGCTGTCGAAGAAGTAGTCGACGCCGTCGACCTCCCTCCTGCCTGTCATGGCGGCGCCGTAGTAGTCGACGTAGTACCAGTTGTCGCCCTGGTGCAGCCAGGTCTCGGTTTTCAGGGCGCCGTCAGTACCGAAGTAGTACTTGAGGTTGTTCCACGTAATCCAGGTATCGGTCTTCTTAACACCGTTCTCGTAGAAGTACTGTTTGCCGTTCTCCTCCCGCCATTCTCGCTTGGGTTCGGCGGGCGGATCCGAAGGCTTGTTCGAGGGATCCGCGGTGGGATCGGGAGCGGTTGTGGGCTGGGTTTCGGCCGGTGCTGCGCTCGGCGCATTGGTCGCTGGGGGAGCGGAAGAGTCAGCTGTGGGGGTCTCGGCCGGGGTGGCGGCCGGCGGGTCTGTCGGCTGCTCGGCGACGACGTCGTCGCTGGGACTGGGGACGGGCTCGTCGGCCATGGCGGCCGGACTGACGAGTCCCATGAGCGTCACTGCTGTGAGTGTGCCGATTAGGGATCGGCAGGAATGCTTCATCATTGCCTCCTCGAGGGCATGGTCCTCATTCGTGTGAATGGTGCATCCACCACTGTCAGCAAGTGCGAAGTCCTCGTTGAGCTTGCATGCGTCGGGGTAGGTGCAGAAATATTTTACGCCGCAGTCACTTCGACAAAACAATCGAGAGCCCCTGAAAATGGTTTCAGTTTGATTAAGGCGGTTTGTCTCGTAGATAATTCGGTGATGAGAGGAGTGTCGCGGTCTGTCGACTCAGAAGCTGCTCTGCTACTTTTGTCGACTATTCCCATACCTTGATATAGTCACATGCGTCGGGCCATATTACGTAAACAACGGCATAATGACCCATTTTGATCGTGTGTTGAAATATAAGGTGAGGGGGTGGGAGCGTCCCCGTTCGCTCCCACCCCGGCTTTGAGTGGAGGCGCCAGGCTTTTGCAGCCGTACGCCATCCTTTGCCTACGCATCCGCCCGCAGCAGTCGGGCTATGCCCGCCGCCTGCGCGGCCGTCGTCCAGCCCAAGGCGGCGAGCCCAGCGGCGGTCACGTCCGTTTGCGGTGCGGCGGCCGCCATCCAGATCTGGGCTGCCTGGCCTGGAAGCCACCGGGCGATGTCTCCTACGAACATCGCCAGCTGGGGTGCCAGAATCACCAGCACCACGGCCACCGTCGCCGCACCGATCACACTGCGCAGTGCCTCGCCGAGCCCCGCCGCCAGCAGCAGTGCCGCTGTCAACCAGACCACGGTCCTTCCGCCGGCCCATAATGCCGCCGTCGACGTCGTCGGGCACGCAGCCAGGCTCGCCCCGACCAGCACACTGGCGAATACCAACCCCGTCCCGGCCAGCACCACGAGTCGCGCCACCGCCAGCCGCCCCCGCGCCGGCGTCACCAGCAGACTCGTCATGCCCTGCGCCGTGGAGTGCTCGGCGCCTGCCACGGCTACACCCGCCGCCACGAAGCCGATCTGCACCGCCAGCGTCCATATAGGAGCGATCTCCTCGAATCCGAAGGCCCGCTCATCCATCACGTTCTGCAAGACCGACATCACCGTGGCGATCGCAGCTGCGCCCGCCACCGCTGCCGACCACCACATCGCCGGCAGCGTCACCACTTTCAGCAGCTCCGCGCGCAGCGCACGCCCCCAGGCCGTCGCCGCCCCTCCTATCGCCTCGCTCCCGCTCATGCGTCCCGCCTCATCCACACCCAGCAGCACACCGCCGCGCAGCCTCCCGCCCAGGCCGCACAGACGGCGGCCGCCATCGGGATCGACAGCAGCTCGACCAGCCGGTCGTAGTTGAGCGTCGTCGGGCTCGCAATGAGCCTCACCGCCGCGGTATCCGGCAGGAACCGGGCCGCATCGGTGGACTTGATGAGCAGCACCCCCGGCGAGATCATCGTCGACATCGCGATGAGCGCCGTCATCGACACCAGCGCGCTGCGGGTGGCCGCCGCCAGCGCCATCGACGCCATCGCCGAGAACCCCCACCAGGCCAGTATCCCGGTCAGCAGCGGCCACGGCACCGGATCGAGGGGCGCCCAGGACCCCAGCAGGTGCCGGCACAGCCCTAGGGTCACCGCCGCCGCCAGCGCCAGGAGCACCAGCGCGGACACCAGGACGACGATCAGCTTCGCGATCACCGCCGCCCCGCGCCGCGGCTGGACCAGCATCGTCGTCGCCACCTGCCGCGACGCGCCGTTCGTGCGCGGGTCGCTCGCGTACTCACTGACCACGACGCTCGCCGCCAGCACCACGATCCCCGTCGTCCCCATGTAGAGGCCGATGACGCCGACGCCGTCCAGCCCTGCCAGCGCCCGCGGGTCGCCGGCCGCCAGCCTGGCCGGCAGGTCATGATCGACGTAGTACTCCACCAGTGCCGGCAGGACGAGCGCCAGCGCCGCCCCCACCCGCACGCCCGGCAGACCGGCCGTCTTGAGCGCCTCCGCCTTGAGCGAGCGGACCAGCGCCATCGCCACGCTCATGCCCGGCCCCCTTCCCCGCGGCCCCCACGATCCGCGTGACCCGGGCGTCCCGACCGGCCTCCGAACTGGGGCCGACCCCCGGGCGCGCGGCCGGACCCGCCCCCGGTCAGGGAGAAGAACGCCTCCTCCAGGCTCGCGTAGCCGGCTGCGATCTCGTCGAGCGTCCCGGCCGCGCGCACTCGTCCGCCGGCGATGACGACGACGTCGTCCGCCACCTCGGCGAGCTCGGCCAGGACGTGACTGGACAGCAGGATCGTGCCCCCGGCGTCGGCCCGACGGCGCAGCAGCCTGCGGATCCAGCGGATCCCCTCGGGGTCCAGGCCGTTGACCGGCTCATCCAGGACCAGCACCTCCGGGTCCCCCAGCAGGGCCGCGGCCAGTCCCAGCCTCTGCCCCATCCCCAGGGAGAAGGTGCGCACCCGCCGTCCGGCCGCCTCGCTCAGCCCGACGATGTCCAGCGCCTGAGCCACCCGCCGCCGCCCGATCCCCGCGCCCGAGGCCACCCACGCCAGGTGACCGCGGGCAGTGCGGGAGGGATGCGCCCCCGAGCCGTCGAGCATCGCGCCCACCGTGCGCAGCGGCTCGCGCAGCTCGCGGTAGGGGCGCCCGCCGATGAGCGCGCGCCCGCCGTCGGCCCGGTCCAGCCCCAGCAGGCACCGCAGGGTGGAGGATTTTCCGGCCCCATTGGGGCCGGCGAAGCCGGTGACGCGGCCGGGACGGGCCTCCAGGCTGACGCCGTGGAGCACCTCCCGCCGGCCGTGCCGTTTGACGAGGGTCTCAACACTGATCATGGGGCAACCTCACCGGCGGGACGACGCGGCGGGCATCGGCCGTCGAGAGGAGGGGCTCGCGAGGCGTCGGACCCCGCGCCTCGGACCGTGGTTCGATGACCTCACCCGACCGCCTTCCTAGACTGGCCGCGTGCCCGCACCCGACGTTCCCCCGCGCCACTCCACGCTGGGGCGCGTGATCACCGGCCTCATGGCGTTCACCGTGCTCTGGGGTCTCTTCGTCGGCGTGCACCCGCAGCCCTCCCCCCGAGTCCAGATGGTGATGCTGCTCGCCATGGCCCTGCTGACGGTCGCCGCCCTGTGGCTGCGACGGCGCGACCGTCGCGCCTACGAGCGGCGCCTGGCGCGGGAGGCCGCCGCGCGCGCCGTCGTCGAGGACCGCCTCGTCATCGCCCGCGAGCTGCACGACGCCGTGTCCGGGAACCTCAGCGCCATCACCGTGCGCTGCGCCGTGGCCCAGCGGCTCGAGACCTCCCCGGACGGTCTGCGTCACGCCCTTCGCGATGCCGAGTCGTCCTCCCGGGAGGCCACCGACGGCCTGCGGCGCATGCTCGCCGTGCTGCGCGACGAGGGCGCGGCCGCGCATGGTATCCCGGACCCGACGGGGGCGGCGGGTCCGGAGGGCCCGGCGGGCTTTGCGGCGGCGGGAGAGGCGGGGGTCCCGGGCGGGCCCGGGAATCGGATGATCCGGCCCGCCCGTGGGACTCCCGCCGGTGCCGGTGCCTCGCGCGGCACCGGCACCGCTGGAGCCGCCGTCGGAGCCTCGTGGAGGGGGACCGGCATCGGCGCTGGCGATCCGGACTCCGCTCTGGCCGAGGCCGTGACCCGCGCCCGTCGCGCCGGCGTGGAGGTCGAGATCGACGCCGACCGGGGTGCCGGGCCCTCCCCGATGGGGGAGACGGTCGCCCGGGTCGTGGGTGAGGCGCTGGTCAACACGGCCCGTCATGCCGGGCCCTCGCGCGCCCGCGTCACGGTCCGGCAGGAGTCCTCCCGGTTGCGCGTCATCGTCGTCGACGACGGTCCGGCTCCCGGCTGGACGCCTCGCCCCGGCGCCGGTCAGGGACTGCGGGGACTGTGCGAGCGGGTCGAGGCCATGGGTGGGACGCTGAGCCTCGTCTTGGATGTCGACGATCACCCGGTAGTCCCCGACCCGGAGCCGGAACATC
>ERZ773099.804-NODE-804-length-24638-cov-7.419640_pt1 | contig 24638 bp, 23 predicted proteins | sample MGYA00511120_ERZ773099 | MGnify/ENA primary metagenome ERZ773099 (study PRJEB29015, sample SAMEA2738012) | human oral metagenome | biome: human oral; feature: human-associated habitat; material: dental | place: China | collected 2104 ...
GAGATGCACGCGGTGATCGAGGAAAAGCTCCCGCGACGAAAAATGTACGCCTCTTCCTGTCAGCTGCACGCGATCCATGCGCAAATCGCCGATGCGAAGCCCCTTCGCATCAATCTTGAGAGTGTCGATCTGTCCCAAGAGGAACAGGATGCCGGGCGTGCTCTCAACCGTCACCTCGGCGCTCTCTGCCCCGCGATCCCTGAGCATCGTCTCTGCTGTCTGCCGCGCCCATGCGGGCAGCAAAGTTTCGCCAAAGAAGAGAAGGATTGCCGCAGCGCCTGCAACAAGCATCAAAAGTTTGCGCAAAACATCACCTTAAATCTCAAATCTCATGATTCGCCTTCGCCGCGAGGAAGGCCTCGATGAAGGCGTCGAGATCGCCGTCCATGACCGCCTGCACGTTGCCCGTCTCCATGCCTGTGCGCATGTCCTTGACCATCGTGTAGGGCTGAAATACGTAGGAACGGATCTGGCTTCCCCACTCGATCTTCTGCTGATCGCCTTCGAGCTTCTGGATCTCGGCTTCCTTCTTCTCCTGCTCCAATTCAAAGAGCTTGGCGCGCAGCATCTTCATGCACTGTTCGCGGTTCTGCAGCTGCGAGCGCTCGTTCTGGCACTGCACGACGATGCCCGTCGGCATGTGCGTCATGCGCACGGCGGACGACGTCTTATTGATGTGCTGACCGCCTGCACCCGAAGCGCGGTAGGTGTCGACGCGCACGTCCGCCATATTGATCGCGACCTCGACGGCATCGTCGATCTCGGGCATGATGTCGCAGGCAGAAAACGACGTATGACGACGCGCATTGGAATCGAAGGGCGAGATGCGCACGAGGCGATGCACGCCCTTTTCCGACTTCAAATACCCGTAGGCGTTGTGCCCGTTGATGAAGAGCGTCGCACTCTTGACGCCCGCCTCATCGCCGGGCAGCAGATCTGCCGTGACGACGGAAAAGCCGTGGCGCTCCGCCCACCTGCCGTACATGCGCAGAAGCATCTGCGTCCAGTCCTGCGCCTCCGTGCCGCCTGCGCCCGCGTGCAGCGTGAGGATCGCATTGTTCGCGTCATAAGGGCCGGACAAGAGGACTTCGAGCTCCAGTTCACGCACGGCAGTCTTGATGGTCTCAAACTCCGCCTGCACCTCAGGCTCAAGGCTCGTATCATTTTCTTCCAGCGCCATTTCAAGAAGCGCCTGTGCATCGTCCGTCTTGGAGACGATCTCCTTGTACTTGTCGACGCTTCCCTTGATCGCGGCAAGTTCCTGATTGATCTTCTGCGCTTCTTCCGCATTGTCCCAGAAGGTCGGCTCACCCATCTTGTATTCGAGTTCGGCTATCTTTTCTTCCTTTCTGGCGACGTCAAAGTGAATCCCCCATTTCCTTGAGCTTCGCTTGCATCGCCAAAATCTCCGGCTTCCAATCTTCGAGCATCTTGTCACATCCTTACGTAGTGCTTTCCCTCGCGGGAAAGCTATTCCTTATCGCTACTCCCCCGCAAGCGGGAAAGCTCTGTCTCACTTGTTCCTGCCGCAGCAATTCTTGTACTTCTTGCCGCTGCCGCACGGGCACGGATCGTTGCGCCCGATGTCGTTCTTGTTGCGCTGCGGCTTCTTCTTCGTTTCAGCGGCACTGGATTCCTCGCCGTGCGAGGCGCGCGCCGTCTGCAGGCGGTCTTGGAGCTGCTGCTGCTCCTGCGTCACAATGCTCACGCGGTACATGAGCTTCGCGATGTCCGTTTGAATCGCAGCTTCCATTGCCTCGAACATGTCGAGCGCCTCGATCTTGTACTCGACGAGCGGATTTCTCTGCCCGTAGGCGCGCAGGTTGATGCCCTCGCGCAGCATGTCCATGCGATCGAGATGCTCCATCCAATGATTGTCGACGACGCGCAGCATGACGACCTTCTCAAGCTCGCGCATATTCTCTTCGCCGAAGAGCTGCTCACGCGCCGCGTATGCTTCGTGCGCCGTCTTCCTGAGCGTTTCTTCCAGCTCGTCGCGGCTCATCGCCTCAAGCTCTTCCTTCTTGAGCTTGCCCTCGGGCGCGTAAATCTTCTCCGCGTCCTCGATAAGTCCGTCGAGCGTCCACTCCTCAGGATATAGCTTCGCGTTCGCGTACTGATCCATCTCGCTCCCGATGATCTTGTCGAGCATGAAGAAGATGTTTTCCTTGAGATCTTCGCCGCGCAGGATCTTGCGGCGTTCCTTGTAGATGACCTCGCGCTGCTGGTTCATGACGTCGTCATATTCGAGGACATGCTTTCTTATGTCGAAGTTCCTCGCCTCGACCTTCTTCTGGGCGCGCTCGATGGAGCGCGTGATCAGCTTGTGCTCGATCGGATCGTTTTCGTCCATGCCGAGCTTGTCCATGATGGCGGCGATATTGTCCGAAGCGAAGAGGCGCAAGAGGTCATCCTCCAGGGAAAGATAGAATTTCGAGCGGCCGGGATCGCCCTGGCGGCCTGCACGTCCGCGCAGCTGGTTATCGATGCGCCGCGACTCGTGGCGCTCCGTGCCGAGGATATAAAGCCCGCCGAGCTCCTGCACGCCGTCGCCGAGCTGAATGTCCGTACCGCGGCCCGCCATGTTCGTGGCAATGGTCACGGCGCCCTTCTGCCCCGCGTCCTTGATGATCTCGGCTTCCTTCTCGTGAAACTTCGCATTGAGTACATTGTGCTCTACGCCGTGCTTCTTCAAAATGGCGCTGAGTTCTTCCGACTGGGTGATAGATGTCGTGCCGATGAGGATCGGCTGCCCCGTCTTGTGGATGTCCTCGACAGCCTGTCCGACGGCACGGTACTTCGCACGCTTCGTCTTGTAAATGGCGTCCGCTTCATCGACGCGCTGGACGGGCTTGTTCGTCGGAACAACGACGACAGGCAGCTTGTAGATCTTGAGGAATTCATCCTCTTCCGTCTTCGCCGTACCCGTCATGCCCGCGAGCTTGCCGTACATGCGGAAATAATTCTGGAAGGTGATCGACGCGAGCGTCTGGCTCTCGCGCTGGATCTTCACGCCCTCCTTCGCCTCGATGGCCTGATGCAGCCCGTCCGAATAACGGCGGCCGACCATGAGGCGTCCCGTGAATTCATCGACGATGATGATCTCGTCGTCGCGCACGACATAGTCACGGTCGCGCTTCATCAAGGCCTTCGCGCGCAAGGCCGCCGTAAAGCAATGCGAAAGCTCGAGGTTTTCCGGCGCATAGAGGTTCTTGATGCCGACCATCTTTTCCACCTTCAGGACGGCCTCATCCGACGGCGCGACCGTCTTCTGCTTCTCGTCCAGCTTGTAGTCCTCGCCTTCTTTGAGCTTTGCCACAGCGCGCGCCATCACGGCATACATCTCCGTCGATTTCTGCCCCGGGCCTGAGATGATCAGAGGCGTCCTCGCCTCATCGACGAGAATTGAATCCACCTCATCGACGATGGCATAGTGAAGATCGCGCTGCACCATCTGCTGCGGGTGTATGACCATGTTGTCTCTCAGATAGTCAAAGCCGAACTCATTATTCGTGCCGAAAGTGATATCCGAGGCATAGGCCATCTTTCTTTCCGGAAAATCCATATCGTGCGCAATCAGTCCGACCGAGAGGCCGAGGAAGCGATAGACGCGCCCCATCCACTCGCTGTCGCGCCGCGCCAGGTAATCATTCACCGTGATCATGTGCACGCCCTTGCCCTCGAGCGCATTGAGATAGACGGGCAGCGTCGCGACCAGCGTCTTGCCTTCGCCCGTGCGCATCTCGGCGATTTTCCCCTCGTGGAGGCAGATGCCGCCAATCATCTGCACATCAAAATGGCGCATGCCAAGCACACGCCTGGACGCCTCGCGCACGACGGCAAAAGCCTCCGGCAGCATATCGTCAAGGCTCTCGCCGTTTGCAATGCGCTCCTTGAATTTTCCTGTATGGCCTGCAAGCGCGTCATCACTGAGATTTTCGAGCTCCTTTTCCCGCCCGTTGATCGTCTCAACGATGCCGCGCATCCGCTTGATTTCCTGTTCGTTGTTATCTCCTAAGAATCGCTTGATGAAGCCGAGCAATCCATATCACTCCTTGTCCCCGCAAACGTCTTTCCGACGATGCGGACAAATGTAAATCCTATTTTGGCAATCTATCTTATGATTCTAGCAGACAATCGGCTATAAGTCAAAAAAACCCGTGATTTCTCCGCGCCGAAAATCCACACTTATCCCAAGAAGCGGCCAAACAAAAAGGAGAGGCAAGCACATAGGCTTCTCTGCCTATGCGGCTGCCTCCCCTCTTCTGTCTGTCCGGGAAAATCCCCGACCCATGCGGCTTACGATTCGCTCTTTTCTTCTCCGCCGTCTTTCCACAATTTTTTCATGATGTCCGGATACACCGTATCCAAATGCGTCTGGATCTCATTCAGCAAATTGATGATCATGCCCGGATCGAACGTCTCCACGCCGGAAGTGATGACCAGCGTCATCAGCAGGTTGCCCGCCCCGTCGCAGTTGTACTTCAGCATGCGGTACTCTGTGTTGAGGTCGTTCAGGTATTCCATGATGGCAACCTTGTTCGCCTCCGTCACAATGTTTTCCGCCAGAGCGATCTGGACAAGCGTATAGACCGTGCCGTCAACAAGGATCATGAACGGCAGCTTGTGGCCGCGCACCGGAAGATTGCTGCGGAACACCTTTGCCTCGCCGTTCTCCCCTGCCTCAAACATCTGGATTCCGCCGATCTCGGCCTTGTCGAGATATTCCTGGAACGCCTTCGCCTTATCCTCAGCTACGTGAGAAACCTCCTGGTTCTGATCCATATCATTGTTTTCCATATATTTTCTCCTCTCAATGCATTTGAGTTATATTATAGCACACTTCTCCGGCAGTGGCAAAAGCAAGAGAAATGTCCCCGTCCTCTTTTTTCACAACCGTCGATCATCCGGCAGCGGAGGGAGCATACGCCGCCCTCTGCCGGGCCGCGTCCTGATTTTATTTTCTCTCACATCTCGAAGGGACTGATCTTCACACCGATTTTCCGAGCGAGTTCCTCGATATCCTCGACGCCCATCTCCACGCCTGCGAAAAGAGGAATGGCAGCGCAGGTGCGGGCGTCATCCAAGGCGCGGTGGTGGCGGAAGTTGATCTTCAGATGTGCGCCGACCGTGTTCAGCTTGTGGTCGGCAAGGTCGGGCCAGATCTTCCGCGCAATGCGCACGGTGCAGCAGGCGGAAAAAGCCGGCGCTTCCAAACGGTTCGCGAGAAGCGACGCCTTCAGGACGCCCATATCGAACGGCGCGTTATGTGCGACAACAATCTTTCCCGCCAAATGCTCCCTGAGCTCCGGCCAGATTTCAGCAAACGTCGGCGCATCCTCCACATCTTCGGGGCGTATGCCATGAATACCGATATTGAAATCGTCAAAGGCAAGTCCAGGCGGCCGGATCAGTTTTGTCCAACCCGTTTTGAGCTGTCCGTCCCTCACCTCGACGGTTGCCACGCTGCAGGCGGAGTTCATGCTGCCCGTCGCCGTTTCAAAATCAATCGCGATATAATTCATCATAGCCATATACCTCGCAAAACACGCTCCGCGTCCGATCTTAGCCTCGCTTCCAGACGCAGTTTCTGCGTTTGGAAGCACCTGCCGGCACGATCCCGCGACGGGCTCAAGCGTCCCGTTTCTTCTTCAGATACTCGTCGATGGCGGCGGCCGCTTTCTTGCCTGCCCCCATGGCCAGAATGACAGTAGCCGCGCCCGTCACGATGTCGCCGCCCGCAAACACGCCTTCTTTCGTCGTCGCACCTGTTTCCTCGTCGGCGACAATATTGCCGCGTTTCGTCGTGTCCATGCCCGGCGTCGTCGTCGCAACGATGGGATTCGGACCCGTGCCGATGGACATGATGACCGTATCGACAGTAAGCTCGAATTCCGACCCCGCAACGGGCACGGGGCGCCGACGCCCTGAATCATCGGGCTCGCCCAGTTCCATTTTGATGCAGCGAAGCCCGCGAACCCAGCCTTCCTCGTTCCCGAGAACTTCCACGGGATTGTTCAGCAAGCGGAAATCGATTCCCTCTTCCTTTGCGTGATGCACTTCCTCGCGCCTCGCGGGCAATTCCTCCTCGCTGCGGCGATAGACGATGTAGACATGCTCCGCGCCGAGCCGCAGCGCTGTCCGCGCCGCATCCATGGCGACATTGCCGCCGCCGACGACGGCGACATTCTTGCCGACGTGGATGGGCGTCGCAAAATCGGGAAAGCGATAGGCTTTCATCAGGTTGCAGCGGGTCAGGAATTCATTGGCGGAATAGACGCCGTTGAGATTTTCTCCCGGGATGTTCATGAAGTGCGGCAGTCCTGCGCCCGTGCCGACAAACACGGCGTCGAAGCCCTCTTCCTGCATGAGTTCATCGACGGTGTAGAGCCTGCCCACAACGGAATTGAGCTCGATCTTCACGCCGAGTTTCTCAAGGTTTTCGACTTCTTTTCGCACGACGCCGTCCTTCGGCAGACGAAATTCCGGGATGCCGTAGGAGAGCACGCCGCCCGCGACATGGAGCGCCTCAAAGATCGTTACGCGGTAGCCTTTTTTCGCCAGGTCTCCCGCGCACGAGAGGCCGGCAGGCCCGGCACCGATGACGGCGACTTTCTGTGCGTCAGGCGCAAACTCGATGGGGTTGATTTCCTCGCCCTGCGCGAGCTGCCAATCGGCCGCGAAGCGCTCCAGTCTGCCGATGCCGACGGCCTCTCCTTTCTTCGCCAGGATGCAGAGTTTTTCACACTGGTTTTCCTGGGGGCAGACACGGCCGCAGACTGCGGGCAGAGCATTGTCGCTTTTGATGATTTCGATGGCCGCAGCAAAGTCACGCGCCTTGATTTTCTGGATGAATTCTGGGATGCGCACGGATACGGGACAGCCTTTGCGGCATTGCGGCACCTTGCAGTTCAGGCAGCGCTCGGCTTCAGCTATGGCCGTTTCCTCATCGTAGCCCAGCGCCACTTCCTCAAAATTGTGCGCCCGGATCTTGGGATCCTGCTCAGGCATTTTATGTTTCTCGAGTGAAAGCGCCATATCAATCCCTCCCCAAACCGATGTTGCAGATGTGGTCCTTCTCTGCCGCTTCCTGCCGGCGGTACATGCGGCCGCGCTCCATGAGACCCCGGAAGTCGACGAGATGTCCGTCGAATTCCGGGCCGTCGACACAGGCGAATTTCGTTTCTTCGCCGACCTGAACGCGGCAGCCGCCGCACATGCCGGTGCCGTCGACCATGATGGGGTTGAGGCTCACGATGGTCTTGATGCCATGCGGCCGCGTGGCTTCTGCGACGCTCTTCATCATGATGCCGGGGCCGATGGCCGTGACCTGGTCGATTTTCTCGCCGCGCTTGATGAGTTCTTCCATGGCGTTTGTGACAAAGCCTTTGATGCCATAGGAGCCGTCATCGGTCGTGACGAAGACTTCATCGGAGATCGCGCGCATCCGATCCTCGAAGATCAGGATATCCTTTGTCTTCGCGCCGAGAATCGAAATGACCTTGTTGCCGAGTTCATGCACGGCACGGGCGATCGGATAGACCGGCGCAACGCCGATGCCGCCGCCGACAAAGACGACGGTGCCCATGTGCTCCGAGATTTCGGAGGGCTGCCCTAACGGGCCTACGAAGTCGAGGATGGCGTCCCCTTCCTCGAGAGAAGCGAGAAGTTCTGTCGAGGCGCCGACGACCTGGAAAAGAATGGTGACCGTCCCCTTTTCCCTGTCGAAGTCGGCAATGGTCAGCGGTACACGTTCTCCCTCATCGTTGACGCGCAGGACGATGAACTGCCCGGGCAGGGCTTTCTTCGCCACGCGCGGCGCTTCAATGTCAAGTTCAAGGATGCCGGGCGACAGCTCGACTTTCCTCAGGATTTTATACATTTCGGTTTCCCTCCTAAAACTGAGCCGAACCGGCCACCATTGAGAAAATGTCGGTTCATTCTGTATTTCCCCATCTGTCCCTGAAACGACGAAAGGGACGTCAGCAAAAGATTCCGCCAAGGTATTCGTCCAGTCCGGCACGAATCGGCATGAGATAGACATTGTTCCCATCTCCCTGCACCTCATGCAGAACTTCGCGTGCGAAGCGGATGCTCCATTCCAATGTCGGCTCGAATCCCTTGGGGAAGACCACCTGGTTCTTCGTCTCCCAGTAGCTCTGCGAACGCTGCGACAATACAGGGGAAAGGCCCCAATAGATCTCGATGCCTGCGAGCATATCGGCATACATCCCCAAAAACCGCAGATCGAAAAACGGCTGCGTGAAGAAACCGACAGCTCCCGCCTGGATCTTGCGGCGGATGCGGTACTCTTCCTGGCGCATGCTTCCCCTGTACTGGTCGATGCCTGCGTACACCTTGATCTCAGGCAATTCCTCGCGGAATTTCCTTATGATATCCGTGCTTTCCGTCGGATAGACCGTATGCGCCATATCCTGCGGTGCGTCGCCCTCGATCACGAGCACTTCCTTTATGTCGTGCCTGCGCAGATAATCCGCCATGGGCAGCGGTTTCGTGATATCGATATCCATGGCTCGGATATGCGGCACAGCGGGAAAGCTTTCACCGGCAATGGCTGCGCCTTCCCAGCTGCGCATGGGCAGACGCAGGAGATCGGGTATATTGATACGCTCCAGTTTTTCCGCATATTTTCCGGCGACGGCCAGCTCCTCACGCAGCTCGGCCTCCTCACGCGGCACAAGTTCAAGTGACACCTTGCCCATAAAGTTTTCCTCCCTCATGCCGCACATGCGGCGTACTAAAACATTTCAGCCAAATCAAAACAGTCCCGTAATTTTTCCGTCCTCGGTGATATCCATCGCCATGGCCGCCGGCTGCTTCGGCAGCCCCGGCATGGTCAGGATGCTGCCCGTCAAGGCGACGATGAAGCCTGCACCTGCCGAGAGGCGAAGCTCGCGCACGGTAATGCGGAAACCCTTGGGTCTGCCCAGAAGCGCCGCATCATCCGAAAGCGAGTACTGCGTCTTCGCCATGCAGATAGGCAGCTTGTCAAAGCCCAGCGCCTCAAGTTCCGCAAGCTGCTTTTCGGCTTCCTTCGTGAAATCCACGCCGTCCGCACCGTAAATCTCGCGTGCAATCGTATCGATCTTCTGCGGAATCGCGTCTTTTTCGTCGTAAAGACAGCGAAAATCCGCTTTTTCCGCCAGGGCTTCCTCCACCTTTTCGGCAAGTTCCAGTCCGCCCTCGCCGCCCTTCGCCCAGACCTCGGAAAGCGCCGCTTTAGCGCCGAGCGCCTCGCAGGCCTCACGGACAAAGGCGAGTTCCTCCTGCGTATCCGACGGAAAGGCATTGACGGCAACGACGGCGGGCAGACCGAATTTCTTCACGTTTTCGATATGCTTGACAAGGTTTTCCATGCCTTTCTTCAAGGCCGCCATATCGACCTTGTCCAGCTCCTTTTTCGAAAGCCCGCCGTGCATTTTCAAGGCGCGCACCGTCGCGACGATGACGACGGCATCGGGGGAAAGATTCGCGAAGCGGCACTTGATGTCGAGGAATTTCTCCGCGCCGAGATCGGCACCGAAGCCCGCTTCCGTCACGACATAATCCGCGAACTTCAGCGCGAACTTCGTCGCTATGACGCTGTTGCAGCCATGCGCGATATTGGCAAAAGGACCGCCGTGAATAAAGACGGGCGTCCCCTCCAGCGTCTGTACAAGGTTCGGTTTGACGGCATCCTTGAACAGCAGCGTCAGCGCTCCCGTTGCGCCGAGCTCTTCGGCGCGCACAGCCCTGCCGTCCCGCGTATAGCCGATGACGATGCGGCCAAGACGCTCCTTCATGTCCATGAGATCACGCGAAAGACAGAGAATCGCCATCATCTCCGACGCCACCGTGATGTCGAAGCCCGTCTCGCGCGGCACGCCATGCGCCCTGCCCCCCATGCCGACAACGACATGGCGCAGCGCGCGGTCGTTGAGGTCGAGCACGCGCTTCCATGTGATGCGGCGCACATCGAGGTCAAGCGCATTGCCCTGCTGGATATGGTTGTCGATGATGGCGGCGAGGAGATTATGCGCCGTCGTGATGGCATGGAAATCGCCTGTGAAATGGAGGTTGATATCCTCCATCGGCACGACCTGTGCATAGCCGCCGCCGGCTGCACCGCCCTTCATGCCGAAGCACGGCCCCATCGAAGGCTCGCGAAGCGTAGCCGCCGTCTTGTGCCCGCGCCTTGAGAGCGCATCGGCAAGACCGACGCTCGTCGTCGTCTTGCCTTCGCCTGCCGGTGTCGGATTGATCGCCGTACAGAGGATGAGCTTGCCGTTCGCTTTATCCTTGACGCGCTGCCAGGCGTCGAGCGTGACCTTTGCCTTGTACTTGCCGTAAAGCTCGAGTTCATCATCTGCAATAGCGAGCTTTGCGGCAATCTCTCCAATCGGGTGCATTTCTGCCGCCTGCGCGATTTCCACATCGGATTTCATTTTCTGACCCCTTTCCTCTCTTCGGCCGTTTCCTGCGACTGCCGTTCATTTCGTTCTTTCCCGTTTTCCTTCCATCTGCAGTCTTGCGGCCTCCACCGTATTCGCCATCAGCGTGGCGATGGTCAAAAGCCCGACGCCTCCCGGAACGGGCGTGATGGCTCCCGCAATTTCCCGAACGGCCTCGAAATCCACATCGCCGACAAGCTTTTTTGGCGCGATGCGGTTGATGCCGACATCAATGACCGTCGCGCCGGGCTTCACCATATCAGCCGTCACGAAGTTCGGCCTGCCGACGGCAGCGACAAGGATATCCGCCTCACGCGCAATTGCGGGAAGATTTTCCGTGCGCGAATGGCAGATCGTCACGGTCGCGTTTTCCGCAAGCAGCAAATGGCTGATGGGCTTGCCCACGATATTGCTGCGTCCGATGATGACGGCGCGCTTTCCTTCGACGGGAATGCCCGCAAGGGCGAGCATCTTCATGCAGCCTGCAGGCGTACAGGGCACAAGCGAGCGTTCGCCTGCGACGAGCCGCCCGATATTGACGGGGTGAAAACCGTCGACGTCCTTTCGCGGATCGATGCGTTCGATGATTTCCGCCTCCGCCTCCGCAAGATGCCGCGGCAGCGGCAGCTGCACGAGGATGCCGTCAATGCGCCGGTTGGCATTGAGCCTGTCAATTTCGGCGAGAAGCTCCTCCTTGCACGTCTCTTTGGGCAGTGCGATCAAAGCGGAGAAGAAGCCGAGCTCCTCGCAGGCGCGTTCTTTGTTGCGCACATAAACCTGCGAGGCGGGATCCTCGCCCACGATGACGACGGCAAGACCCGGCATACGTCCGAGAGAAGGCTTCAGCGCCTCCGCCGCCTGCTTCGCTTCCTCCTTGATCATTCGGGCAAAGAGTTTGCCTTCGAGCAATCGGGCTGTCATACTTTCACTTCCTTGGCACAATCATAAATAAAGGCTTACAACGGTAAACAGCAGCATGGCGATCGAAACGATGCCGTTGCGCATGAAATAGACCTGTGTGACGTGGCTGTAATCATCCGCCCGGACAATGCTGTGCTGATAAACGAGCGTGCCCGCAGCGACGCCAACGCCGATATAGTAGATCCAATGCAGGGCGAGCAGATGCCCGAGCCAGAAGAAGCAGGCAATGCTCACAGCATGTACGAAACGACAAATGAGAAGCGCTCCCTTCGCCGTGAACTGCGTCGCCAGCGAATGAAGCCCCTGCGAGCGGTCGAACGCCTCATCCTGCGAGCCGTAGACAGCATCAAAGGCGCCAATCCAAAGCGCAACGGCAAGACAGAGAACAACGGTCGGCAGCGAGATCTCGCCCGTCACCGCCACCCAGCTGCCTGCCGGCGCCATGGAAATGGCAATCCCCAGCACGAGATGGCAGAGAAAGGTGAAGCGCTTTGTGTAGGGATAGATGAGAAACGGCACGACAGCCACGGGCAGCAGCATCAGACAGATCGGCCTAAGCTGCGCCACAGCCGCCAGACAGACGATGAGATAGATCACGATCGACAGCTTCGCCTCACGCGGCTTCAGATCGCCGCGCACCATGGCGCGCGAGGCCAGACGCGGCTGCTGTCTGTCGTACTTGAGGTCGGCGAGGTTGTCGAGCGCGAGCGCCGCACTCCGCGCGCCTGCAATAGCGACCGTGATCCAAAAAAGCTCAGCCAGCGGCGGCATGCCGCCTGCCGCAAGAAAAGCGCTCATATAGGCAAACGGCAACGCAAACACCATGTGGTGCAAGGCAATATTGTTGATATGCGCGCCGATCTTAGCCAAGTCCGAGCTCCTCCCACTTCGCATCGACACGCGCCTTGATATCGTCCGACATCACGATCTCATCCGGCCATTCGCGCGTATGCCCTTCCTCCGGCCACGACTTCGTCGCGTCAATTCCAAGTTTCGTGCCCCACTTCGCCATCGGCGAGGAATGATCGAGCACATCCAGGGGCCCCTCCACCATCTCAAGGTCATACTTCGCATCGATGTTGTTGAAGACACGCCACCAGACTTCTTTCATGTCCTGCACGTTGACATGCGCATCGACGACGATGATCATCTTGCAGAACATCATCTGCCCCATGCCCCAAATGGCATGCATGACACGGCGCGCCTGCATCGGATACGTCTTCTTGATGGACACGACGCAGCAATCGTGGAAAACGCCCTCGAGCGGCATGTTGATATCGACGATTTCGGGCACCATCTGCTGCAGCAGCGGCAGGAAGATGCGCTCCGTCGCCTTCGCGAGGAAACAGTCCTCCATCGGCGGCTTGCCCACCACCGTCGCGGGATAGATCGGATCCTTGCGGTGCGTGATGCAGGTGATATGGAAAACCGGATAATCGTCCGCAAGCGAATAATATCCTGTGTGATCGCCAAAAGGCCCCTCGCGCCTGCGCTCGCTCTCAAGCACATATCCCTCGAGAACGATCTCGCTCGTCGCCGGCACCTCGATATCGACCGTCTTGCACTTGACCATCTCCACCGATTTATGGCGCAGGAAGCCCGCAAAGACCATCTCGTCAATATCGCGCGGCAGCGGCGCCGTTGCCGCATAGGTCAGCACGGGATCGGTCCCGATGGCAACGGCGACTTCGATGCGGTCCTTGCCCTGCGCCTTTGCCTCGCGGAAATTCTCCGCACCGTTCTTGTGAATGTGCCAGTGCATGCCCGTCGTATTCTTGTCGTACTTTTGCAGGCGGTACATGCCGACGTTGCGCTTGCCCGTCTCCGGGTTCTTCGTAAAGACGAGCGGCAGCGTGATGAACGGCCCCCCGTCGTCAGGCCAGCACTTCAGGATCGGCAGGATGTCGAGCGACGGGTTCTCCATCTCCACGACTTCCTGGCACGGTGCTTTCTTCACATATTTGGGGAAATTTATCGCCTTGCGCATCTTTGGTATGAGCGTCACGAGATCCATCTTGTTCGCGAGCGAAATCTTCGGCAGGCGCATGAAAGCGCACAGGTCCTCGGCGATATCGTCGAGCTTCTCCACGCCGAGGGCGATGCACATGCGTTCCATGCTGCCGAAAGCGTTCATGAGCACGGGCATGTTATAGCCCTTGACGTTCTCAAAGAGCAGCGCGACGTTCTTTTCGCCCTCCATCTTCGAGACGCGGTCCGTGATCTCCGTGATCTCGAGCTCGGCATCGACCTCCGTACGAATACGGCGCAAAAGGCCGCGTGCCTCAAGCTCGGCGATGAACTCACGTAAATCCTTGAAAGCCAAAATGATTCCTCCTTATTTGCGCAAGACAAAACGAACGATGAGATAGCTTGCCTCATAGAGCAAGATCATGGGAACGGCGATCATCGTCTGAGAAAAAACATCGGGCGTCGGCGAGATGACGGCTCCGATGACGAAAGACAGGAACACCACGACGCGCTGCTGCCGCCAGAGAAAGGCCGAACCCACGAAGCCGAGCTTGGCGAGAACGACGATGATGAGCGGCAGCTCGAAGACACAGCCAAAAGGCAGGATGAAGGCAAGCACGAAGTCGAGGTATTTGCCGAGGGAAAACAGCGGCTCTAGGGAGTCCGTGCCGAAGCCGACAAAAAACCGAATGGCGGCGGGCAGCACGATGAAAAAGGAAAAAAGCAGCCCCGCAAAAAAGAGCACGACGGATGTCGGCACGATGAGGAGCAGCGCCTTTCGTTCGCGCATGGTCAGCGCCGGCAGAATAAAGCGCCAGATCTGGTAAAAAACGATGGGCACAGCAAGCAAAAAACCGCCGAACACAGCGATTTTCAAATACGTGAAAAACGCCTCGGCGGGCTGCATGTAATAGAGTTTGCCCGCCGGGGCCGTCAAACAGCGCATGATATCGTCGATGTAGAAATAGGCGACGCCGCTGCCGACAGCAACGGCGATCATGGAATAGATGAGCCGCTTTCTGAGTTCCTCGAGATGTGCAATGATGGACATGCTGCCATCCTTGCGCTCCTCCTGCGGGGACGCCGTCAAAGGAGCGGCATCCGGAAGCGCCGTCCCCTCTCCCGCCGTCCGCTGCAGGCCCGCGGCTGTTGTTTCCGCCCCGGAGCCGGCGCTTTCTGCTGTGGCATTTTCCTGAGCCGCAGCGCCTGCACGCGCCAAAAAAGCGGCTTCTTCCGCCGTGCCGGGCTCCAGTGCAGCAGCACTTTCATTCAGCGGCTGCTCGTTCTTTTCATATGTCATTTTTCGCCCGTCTCATCTTTTTTTCCCATGGCCGGCAGCTCCGGTGTGACATCCACGGTATTGTTCTCCACCTCGGCCTTGCCCTCCTTGAATTCCTTCACGCTCCTGCCGAGCGCCTTGCCGATTTCCGGCAGCTTGCGCGGGCCAAAGATGATGAGCGCGACAAGAAGGATCGCTCCGAGTTCATATATGCCTATCATCCGCTACCTCCCCTGCCCGTCTTCAGACTTCACGGCCGTATTCTGCTGCACCTCGGCCGTCTTTGCCGCCCCTTCTTCCATCGGCTGCGGCGGCGCCGGCTCGGAAGCGAGCGGCTGTTGGCCTGCAGGCGGCTGTGCCGGCGGCGGCTGCACGGACTGCGGAGGAGCGCTGTTCTCCAGCGGTTTGTTCACATCGGACATCAAACTGTTCGTCGCTTTTTTGAACTCGCTGAGCCCCTTGCCGACAGCGCGGCCGATCTCGGGCAGCTTGCCCGGCCCGAAAACAACAAGGGCAATGACAAATATCAGAATGAGCTCCGGAAAGCCCAGATTAAACATAGCTTTTCCCCCTTACGGAAAGTCTGCTTCAACCCAAGCAGAAAGGACCCTCTAGGATTCGCGCTTGGCGATATAGTCAGCCGCCTGACAGAAGGTTTCGCGCACCTTCTTCGGCAGCCCGGCAGGCAGCGCCTTCTTGGACTCGCCCAAAAACTCCTGCACCTTCCCCTGTGCATAATCGATGCCGTCCGATGTCCGTACGATTTCCAGAGCACGCTCGACATCGGTGCGCGTCATCTTCTCATTCGTCACGATGGAAAGAAGCTCCTCCTTGCAGGTGCTTACCTCAAGGGCACGAATCACCGGCAGTGTCACGATTCCCTCGTGGATATCGTTGCCCGCCGGTTTGCCGATCTTCTTCTTGTCCGAGGTCAGATCGAGCAGATCGTCCGTAATCTGAAATGCCATGCCCAAATACTTTCCATAGGTATGGAGACCTCGCTCGGCCTCCTCGCCCAAGTCTGCGACAATCGCACCGAGCTCACAGGACGTCGCAAGGAAATTTGCCGTTTTCTTCGCGATGCGCTCGTAATACTCGTCAAGATCGCATGAGGCGTGATAAAGTTCCTTGTTCTGGATGAGCTCGCCCGCGCTCAAATCCATGATGAGACGCGCGACGCGGCCTGACACGCGGTCGCCGTAGCCATTTTCCACGATGAGCAGAAACGCGCGGGCAAACAGGTAGTCGCCCGAGAGAATCGCCTGCTGGTTGCCCCACATGGAATTTGCCGTAGCCGCCCCGCGCCGCGTATCCGCATGGTCGAGCACATCGTCATGCACGAGCGAGGCCATATGGATGAGCTCAAGCGCCACAGCCAACGGCATCAAGCGGCGCAGGTCGAAATTCTTCCCGCTCCGCGCCGCCAGGAAAAAGAGCGCCGGACGCAGCCTCTTGCCGCCGGATTTCACGAGATGCGTGCCGATTTCCGTAATGCGTCCCACCGGCGAGACAACCGCCTGCAAAAGCTCTTCCTCCAGAAGAGCAAGATCTTTCTTTATCACATGAAACATCGAATTGATGAACATTCCATCACCTACACGTTTACGATTTCATAATGCTTTCATAATACACCATTCATGCTCTTTTGTCATGAACTTTCTTTGACCGCCGCCCTTTTCTCCGCACAAAAAATCATGCTCAAAGAAGCTTCTTGTCGAGTTCTTCCTGCCAGGCAACAAGATCCGAGAGCCGCACATGATCGATGACGTCCTTGAGCGCCTCATGCAGCTTCTGCCAGAGCAGAAGCGTCGCACATCGCTCGTGGCGCGAACAGTCGTTGATCTCCATATCCATGCAGGCAACAGGCGCAAGGCTCCCTTCGATAAGACACAGGATGCTGCCGACCGTATATTCCGACGGATCCCGCATCAGCCGGTAGCCGCCCTGCGGCCCACGGCTGCTCTTGACAAAGCCGGCCTTGTTGAGCACAGAAACAATCTGCTCGAGATACTTCTCCGAAATCTCCTGCCTGCGTGCGATGTCCTTGATGCGCACCGGCTCATCCTGCCCTTGCAGCGCAATATCCATCATGAGACGCAGCGCATATCTTCCCCTCGTTGAAATCTTCATATATTTTCCCCCGCTTGGTTAAAATTTTTCCGTATACCATTATATCATTCCTATATGATATATTTATATATTACCATTATAGCGCATTTTCGGCAAACCGGAAAAGTCGAAAAGAATGCGCGCCGCCCTTTGCAAACTTCCTTGAACCCCGTATAATACAAAGAGACATTTCATCAAAAAACACGCAAGGAGGAAAAGATCATGCCAACACCACATAATTCCGCCCAGCCCGGCGATATTGCCGAGCGCATCCTGCTGCCCGGTGACCCGCTGCGCGCAAAATACATCGCTGAAAACTTCTTGGAGGACAGCCGGGAATACACGCGCGTGCGCAATGTGCTCGGCTATACGGGCAAATACAAGGGCGTGCCCGTTTCCGTCCAGGGCACGGGCATGGGCATGCCGTCGATCGCCATTTATGCCCACGAGCTCATCCATGTCTACGGCGTCAAAAAACTCCTGCGCGTCGGCAGCTGCGGCGCACTGGCAAAGGACATCCACATCCGCGACATCGTCATCGCCCAGGGCACGACAACGGATTCTTCCATGCCGCGCAATATCTTCGGCGCTTCCGTCAACTTCGCGCCGCTCGCTGACTTTTCCCTGCTCGAGCGTGCCGTCAGCCGGGCGCGTGAAAAGGAACTTCCCGTACGCGTCGGCAATGTGCTCTCGCAGGATCGCTTCTACGATGATGAAATCGATTTCCAGAAGCTCCTTTCCTACGGCGTTCTCGCCGCCGAAATGGAAACAGCGGCGCTCTACCTGCTCGCCGCCAAATTCGGCGTGCAGGCGCTCGGCATTTTCACCGTCAGCGACCACATCACCTGCAAGGAAAAACCTTCAACGCCGGAGGAACGCGAGACATCGTTCAACGATATGATCACCCTCTCACTCGAAACCATCATCGCGGAAGAATGATCCGCAGCCCTCGTTGGCTGAGGCCCCCATCGCACATACGAAAACAACCCTGCGGAACCATTACCGCAGGGTTGTTTTATGCGAATCACCGCAAGTTTTTCATTTTCAGCATACCGCTTACTGATGCAGGGCGTCGTAGACCCAGTCGGAGTTCAGCTTGCGCATGGAAATGCGAAGCCCGGCGTCCGTCCTGTGCATGGACAGTGCGAAGAATTTCTCCGTGCCGTGGTCGTTGATCTTGAAAATGCTGTCGAAATGGTTGCCCCTGCCGTAGAAGCTCAAAAACGTCATCGGATAGGTATTGAACGTTCCGTTGCGGAAAAACGCCACCAGGTTGTTGTCGGAATCGTACCAATGTCCGTCGAGGTAATCATAGGCGCTGTCGGGTACAATAAAACGTTCCTTATGCACGGCAACGCCGTTCAGGCGGACGGACGGGCGAAAGAACGGATTGTTCTTTTCCTTGTCATTTTTCGCTTCGTTCGAGTACTCGACGGGAATGTTGCGGAAGCCGCCGGGCTCCTGCACCTGCACAGCCGCTGCGAAGTTGCCGGGCGTGCCCGTCATCGTGATCATTTCCATTTCATACGTGTTGAGATTGCCGTTGCGAACGATGGCGAACAGCGTGCCGTTCTCGTCGTACCAGCTGCCCTCGAGATAATCAAGCTCCGAATATGCCTCTGCCTGCGGTGCCGCAAGGAACAGGGAACAAGCAAAAAGAGCCACGGCCAGGAATTTCTTCATTTTTTCTGCCTCCTTAAATAACATTGCATGTCTATATTCTTCGTCTGGGCTTAAACTCCTGCTTTTAAGACCTAATTTCCTTAACAATAAAACCGGTCGATTTGAATAACGGGATAATAGCGTGCATTCAGCTTCTTGATCTCGCGTTGGAGGAAGAAGCGAAGAGCCTCATCCGTCATCTTGCAGTCGGGCGCAACCTGTACATCAAAGATGAGCTTCCTGCCGCCTCCCTTTGCCGTCGTCATGCGGAAATCGTGAATGGAGCTGCCCAGCTTCTCCCGCTGCACCAGCGCCTCGATTTCCTCGCGCACGCGGTTTGTCTCCGGGTCGTCGACAACAACGGGATCCATATGCACGGTAACGATGATGCGATATTTCCTGCGCAGGAGCTCCTCGAGCCCATCCACGATCTCGTGCGCCTTGAGGAAATCCATCGAAGCCGGCACCTCGGCATGAACCGAAGCAAAGATACGTCCCGGTCCATAGTCATGGATAATGATGTCATGGACGCCCGTGATACAGCGATGCCGAAGAACTGTCTTCCCGATGCCTTGGACAAGCGTCTTGTCGGGCGGCTTGCCGAGGAGCGGCTGCAGCGTATCGCGTGCCGACTCCCAGCCGCTGTGCAGGATGAAAAGGGCCACGAGGATTCCTGCCCAGCCGTCGATATCAATGCCGCTCAAGTAGTAGAGGGCAAGGCTCACGACGACGACAATCGTCGCAATGCAGTCGTTCAGGCTGTCTGCGGCAGCAGCACGGATGGCGGCCGAATCAATGCGCGCACCGATCGTTTTGTTGAAGCGTCCGAGCCAGAGCTGCAGGCCGATGGATGCCGCGAGGATGACAAGCATGGACAAATCGACTTCGGGCGGACTCGGCTCTATGATTTTTTCAACGGATGCTTCCAGAAGCTTGAAGCCAATCAGAAGAATCAGGCCTGCGATGCAGAAGCCGGCCACATACTCGACGCGCCCGTGCCCATAGGGATGCTCGGCATCCGCCGGCTTTGCCGCAAGGCGGAAGCCCAGCAGCGTCGCAATCGACGCTGCCGCATCCGCGAGGTTATGAATGGCGTCGGCAACGACGGAAACAGCACCGCTCATAAGCCCCAAGAGGAGCTTTACGCCGCTGAGGATGAGATTTACTGTGATGCCGACGCGTCCGCTGAGGCTGCCGTAGGCATAGCGCACTTCGGGCAGCGTCGTTTTTTCATAATCTCGAATAAAACGACGGAAAAGAAATTCATACATCCCGTCTTTACGCCTCCGTCAAAAACGCCGTATAGCCTTTCTTCACTTCATAGACGTCGACCTTGCTCGTGACTTCCCACGGGGCATGCATCGAAAGGACGGCCACGCCGCTGTCGATGACCTGCATGCCATAGAGCGCCATGATATAGGCGATCGTACCGCCGCCGCCGAGATCGACCTTGCCAAGCTCGGCAGATTGGTAATGCACGCCGTGTTTGTCCAGCATGGCACGCAGCTCGCCGAGGTATTCGGCGTTTGCATCGTTCGAGCCCGACTTGCCGCGTGCGCCCGTGAACTTGTTGAACACCATGCCATGCCCGAGATGCGCTACATTCCGCTTATCAAAGGCCTCTGCATAGAGCGCATCGTAGCCCGAGGAAACATCGGAGGAAAGCATCTTGGAGTTCGCAAGCGCGCGGCGCACGGCAAGCTCGGAATACTGCCCGAGCGTGTTCATCAGTTCGGCCAACATATTCTCGAAGAAATGCGACTGCATCCCCGTCGCACCGACACTGCCGATTTCCTCCTTGTCGACGAGCAGGCAGCAGGCCGTGCGCTTGAGCCTTCCCGTTTCGAGCATGGCGGCAAGCGAGGTGTAGGAGCAAACGCGGTCATCCTGCCCGTAGCCAAGGATCATGCTGCGATCGAGCCCCATTTCCCGCGCCGGCCCTGCCGGTACGAAGGAGAGCTCCGCCGACAGAAAATCCTCTTCCTCCATGCCGTACTTCTCCTTCAGGAGATGCAGCACATTTTTCTGCGCCGCCTCCTTCTCCTCGCCCTGCAGCGGCAGCGTGCCGACGAGCACGTCGAGCTTTTCGCCCTCGATCACTTTCGCCGCCGGCTTCTTGAGCTGTTCCTGCGAAAGATGCACGAGGAGATCCGTCACGCAAAAAGCCGGCTCCGACGCATCCTCACCGATCGTCACATCAAGCACCGTGCCGTCCTTCTTCACGACAACGCCGTGCAGCGCCAAAGGCACCGTAACCCACTGGTACTTCTTGATGCCTCCATAGTAATGCGTGTCGAGGTAGGCAAGGCCGCTGTCCTCATAAAGCGGGTTCTGCTTCACATCAAGACGGCAGGTGTCAATATGCGCACCGAGAATCGCCATGCCGTTTTCGATGGGTTCCGTACCGACATTGAAGAGTGCAAGCGCCTTCTTCATATAGACGGCATAGACCTTTGCTCCCGGCGCGAGCTGCCTGCCCGACTGGATGACGGTGTCGAGGTTCTCATAGCCTGCAGCCTCAGCCCGGCGCACGATCTCCCTGACGCTTTCGCGTTCCGTCTTGCATTCCGACAGGAACCGGATATAGCCTTGGGAAAGCTTCTCCAGCTCCGCTTTCTCGGCTGCAGAGTAGGTAGTCCAAGGCAATTTCTTCTTGTCTTTTTCTTTTGCCATTTTTTATCACCTATTTTCCGGGATGACGAATTTTTTTCGCATCCCCGCCCTAAAACCGCCGCTCACTTCCCGGCGATTTTCCTATGCCAACTTTTCCAGGATCGAGGAAAAATCTTCCCTTGTCTCCGCACGGTTGAAGAGTTCCCGCAGCCGTGCGCTGTTTTTCATGCCCCGCGTGTACCAAGTCGCATGTTTGCGCATCTCGCGCGGCCCAATATGGCTCCCCTTCGTCTCAATGAGCATATCGAGATGACGCAGGATGAGCGCCCGCTTCTCCTCCACGGTCGGCGGCGCAGGCGTCTCACCTGTCTTGACGAATGTCGCCAATTCTCTGAAGAGCCAGGGATTCCCCTGTGCGGCGCGGCCGATCATCACGCCGTCCGCCCCCGTCGCCGCCACGATGCGCGAAAGGTCTCCGGCGTTCCGCACATCACCGTTCGCTATGACAGGGATGCGGACGCCCTGCTTCACAGCGCGGATGATATCCCAGTCCGCCTGCCCGCTGTAGAACTGTTCGCGCGTCCTGCCATGCACGGCAACGGCATCGACGCCGGCGTCTTCTGCCAGGCGTGCGATTTCCACGGCGTTCACATGCGCCTCATCCCAGCCCTTGCGAATCTTCAGCGTCACGGGAAGGCGTACGGCTCGCCGCAGCGCCCGAAGAATTTTCCCCGCGCGCTTTGGTTCGCGCATCAAGGCCGATCCTTCGCCGTTTTTCACAATCTTCGGCGCAGGACAGCCCATATTGAAATCAATAACATCCGCCACGCCAAGGCTCTCGACATAAGCCGCCGCACGCGCGACGGCCTCCGGCGCATTGCCGAAAAGCTGCAGCGCCAGAGGCCTTTCGCGCGCGTCCGTCCGAAGCATACGGAGCGTCCTCTCATTGCGGTAATTGATGCCGTTCACACTGACCATTTCCGTATAGACAAGCGGGCAGCCAAGCTCATGCACGAGTATGCGGTAAGCCATGTCCGTCACCCCCGCCATCGGCGCGAGAAAGACGGGCACGGGAAAATCAAATGCGCCGAGCCTCATTCCGAATTCCTTTCGTAGAGCACGCGCAGCCCCGTGAGCGTCAGGAAGTGATCGATCTTGTCGATGGTTTTTGATTCACGCGCCACCATACGCGCATAGCCGCCCGTTGCGACGACCTTGGTTTCATCCCAGCCCATTTCCTTCTTCATGCGCCGCACAATCTCGTCAATCTGTCCGACATAGCCATAAATGATGCCCGCCTGCATACCGCTGACCGTATTGCGGCTGATGATGCGCTTCGGCGTCACGAGCTCGATGCGCGGCAGCTTTGCGGCACGCTGGAAAAGGGCGTCCGCCGAGCTTGAAAGCCCCGGCGCAATGACGCCGCCCATGAAATCGCCGTCCGGCGTGACGGCGTCGAAAGTCGTCGCCGTACCGATATCTATGACAATCAAGGGGCCGCCGTACTGCTCAAAAGCACCCGCAACATTCACGATGCGGTCAGCGCCAATCTCGCGCGGATTTTCATAAGAAATGCGGAACCCCGTTCGGATGCCGGGCCCGACGACAAGCGGACGGATGCGGAAGTAGCGCTCACACATCTTGATCATCGGCACCATTAAAGGCGGTACAACGGATGAAATAATGATGGCCTCCACCTCGTCCATGCGGATGTTCTGATAGGCAAAGAGATTGTTGATGAGCATACCGTATTCGTCGCCCGTCTTCTGCCTGTCCGTGGAAATACGCCAATGCCGCAGCAGCTTTTTTCCTTCATAAGTGCCCATAACGATATTGCTGTTGCCAATGTCAAAAACCAGTAACATGCTCCATCCTCCCAGGTCTTCTCCGCCCAGCTGCAGCCGGCGGCGCCTCACCCTTGTTTTGGCCTGATCGATACATCGCCGGCAAGCACCCGGCGCATCCCTTCCTCTGTCTCGACGAGCAGGGCGCCCTCCTCGTCGATGTCAACGGCACGCCCATCGAAGGTCTCCTTCTTCGCGGCGCCGATTACATGAACCTCCTGTCCAAGCGTCACAGCATACTTTCGCCAGCGCTCGACGATGGGTGCGAATCCCTCGCGCTCCAAAAGTGCCCAAAGCTCATCCATCGCCTCGAGTACAGCTTGGAAAACCGCGATGCGCGGCAAAGGCTCCCCCTTCATCTGGGAAAGCGAGGTCGCCTTGTCCCGGATATCCTCCGGAAATTCCTCCGCAGCGATATTGACATTGATGCCCGTCCCAATCACGATATAGTTGATGCCGTCGAGTTCGGCGCTCATCTCCGTCAGGATGCCCGTAAGCTTCCTGCCCTCGTGCAGGATATCGTTCGGCCACTTGATTTCCGCCCTGAGGCCGAAGCGCTCCATGGCCATGGCAACGGCGACAGCCGCAAGAAACGTGCACTTCGGCGCTTCCCGCGGCAAGAATTGCGGCCGCAGGATTACGGAAAACCAGATGCCCTTGCCCTTGGGGCAGAAATAGGGACGTTCCAGGCGGCCGCGTCCTTTCCCCTGTTCCTCGGCCACGACGACGGTTCCCGCAGCAGCGCCCTGCGCCGCAAGCTGTTTGGCAACATTGTTCGTCGAATCGATTTCCTCGAGAAAAACGATGTCCCGACCGATCCGTTTCGTCCGGAGGCCGTTCTTGATTTCTTCGGGCAGCAGACGGTCGGGCGCAACCTTCAGGGCATAGCCGTTCCTCGATTGACTGACGATGTCGTAGCCCGCCTCACGCAGTTCCCTTATATGCTTCCAGACCGCCGTGCGTGAGACGCCAAGCCGCTTGGCAATCTCCTCGCCGGAAATATACGAGGCTCCCGCCTTGCGCAGGATTTTCAGAATCGTGGAGCGCAAAATCATCCCTCCTGACGAAAAGGGCTGTTTCCGTGAAACAGCCCTTTTCTTTGGAATCGCTGACCGGAGGCAGCTTTCCCTTATCCATCATGCCGCGTCACATTGAGCTTGGGCGCGATTTCCTTCTCTTCCGCCTCTTCTTCCGCCGGCTCTTCCTCCGGTTTTGTGAGGTTCGTCAAAACCGGCGTGTGCAGCGGCTCAAGAATCACTCCGTCCCGATCGTCCGGGTCGTCCTCATCCGCCTCATCCTTCGCAGGCTTCTCCGTAATCTTGCCCGTCTCGACAAGCTCCTCAAGCTCGGAGGCGTCAAGGGTCTCGCGTTCCATCAAGGCCGCGGCGATAAGGTCGAGCTTATCGCGGTTGTCTATGATGATCTTGCGGCAGGCCTCATAGGCCTCGTCGATATAGCGGCGAACTTCCTTGTCAATCTCGCTCGCGACTTCCTCCGAATAGTTGCGCTGGTGATTCAAGTCACGACCGAGGAACACTTGGTGCTCGGCTCCCTCACCGTAAGAAATCGGCCCGAGCACCTCGCTCATGCCATACTGCGTGATCATGCTGCGCACAATGCGCGAGGCATGCTGTATATCCTGCGAGGCGCCCGTCGAAATCTCCTTGAGGACGACTTCCTCCGCAACGCGCCCGCCAAGTGCGACCTTGATGCGGTCAAAGAGTTCCGAACGCGTACGGTAGGAGCGATCCTCCTTCGGCAGGGAGAGCATATAGCCGCCCGCACGCCCGC
>ERZ773099.805-NODE-805-length-24591-cov-7.825929_pt1 | contig 24591 bp, 32 predicted proteins | sample MGYA00511120_ERZ773099 | MGnify/ENA primary metagenome ERZ773099 (study PRJEB29015, sample SAMEA2738012) | human oral metagenome | biome: human oral; feature: human-associated habitat; material: dental | place: China | collected 2104 ...
TAAGCCTTTCATCGTCCACCTTCCCCTTCCAATGGACCCCGGCGATGAGGCCGAGGGAGAATCCTGCGAGCAGCGCTATGATCGCGACGGCGGCGAGCATCAGGAGGAGCCCTTCATGACGGCGCGACGAAGGTACGCGATCTGCTCCTCGGTGAGTGCCGCACCCAGATCGAAACGTCCCGCGCGAACCTTGTCGGCTGTGATGGTGCCGATATGGAGCCGGGGGTCGTCCGGTAGCAGCGTGTCGACCCGAACCTCGTTGATGTCCCATCCCATGGTCCGAGTATAGGGCAACCCCCGGCACCGTCCGCTGGTGCCGGGGGCTGGGGTGTATGCCGTCTCCCGAGGAGATACTCCCACCCCGTCGGGCGTCTGTCAAGCCGTCACATGGCGAACCCGAACCGGTTGGCCCAGGCCTGCAACCCCTCGTCGGTGTCGAGTGAGGGCTCGTCATCCTCCTGCGGCGGGGCGACGGCGTCGGGCTGGATGACCACGACCTCCTCCTCTTCCTGCGGCGAGGGGGCGGATGGCGCGCTGGGCGCGGACAAAGCCACGGAAGTGGTCTTCTCCTCCTTCGGGGCCTCGATCGCAACCCGTTCGCCGTCGGGGCTGATCGTCCCCTCCCGGCGGGCCTGCGCCTCGTCGGGGCGGAGGTCAGCACCGATGATGACGTCGCGAAGGATGGCGGTGATGTCAAGGTCCTCGAAGTACTCGGCCATCGCCAAGAGATCCTCAAGGTCGATCATGCCACGGCTGAGGTGGCGGGGCAGCCGGGCGGTGGACTCGTACCCCAGGGCCCGACCCGCGTCCTTGATCTCGATGCCGTGATCGAGGATGAACTCGCGAAGAAGGCCCTTGACGCGCTTGACCTGGTCGCGTCGGCGCAAGGTGTTCTCGGACGGCGCCGTGTGGGCGATCTCCGCCCTGCGCTCCCTGGCCCTGGCGAGAATCTCGGCTCGTCTCTCGTTGATCCTGCTCATGCTGCATCTTCCTCTCTTCCGGGCCCGTTCCGTCCCGGGCCGCGACTACAGCATACAGTATACATCTGTTTTCTGCAAACGAGGGCCCCCGGTGTCGTAGACGGTCGACACCGGGGGCGTGCGGGGGAAGAGAGATGAGAAGCCCGCTGGGCAAGCGTACTACACCTTCACCCCGGCCACGAGGTCGGCGCGCGACGTGATGCACCCCGCCGCCCCCTTGCGGGCACCCTCAGCGGCCTGGGCGGCCGTGGCGGGGATGTGGGCGATGACCGGCTTGCCGGTGGCCACAAGCGGCGCCCACACGTCGTCGGCGGCGTCCCACTCCATCGACAGGAAGTCCAGGTTCGTCCCCTTGACGAAGTCCGGGTACCAGTTCTGCCCCCGGTTGCGGGCGTAGGCGTAGCCCCAGGTCGCCCACCCGGCCTGCTTGACCTTGGCGAACAGCCACCCGGAGTCGGCGAACGCCTTGATGACGACACGGTCCTTGTACGGGGCGAGGATGGCCAGGTACTCGTCGGTGCGGGCCATCTCCGTCTTGGGGTCGAAGATGGTCACGTGCGTGCCCCCGTAGGCCCCCAGGTAGTCCCTCAGCGTCACCGGCACGGCCTCAGGCCGCCCGGCGAAGGCCGAGCGCACCTGAGCCCAGGTCATGTCCCGAATGGGCGTTGACGGGCCCCCCAAACGCTCCAGGGTGGAGTCGTGCGAAGCGAACCACACCCCGTCCGAGGTCCTGTGGCAGGAGATCTCCAGGGCGTCGACACCGCACTCCACCGCCCGGGTGTACGCGGCCATCGTGTGCTCCACGACATCCCCGGCCCCGCTCATGCCCCGGTGCCCGACAACGATCCCCTTGCGCTCCCTGAGCTCCGACACGGACCGGGCCCCGTAGGGCATGATCGACACCCCCGCCCGGGTCTGCTCGCCGCCCAGCCACAGGGGCACCGTCGCCCCGTCCAGGGCCCCCGCACCACCCCCGCCCCCGGCGGCCGCCGTCAGGGCCACCTGCGCCCACGCCGCCGGGGGGTTGGCGCCGATGTCGTCGGGCGCCTTGCCCGCCCCGCCCAGCACCACGCGCACCGCCGACCAGGACTCCGTCGCCGACACGTCCGCCGCCCCATCGGCCACGATCGCGCCCCCGTCCAGGGTCCAGGCCGCCATCTTGTTGTCCCTCGTGCCGTGGGCCGCAGACGCGAGCAGCCGGGGCGTGGCAGCCGCGGCCACGGTCGCGCTCCACGGCCCCACGACCGCCCGCTCGGCGTCGACACCCGTAAGCACGACGAGCGCGGCTCTCTGCCGTGCGGTCCACGCCTTCGTCTTGACCCACCACTCCACGCCGCGGGTGTCGGTGGCGGCTGTCACCTTCTTCACGGCCACGTACCCGGAGCGGTTGGTGCCGGGCACCGTGTTCTGCCAGGTCCCGGTCCACCCCTCGGGCACGGGCGAGGGGGTCGGGTCGGCCGCCAGCTGCCCGGCCATGATGAGCACGGCCAGGTCCCCGGGCTCGGCGGCGGCGGTGAGGGGGTCGCCGACACCGGCCTGGGCGCGCCCCGTGGCGGACGAGCGCACAACGATCCCGTCGCCCAGCGCCGCCTTCTCCCGCAGGACGAGGGTGCCCGAACGCGTCCCGACAGGGGCGTGCTCGCCGGTGAGCAGGGTGATGGCGCCGTGGATGGCCGGGGCCCCTTCGAGGGTTTCGACGCGCCCCTTGAGGGTCTCGACCTCCCCCTTGGGGGCGAACGCCCGCTCGACACCGGCCCTGCTGTAGATCTCCACCGTGGTCATGGCGCCCCCTCGTCGTTGCCGTCCCGTGCCCCGACCATTCTACGGCCCCACGACGAACCCCCGGCCCCCTTGTGAGGAGCCGGGGGCGTGCGGTCGGGCGGGTCGGGTTCAGCCCTGCGCGACGGCGACGTCGGTCGCCTTGGGGTCGCCCAGTGCAGTGAGCACGGAGAGCAGGGCGGCCAGGGCCGCCGTGGATCCCACAGCCACCCAGTTCACCTCGCTCATGAGCGCCGCGGTGCCGATCGCCGCCACGGCCGCCTGGGCGAACGTCTTGGTCGCCCGCTCGGCGACGCCCATCCAGAATGTCTTCTTGCTGTAGGCGCCCACGGCGCCTCCTTCCTCGCGGTGTCTTGCCCGCCTCCGGGTCGGGGTGGGCGTCACCACAGTCTACCCGTCGAGGAGGTGGAGGCGTTGAGCGCCCGCTGGAGGGCGGCGACGGTCGCGGTCCCGGCGTCGCCGTCGATCCAGTCGCCCCAGCCCCATCCGCTGGGAACGTACTCGCGGTGCCAGCACCACACGAGGTACTGGAACACCCGCCACGTGTTCTCACCTGCGTCGCCGTCCTCGGCCAGGGGCCCCGAGCCGTTGATCGCCGTCTGGTCGTGCACGCCCACCACCGTGTTCAGGTAGCGCTGGAACGCCTCGACGGCCGGGCTGCCGTCCTCGTCCAGGGCCCCGTCGATGGTGGTGCCCATGACCTGCTGGAAGCGGGCGATGGTGCGCGCCCCCATCACGCCGTCCTCGGCCAGCGTCTCGGACCCGTCGGCGTTGCGAAGCACCTGCGCCCCCGCCCGCGACCGGTTGGCGGCCGGGGAGGAGGCGGGCGCTGCTCCGGCGTAGTAGGCCTTGAAGTCGGCCTCGGATCCCCGGAACAGATCCAGGTCCAGATCGCCGTCGTAGCCGGGCACCCGCCCCGTGCCCGTGTACTGGTGCATGTCGGCCGTCCACGAGCCGTCGGACCACGGCGCGTAGTCCCAGCCGGTCGGGTCGGAGTCGGCGTACTGGGCGGCCCAGGTGCCGCAGCCGTGCTGAGCGGCCACCCCCCACGGGTACACCGCGGAGGAGGCGTAGAGCATGATCCGCTTGCCGGTGAGGGTCTTGACCCGCGACACCAGGGCGGCCAGGTAGCCCTCGTCGCCCCAGGCGTCGTTCTCGCCCGCCTCCCAGTCCAGGCACCACATGACGTAGCCGTTCCAGTCGCCGTCGGGGGCGTTGCGCACCAGGTTGACGAAGTGCTGGGCCTCGGCCTCGACACCGGAGCCGTCCACGTAGTGGTAGACGCCCACGGGCCGACCGGCGTCGTAGGCGGCCCTCACCTGGGCGTGCCAGACGGGGTTGGTGAACCAGTCGCCCTGCGAGACCATGACCAGGACGAAGTCGGGGTTGACGGCGTCGACGGCGCCCCTCGATGCCAGACCGGGTTGGTGGTTGGAGATGTCGACACCGAGCAGCGGCCCGGCCTTGCCGGTGGAGGAGGGCGGGGCCTGCTGCGGGGCGGCCCGGGGGACCTGCTGTGAGCCGACGACACCGGGGTGCTGGGCGGCGAAGCGGGCCGGGTTGAAGCGGTGGCAGGAGGTCCAGGCCCCGCTCGTCGTGTCGGGGTGGGTGTCGTAGGGGGCGATGCGCGTCTCGGAGCCGGTCTGGTCACCCCTGCGCCCATTGATGGACCCGTCCTCGGCGATCCACGCCTCGGCGAGCGCGGGCTCGTCGCCCACGACCATGGCCACGTGCCCCACGCCACCCTCAGCCGTGGAGGACAGCACGACATCCCCGATGCGGAAACCGCCGTCGGGGGTGAGCGCCGAGTCGTCCCAGTGGACCTCCTCGAAGCCCCGGGCCTCAAGTCCGCCGCGCAGGTTCCCGGTCCAGAACGCGTCGAGGTCGAACAGGACGGGGTGGCCCCACTTCAGAAGGGGGTAAGCATTGTGCAGCCCGTAGTTGATCGCACCCATGACCAGGGTGCCGCAGTCGGCGTTGGTGTCGCGCTTGAGGGTGCCGCCGTCGTAGGTGTCCTGGTAGACGCTGAGCCGGTCCGGCTGGCTGTACCCCACGGAGTAGGGCCCGCCCCAGGGCTTGTTCGGCCCGCTCAGGGCCCAGTAGCGCGCCTGCGCGGCGGCGATGGCGGCGACGGAGGGTGTCGGCATGGTGGGTGGTCCTTTCGTTTTTCTTCTTACCTTATGTCAGGGCTGCTCGGGCTGGGTCCTGGTGGCGATCTCGGCGGCGGCCGCGGGCCCGTCGGCCAACCAGCCCTCAATGGCCAGGGCGACGGTGGCGGCGGCGGCGCGGGCGGCCCGCACGTCCTCGGCGGTGACCATGCCCGCGAACCACAGGCCGGGGGCGCTGGGGTGGGTCTTAATGGCCGCCAGGACCTCGGGCTTGGCACTGTCCGCCGGGCGGCACGCGATGGCGTCGGCGTCCTTGATCGCCCTGATGTCGTCGGTCGTCCACGGCCCGGCAGGCTTGACGACGAGCCGCCGGAAGGCATTGAGGGCGGGGTCCGCCTTCGCCTTGGCCCGGGCGGCGTTCAAATTGGGGCCGGTGGCGATGACGATGGTCTCGGGGGCCCTGGCGTCTACCGCGAGCAGGTACTTCATCATCGTCTCGTCGTAGTTGAAGTACTGGGCGGTGTTATCCGTCGAGGTGTCCATGCACTCCAGGACGATCGGCCTGCGGAGGGGGGCAGGAGGGGCCGGGGTCCTGATGAGGGCCAGCGCCTCGCCCAGGGTGGCGATCGTGCCGTTGACGTCCTCGACAGCCTTAAGGGCGGCGATGGTGGACTGGTTGATCTGCGGCCCGGTGCCCCCGGCCTTGGGCACGATCTTGTTGGGCGTGGACACCACGAACCGGTCGTCGACGGTGTCGCCGCTGCGGCGCACCGGCAGAGCGATGCTGAAGGGGGCGGCCGGAGCCGCGGCCAGCACGTTCGACAGGGCCGCTGTGCTGAGGGCCCCCCACTTCACGCCCCACTTCGTCGCCCGCAGGTCCGCGACCGCCCCGGGGATCGCGGGCCGGGCGGGCGGCGGTGGCGGGGCCACGTAGGGCCCCACGACAACAGGTCCCCGCCCGAGGATCCACTCGCGCAGTGTCGATAGCCCCTCGACGACACGGCCCGCCAGCTCGACGCCGTAGGCCTCCTCGCCCCCGGAGCCGGGGGCGAGGGCCTTCTCGTTCGTGGCGAGCCACAGCGCCCGCGTGCCCGTGACCCCGGGCTTGCCCTGAGCTCCTGTGCCCGACAGGACGACAGAAGCCCGCTCCACGGGCGCCGAGGGGGCCAGATGAGCCAGGTAGGGGTTGGCGTGGTCGGGGGTGTTCCTCGGCGTCCAAGAGGGGCTCGACACCCGGTAGTTGACGCCCTCGTAGCAGATGACCTCCCCGGTCTTGAAGGCCCGCCCCGGGCTAGCGGCCGGATCCCACTTGACGGCCGGGGATGAGGCGACACCGAGCCAGTCCACGAAGTGAAGACCGTTCGAAGAGCCCCCGGCGGCCTCGACACCCGCCTTGACCGCCTTGGCGCACGTGTGGGCGGCGCCCGCGTACATGAGGTACTCACTCGTCGGCTGGGGCCCGACGACGATGATCGGGCACGCGGGGGCCCGGTTTCGAACCCGCTCGACGAGCGAGGCGACGGAAGAGCGGATCTTGTCGGGCGCGGACGGGGGGCTGGCGGCGGCGTCCTCGAAGGACCCGGCGACGACCAGGGTGGCGGGGTGGGCGTCGAGGACGGCGTCGATTCTGTTGGGGGCGCTGAAGTTCTGGGGCGCCCCCGCGGCCCAGCCCGCGCCGGGGGTCGCGCTCACGGCCGGGGCGGCCTGAAGGGCGCGTGCTGCGATGGCGGGGGCGGCGCCGAAGAAGCCGTCGGTGATGAACCCCAGGACGGGGGCCGTGGCCGCGCTGCGGGCCGGGCGGGGCACAAGGTTATTGAGGGTCAGGGGGCTGGCGCCGGGGTGGGCGGCCTCCAGCCGGGCGATTCTGGACGAATGGTCGGCGATGGCGGCTCCGACGGAGGAGGGGGCGAACGCCTTGTCGGCCCCGGCTCTTGAGTAGATCTCGACGCTGGTCATGATGCGAGGGCTCCTTTGGCTCGGCCTGGCTCGGGGGTCGGTGTCTAGGCCGGAACCAGCACGATCAGGTTGTCGGCGCCCGGCGCCGTGTCGAGGCGCACGACATCGCCCTCCTCAAGCGGCGGGGGCAGTGCGGCGGCGGGCACGGGGGTGATGGTCAGCCCGTTGGCGGGCTGGGGCGATGGGGGCGGGGGCGGCGGAGCGGACGCGCCCTCGACGAGGGTCAGCTCGACGGGGGTCTGGTTGGGGGCCGCCGGTGCCGCGATGGCCGCCGTGTAGGTCTTGTTGTCGGCCGTCAGGGTCGCCGTGATCGTGTCGCCCTCGTGGACGGGGATGTCGACATGGGGCGATGAGGGGGTGGCGAACGGGGTACGGAAATCGGATGCCGCCGGGACGGTGGTCGTGGGGCCGGAGGCGCCGTTGCCGGGGAAGAGGAAGGCCGGGGTGGGGTTGTCGGCGTAGCGGCCCTCGTAGGCGACGGAGGGGGGTCCGGCGAGAAGGGGTGCGGGGTCGGCGGCTTCGACACGCACGGTGAGCAGGGCGCCGGGGGCGAGGGCGGGTGGCGCCGGGCTCGGGGGCTTGACCGTTAACCGCATATGAAGAGGGTAGCACGGCTCTTCCCGCCCGGGGCGCTGTTCGACACCCCCTCTTCCTGTCCGTTCGCCCGTCCTTCTTATTACTGCGCGCGTACGTACGCGGGCGCGCGATTATATCCGGGGTTGGCGGTCTGTCAAGGGGCTTGTCGACACGGGCCCGGTTGTTCGACACCCCCTCCTGCGGGGCGGTGCGCGTGGAAGGGCGCGGAAGGGCTGAGGGCCGGGCTGTGAAGCAGGGGGTTCTTGGGGCGGAAGAGGGGGAAGAGGAGGAAGGGGTTCGCATAGTTAATAGAAAAACTATGAGCGCTCGGGCCCCGAAGAAGGCATCGACACCCCCTCTTCCCTCTTGAGGGGAGGAGAAAACGGAAGGGGATCGTCACATCAGTCACACGGGCATCTGTCTTCGGAAAACCATAATTCTTGATGGGGGGAGGGTGTGTTTGATGATGTGGAGTCACACTGGTAACAGGTTTGGGGAGTGGTGGGGGAGGGGAGGGGTGAATACAAAAATGTGGCCGAGCTAACGTTGAAACGTTTTGAGTCTCAAATGGTGGACAGTGCATATTATGCGGCCTTTATGCATGGGGGTGCATAGGAATTATACGGAGATTTCTTAGGGTCGACTAAGTAGGACTTTTCGTTGGGAGATGAGGTCGGGGAGGGGGTGGGGGGACTTCGGTCCTATGTGACGAATGAGGTTGATGTGGAGGATGGGGCGTTTTTAGTACTCAGTGACCCAGAACACGTTTATGCAGCCATGGATAAAATCGTGCATAAACATTTGGAAACACTCTATTGGCGAGTAGGGACGGTTTTGACGGATCGGTCGACACTCTGCTAGGCGAGTATCGACACAGGGTGTCGATAGGGGGTTAAGGGGCGCAGGGTGCGGAGAGTTGTGGGCGACCTCACACCGACGTAGGTGCCCCCGTTCGAGAGAGCATCCGATTTCGCCTCCGCCGGCCTGCGGCCCACGTCACGTTGATTTTCTCCCGCGCGCCCGCTAGAATGCCCCTCCTCAAAAATCCCCCGGTATATAGAGTGCCTACATACTGAGCTGTCATAATATACCTTATCGGCACCTTTTCCTACGGTTGCAACGATTGGTCCCCGTACGGGGTAGGCCGACAATCCCCCAAATCGAAACGATGGGGTTCTCCCATCATTTTGTTGCCTTGCTCACACACGCTGTGTCAAGACACATGATGCACAGCACACAAACTCACCCTAGCCAAATCTCCCCTATGGTGCTATCACGCGCGCGTGCGCGTATGCGGGCATGTACCTATACGGGGGTATGTGCCCCTAGAGCTCGCTGTGAGCCACGCTGGCGGCCTATCGTGCACGCCCCGGTGTAGTCGCCTAGGGGTAGGGGTATCGGCCGTTCTAGGCCCCGTAGAGCGACGATTCGGCCTTGTACTGATACAAACCACACGCAAAGGCTAATTAAATGCTTGTCTAGTGAGTATCAATCCGAAGCCGACGTATGCGTAAAGGGCCGTCAAAAATAGTGAAATGTGAGCCAGACCACAAACGAAAATAGTGAAAGTAACCCAGGTCACAAAATCGAAAATAGTGAACGTAACCTACGTCACATCCAAGTAAGAATCGAATATAGTAAACGCAGGATTAAAGACTATCATTTACCAAATATAGTCATCGTCTATCATCTATTATCATCTATCATATATCATCAATCATCATCTATCATCATCATCATCATCATCATCTATAACGAATATAATCCATTATGCACCCAACCGTATATTTATGCATATGATCCAAGTCACATTTACCCGAACTTCACTATTTTTGGGACGACTTTTCCATACTCCCAACCCACCCTCACGCGTGTTTGCTACTCACACATGCACATAACAGCGTTATGTGCAATACCTTCCCCGTATGACCTTCGTCTCATTTCCCATAGCATACCCAAACTATTCTGTCAACCTACTCTCCTATGTGATCCTCCCCACCTATCTCCTCCCCGAGGATGATACGCCAGACGTAATACCACGCCACACGATGCTACGTCGCGCGCACTACTCTTCGGCTGCCCGAAACTTTCGCCCTACCCCCAACCAACCCAATCCTCTCTTCGGGACTTTCGTCCCTTGCCTCCCCATCCTTCATATGCATCCCCTCCTATCTGTGTCCCGCATCACGCGCTGGCGAGACGCGCGTGCGACGCAGGAGCACGCAAGGCAGCCAAGCGCATGTCGGACTCTCTCTCTCTCTCTCCTGGTTGTGGGCGGGAATTGTCCTCACGTGTTTCACGTGAAACAAGTGAGTAGGGAATGGTGGGCGGATGGATGGGGGAGTCGACATGCGCCCGGGCTGCCGCACTCCTTCGTCGTGCGCCTCCGCTCGCTCCGCTCACTGCGCCGGCGCGAGCGAGGATGAGCATCTGTCGAATCCCCGCACGGGGGCGATCCCTTCACTACTCACATGTTTCACGTGAAACCAATGAGCATCGTCCACTCCCCCGCTCGCTCGCCCGTGCTCCTGTCGTGCCCGCGCAGTGAGCGAAGTTTGTCAGTACAATCCCCTCCTACCCCCGCCCAACTCAAAATGAGACGCAGAACACACTCCCCGACCGTCCCATCCCCTTGACTCCTACTCGCCCCAGGAGTACATTTATACCTGTCAGCAAGGAAACAACGACCAACCAACCGAGAGGAACCGAACGATGAACCCCGGAACCACCACCTTGTACGGCTTCCCCTGCGCCCACTGGGCCATCCCCGCTGACCGGATGACGCCGATGATCCACCGACTCTATGAGGACGCCTACGCGGTCCTCACCGAGCCCGATGGCGAGATCGCGGCCCAGTGGCAGGACGAGCTCAACGAGGACGGCTACCGCACCATCACGGCCCCGCTGTCGCTGCCCCAGATCGTCAGCCTCGTGAGCGAGCTCCCGCCCTCCGCTGTCGTGCGACTGACCGGCCGCGCCCCGTCGGACGCCATGCGCCAGGAGATCGTGCGCATGCTCTTCGCCCCGGCCGAGGACTGACCCTCACTCCCGCACTCCTACAGCCCGGACGGTCCCCGCCTCACGGCGGGCGGAGGTTCGATTCCTCCCACGGGCGCGATGACAACTCAACAGTGCTAGTGCGCTCAGAAGGATGAGCAGGAGCATCTGTCGTGTCCCCCATGGGGACCGCCTCCCGGTTTGCAAACCAAACCTCAAAGAGACGCAGAACACAGATTTAAGGCTTGCCCAACACAAATGAACACGCTAGACTGGAGTCATCAACAGGGAAGGAAGAGAACGGGAACCCCACCCAATCGAATCCTTTACCCCGGGAGGATTGAGAACTACATATTCGCCCTCACGTAATAGACGGTTAAAAGCGAGGGCGAGCGGCCGGTAGGCCAGACGTGCTCCGTGCCATAAGGTCATGAGGACGGCCCATAGCGCCGACGATGTGTCACCCTAACGGGCGACTTCCGTCGGCCGGGACGAACCGAAATGATTTTAGGTGTGAGATGAACGGAGATAAATCGAAGTATACGGCCGGGTAAACGGGAGCGGGCGCCTCAGAAGCGCCCCGGCGCACCGTCGTGCGCGAGACCATCCTGTCGAAAGGATACCCGGCGCCCATATCCCGCCTGTCCATTCCCCAACCCACGAAGGGACCGAAAAATGAACCTCAAGACGTACTATCGCACCGCCGTGACGGACCTGCGCGTCCGCATCGCCGATATCGCCCCGGCGCTCGCCGCTCGCGGCGGGATGATCTACAATCTCTCCGCCGATGGGGCGGATGCTGTGATCCGGCTCGGGACGCCGTCGCGCCCCGTCCTGGGATACCTGAGCGGCGCTAAGAATGACGCCGCCCTTTACCCCGCGGACGGCGGCGACGCCATCCGTTTCACCGAAGACGGCGCTCCCTGGGCGATCGCCGCTCTGGCGGCCCGGTATCTGGCGGCCGAAGCCGGTGCGGGACTGCGCACGTGCGGCACCGATCGTCAGGGCGGCCGAGTCATCACGGCCCCGGTCGGGGCGGGCGGCGTCATTCTCGGGCTCGGGGACGACCGCCTGCGCACTGTGGCGCAGGTGCGGCGTCGGCTGCGCCGGGCCGCCGCCTGCGCCGCGGCGCGGACCATTGAGCACGCGATCGAGGCGGCCATTGAGGGCGCGGAGCACGTGGTGCGCAGGAATGGGAGGATCTACGGGGACTGCGGCAGGATCATCGCCGCCGTCGACTGGACCGATGACGGCACCGTCACCCTCACCGGGCCCGACGGCGTCGCCCACATGATGCGCCCGGGCCGCACCGAGCCCGTCGACTGGCGGGATATGGATGAGATCGTGCGGCCCGTGATCGAAGCGGCGGACCGCTATCTGCGCGACCACGACTACTATCTCTGACCTTATCCCCCACTATCAGCCCGGCCGCCTAGAGCGGAGGCCGTAGCGCGGTTCGATCCCGCGCCCGGGCGCGCTGAGACACAGCAACCGAACCGGAAGGAAAACTGAAATGAATGCCGCCCACGCCGCCAAGCTCGCGCTCGCCCGTACCCGCCAGGCGACGCTCCGCACCATCCTGCCCCAGGATATCGCCTGGGGCGTGACCGTCGCTACCGGGGGCAGTGTCCGGCTCCGCGGCGTCCTCGTCGGCGGCTTCACCGACGATGGCGGTGCCGTCGTCGGCTGGGAACCGGATTGCATCCCGGTCCCCGTGACCGATGAGCGGGCCCTCACGGCCCTGTTCAGGGGGATCTTCTTCCCCGCGGACTACGCGGATGCGCTCACCGCGTGCGACCGCCATGAGGCGCCCGTGACCGCCTGAACCGCCCCACCAACCCACATACCCCGCGTAAGCGGGGATGCGCCCTTAAAGGCGGGCGCTCACAACCAACCGAAGAGAGAGAACCATCATGAACCGCCGTAACCTTGTGCTCCCCGTGATCGCCGCTGGGAGCACCGCCGTCCTCGCCGCCGTCGGGATCGCGTCCGCCCTCGCCCCGTCGCACACCACGGCCCCGTCCGCTGTCGTGACGACGACGCAGGAACCGACCGCCACCGAGCACCTTGCCCCGCGGTGCTTCGAGACGTCCACGGCCGGGGCGCAGGACTGCGCCTGGGTGCCCGTCGCGCAGTGCCTCACCGACGAGGACGGCGACGACGCCATCCCCTATGACTATGACGGTTGCTTCTGGGACGCGGGCTCCCACGGGAACCGTCGGGGCGCCTCCTACGTGATCTGGCGCGGGGGACGGGGCTGACCCGCCCATCTAACCCACCAGCCCCGGGAGAGAGGATCGCCGCGGCTCGCTGCCGCCCCGGGGCGCGGGGCCCGTATACCCTCACACGGGACTTTCGAAGAGAGAGAGAGAAATGACCGCCGTCTTCCGGAACCTGACTCCGCACGCGCTCAATGTCCACGCGCTGGACGGGACCGTTATCGTCCTCGCCCCGGACCCTCGGGGAGCCGCCCGTGTTGTGTATGACCGCCTGCCCCCGGAGCAGGCCAGGATCGGCGGCCACGAAGTCGCCGTGGCCGTCTCCGGGAGCCCCAGGGAGATCATCGGCCTGCCCGATCCCGAGCCCGGCGTCGTCCTCATTGTCGCCAAGGCGGTCGTCGACGCCTCCCCCCGCCACCGTGGTGATCTCATGAGTCCCGGGCGCCTGCTCCGGGACGCCGAGGGCAAGGTCATCGGCTGCGACGGGCTGACCCGCCGCGCTTGATCACTGCCCCGCCGACCCGGAACCCAGCCCGGGCGGGACGAGATTTCCATACTCGCCCGCCCTGGCACCAACAGCCCCGGGGGAGGACCGACGCCCGCTCGCCACGGGCCCGGGGCGCGAATGTCGCGCGCCGCACGGCAGAAGAGAGAGAAGGGAAACCATTGGGCGCAACACAAGACGAACTTATTGAGGACCTTAACCGGTTCATCCGGGCAACCGTGAAGTTCGGTCGCCGGGAGATCACCCCCTACGGCGACTGGCTTTACAACCTCAGCGATGAGGACTTCAAGACCGTGGGGGACCTTATTTTCCGCACCGCCCGGGGCGCCAAACGGACCGGGGATTGGGGCCCGCTCCCGGGGCTGGGCTATTGGTGCCGTGAGTTCCAAGTCGAGTACCGCACCGTACAGGATCAGCGTCGCCGTCGGCCCCGTCCGAAGGACGGCGGGCCAGTAGATAACCCGGAACTCTATGAAGCGATTGACCGCTTCGCCAAGGAGCAGACCATAACCGGGGACGACGCCGTGCGGGAGTATGTCGCCTGGCTTAAGGAACTCACCCCCGACGATTTCAAGGCCGTCGGGAACGTCATCTTCGGCGTCTCCAAGCAAGCCCGGAAGACCGGGGATTGGGGCCGACTGCCCCACCTGAGGTATTGCGACTGGACGTTTCGGAAGACCTACCGTTTCGTCCAGTTGCGCCGCCCGCGCCGCTGACAGGCGTACACCCAGAAAGGAAACCACAATGAAGGCCAAGACCGGGTTCGAGGCGTGGCGGGAGCGCAATCTCTCGCTCCCGTCTCCGGACGAGTACCGGATCATGCGCGACGGGAGCCTGAGGGTGATCTGGGACCGTCTTGAGAAGGACTGGTACCGGGCCCATGTCGAATTCACGTGGGGCCCGGACGGGGCGCCGTTGGGAGGAGACGGGGATGAGGAGGCGATCGGCCAGCCCGACTACTGGTCGAACTCGTACGGGATCCCCGACGAGTACGCGCTCACCCACGTGCTCGCCGACTACGCCTGAAGGGAACCGAAAGGAAGAGACAATGAACGTGAACAACATGATCGCCGACCCGGACAACTGGGACGAGATCGCCCCGCTCCTGGGGGACTACCCGCTGCGCCCGTACAATGTCCTCGCAGCCGACCCCTACTATGCCCAGCCGGGATTCTACTGGAACGATGAGGTTCTCGCGTTCCAGCCAGGCTGGGACGGGATTGACGGCGGGGACGCCGTCTACTGGTATGACCCTCCGTGGCCCACGGTGGCCCGGGTGCGCGAGGCCATCGCCTCGCGCCTGGTCTCCTCCTGGCTCGTCCAGGACCGGGACGACTTTACTTCGTTCCACCTCGGCGGGGAGCCCGGTTCTATCGTGACTCCGTGGGGCGTGATCCCCGCCGAAGTCATCTTCGCGCTACGCGGGAGCGGATGCGACGACGCGCCCTGGGAGAATCTGAACGCTATCTTGGGCGATGTCGACAAGGCCCTTGAAGCGGGCGCCCCGGCCGCGGACGGGTATGTCGGCTGGCGCCTGGGGAATGTCGTACCCGCGATCGTCCGCACCGATTTCGCACGAAACCCACTGGACGGCGCGCTCGTGGCCCGCTTCACGCCCCGGCGGGACGACCATGTCATCGTGTTCCTGTGGGCGGCGGATGGTAGAGCGCGCGGCGGAGTGCGGGAGGAGTACGAGGACGGTGCCGTCATCCCCATGCCCACTGAGGTCGATCTGGCCCCGGCCCTGCGGGTCTACGCCGACGCCTGAAAAACCGAGCCGGGGCGGGACGAATTTCTGATACTCGCCCGCCCCGGTAGCTCCCGTCGTGAACGTCAAGGCCGCGAAGCGGGTTCGAGCCCCGCCGGGAGCACGACCAACTCAACCGATAAGAGAGGAAGTATCATCATGAACCTGACCACCTGGCTGCACGAGCAGGCCCGGCTTGTCCGGGACGCGCTGCTCGCGGGAAACCTGAACGAGGCGAGGAACGCCCTCCGGTTCATCTTCGAGGACGGGGGTGCTCCCGAGGGGATCCGACCGGATCTCATCATCCGCCTGGCGCTGTTCCCGCTGGACGACGATGAGATTACCGGTGTTCGGAGCGCATTCATCCGGCAGTCGGACAGGGTCTTCGTGCATGAGGAGCGCACCTACCGTCTGGACCGGGAGATCCGGGCATGCCTTTATGGCGCCCTGTACGCGGAACGCCACTGAAAGAGAGAGAGAGAGAGAGAGCAATGAACGAGAACGAGGCCAGGACCGGCTCCGACGCGCTCATCGAGCGGATCGTCGAGGCGCTGAACGTGGACACGAGCCCCGAGTGGAACCCGGCCCCGTCGTGGGCCGACCACGTGCTCACCTGGGAGGGCCTGCGACGCCTCGCCAACGACCTCCTGGGTCGCAAGCCGTACGACGGGAGGAACCCGCTGGCCGAACCCGTGACCCGGGGCTTCCTGGAGTCCGCCCTGAACGCAGAGGGCTTTGTCGTCCTGCCCCAGAACTGGGCCGACGACGGCAACAGCCACTACGGGCCGCTGTGCCCCCGGTGCGAAGCACGGCACAAGTACGAGGCGCGCAAGGTTGGGACCGTACCGGACCCGTCCTGGGTGGGAGCCGTCTGCGTCGACTGCCACCGCACCGTCGACGGCGCCACGGACGAGGTGACCATCTACGTGTGGTGAGAGCCCACAACAGCCGGGAGCGGGACTGGGAACGGCGTCGCGTTTAAGGGTCGGTACAGGCCGTACTGCGGACGTGAATCCCCGGGGGTTCGACTCCCCCGTCCGGCGCGGATTCCAAGCATCCGCTTGAGAACCGGAGGAAGAGAAGAGAGGAAGCATGAGAAACCTTCAGCAGATCGTCGCCGAGATCACCAGGGACGCGCCCTCGGCACGAGTCATGGGAGGCGTCCGCTCCTACGCCCGCATCGAGATCCCCGGGTCCGGTGGAGCACACGCGATCATCCACCTGGCCCCGGCCGGGGAGAACAGCATCGCCACGATGCACCATGACCACAATGACGACAACGGCAGCAGGATCACCTTCCAGCGCGGCAGCCGACGGGAGGACCAGATGATCGTCGCCCTCGCCAACTTCCTGGTCCTGCACGAGGCCGTCCGCGACCGGGAGGAGAAGGAGGAGAAGTGATGACGCTTGAGGAAATCACTTGGGACACGTTCGACGAGCGCACGAGGATCTGGATGCGCGTCCTGTCGAACATCCCCGTGGAGGCCGTCGTGCGAATGCTGCGCCTGGACCTGAACACCGGCGTCGTCACCCTGCGCGGCGTCGGCTGCGACCGGGTGCTCGGCGTTATTAGTCCCGACGACAACGGGGAGGGGGCGGAGGTCTTCACGTCGCTCAAGGGCCGCCCCGTCAGACCCATCCCCTACGAGGCGGAGTACGTCTGCACCATCGCCATGGCCGTGTTCCACTCGGCCCTGAGCGTCCTCGTCGGGGACTTGCCCCTGGTCTGGGACGATGTCGATGGACTGTGCTGGATCACGGACAACCTGGACGAGGTCTTCGACGACGGCGGGAGCACCACGGACCTGCGCGAGTACCGGTTCGCGGCGTGGTGCTGGGTCGGCGACTTCGCCACGGACCTGGAGGGCGACATCCCCCTCCGGGTGACCAAGGAGTCCACGCCGAACATGATCCGGTACCTCACCGGCGGGCACGGGAGTGTCGAGATCGCCGTCGCCCCGGACGATGAGGGCCTGATCGACGTCAACATCCTGGACCCGAAGGGCCGGGGGCTGAGCTTCCACCTGGACTACGGCACCCCCGACGTCAAGGAGGCCCATGACCAGGCCGTCCTGTTCCTGAACCACGTGATGAGAAGGACGGGGATCAGCAGTGAGAACTGAGATGAGCGAGGAGATGGCCGACTTCTGGGCCCAGGTCCGAGACGTGCTGCCCGGGCTCCTGAAGAAGGAGGAGTTCCTGTCGGCCACCCCGATGGGGGACCCCGACGAGTTGGAGATCTTCACCAGGTGGAGCGGCGGGAAGGAGGAGCACATCGCCTCGCTCCTGTGCGCCGCGGCGGGGAAGTTCAACCTCATTGTCGACATCCCCGGCACGGACGGGCGCTTCTACGGGGACGTCAACCCCGTCAAGGTCGGTGTCGTCATCGAGACGGCGGCCGCCGACCAGGTCAGGAAGTACCTGCCCGGCGCCGAGCGGGGGGCGTGGGCCGCCTGCTATCCGTTCACCTGGAACGGGGTCTTCGTCGCCTCCTTCGAGGACGGCGACGACAAGGGGAAGAACTTCGGAGAGTTCGCCAAGTACGCCTGCCGCCGGGCGGACAAGGCCCTGTTCCGGGAGTCGATGCTTACCGTGGTCGGCCTCCTGTCCCGTGAGGAGGAGGAGCCCTTCCTGATGACGTCGCTCCCGCTCTACGGGCTGGGCCGCATCACCCTGGCGGACAGGACCATCAGGATCGACACCAACAACGGCCGCACCACAGTCACCGTGACGGACATGGATGGCGAGCCCAAGGGGTCCGTCAAGATCAGCATGGGCCCCAACGGGGTGTCGTACCCGTACCTCACCATGGAGGAGCTCATCCGCGAGGCCACGGGGAGGGGACGATGATCATCATCGCGCCGGACGGCTGGTACGACATCGCCAAGAACCTGCCTCCGGGGCTCAGCGGAGCGCTGGAACCCGGCGGACGAGCGAACGGGAACGGGATCATCCCCACGGACTTCCACGACCTCGACTTCGAGGTCGTGCCCGAGTTCGACCTGATCGTGGAGCACGAGTCGGGCGAGGAGCGCGAGATCGGGGAAGACTGCACCGTCGGCTGGATCGTCGACAAGGTCCTGCGGGCGTGGCTGAGCGAGTTCGATTTCTACAACCACCTCGTCATCAGCGGAGGGAGGGTCTTCTGGTTCAACCCCGAGACGGATCCCGAACGCGCCTACCTCCTCGTCGACGTGTGGGACGAGGAAGTGAAGGGCTGGCGCGAAACCCAGGTCCGCCTGGACTCCAGTGTCCGGCTCATCGCCTACCGGCGGGTCCGGCAGTGGGTGGGCGACATGCTCCGCTTCTGGGCCACGCGCGGCCTCCGGTACACCGTCACGACAGCGGACAAGCAGGATGAGAGTACCGAGCTGCGCATCTGGGACAAGGAGTACTACCTGCCGGTCAAGATCGTCACCGTCTACGCCTTCGGGCGCGTCGACGTCCGTCCCGCCCCGAACGGGGAGCCCGACGCCGTCGAGTTCTGCCCCGGCGGGCGACCCACGGGGCTGTCGGAGGAGAGCGAGGACGCCGTCAAGGCCCTGCTCAGCCGGGTGACGGAGAGCCTGAAGTGAAGAACGACGACGTCGTAGCCGCTCTCGGGGCCTACATGCTCCTGGCCATGCGTGAGGCCGGGGAGTGGTTCGTGAAGGTCGAGTACCGGCGCAACGCGATCGTGTACCTGTACACCGCCTCCAGCGAGGTGAGCATCTTCGCCGACGGCGACGTAGTCACCATCAAGAGCGATGACACCCGCACGCCGGAGGAACTGGGCGGTCTCCGTCCTGACGACATCGAGTTCGATGTTCGCCCCGACGACTCGGGACGAGTGAGCCCAAGCGATCTGGAGGCCCTTAGAATGACCGCCAAGCGGGTGTGGTACCGCTACAACCCGTGAAGAGAAAGAGAGGAACACATGACCGACATGCACGAGGCCTGGAGGAAGGTGCAGCGCACCCTGCCCCGCGCCCTGACCACACCCGAGTCCCTGTGGTTCCACCCGGACGGAACCATCTACCTCGACGACTACGCCAGGTACCGGGTGTCGAACACCGGGGACGGCTACCGGGTCGAGGACATCTCAGGCAGGGGGTTCGGCCTGCCGCTGACGGGGGAGTACCAGGAGGAGATCGCCGAGCACATCATCGCCGACGCCTTCGATCTGCTGAAGGACCAGTCGGGGCTCGACCCCGAGCAGGCCGACAAGTGCCTCGCCCCCGGGCCCCTGTACGGGGCGTACTCGCTGTGCTGGTTCGGGCCCGGCCCGGACGACTCCTGGGGACGCGTACTCGCCGACCTCGACAGGGCCCTGACCTTCGACCAGGCCGTCAAGGAGGCGCGACGGGGCCTGTCGGTGCTCGCCATCGGGCACGCCCTCGCCGACCTGCGCAAGACCCTTGAGAACTGGATCAAGGAGCAGGTTCGTCGGGGAACCGACGACCTGTGGCTCAGCAGTCTGGGCTACGAGTCCGAGGCCACGCTCGACCTCGTCGAGGACGACAACGGGGCCACCCGGTTCATGCTCTACCTGACGGCCAACTCGGACGGAAGCGCCCGGGTCCGCCTCCTCGACGACGGGGCGATGAACTACCTGCACTTCCGCGTCGGGACCGCCCCCAACGGCCTGGGCGAGGGCTATGTCGATGTCGTCGACGCCGTCCGCACCGCACTGGACCGGCTCGGGGGGCGGTACTGATGGCCCGCATCCTGAACATGACGGGGCGGCCGCTTCGCATCATCGACCCCGCCGACCGGGAGTCCACCATCATGGTGCTTCCCTCCGACGGCAACTCGCCCACCGTCCGACACCGTGACGAGGGCATGACCTCGGTCGACGCCGGGGGCACGCGCATCCCCGTGTCGTGCAAGGGGCGGGCCACGCACGCCTTCCTCCCGCCCTACCGGGAGGACACGTTCCTGGTCGTGTCGCGTATGGTGCAGCAGACCGTCGAGGACCTGTTCCCCGAGCGCGACGACATCCTCACCCCCGGGCGCAACGTGCGCCGGGGCGGAGTCCACTACGGCTCCCTTGGCCTGACGGCCTCCGGAGCCACCGCCCGCAGGCTGCTGAAGCGCTGACGGGCGCCCCCGCCGTAATGAAGTTACTGTGCTTTATCGCGGAGGAGTAAAGGGAGGTTCGAGTCCTCCCCGGGGGCCTGTTCACAGAACTGAAGAGAGAAAGGAATTGTCGTGAACATCAACACCAAGACCCGGGATGACTGGGACGAGTTGGCTGAGGCCCTGTCGAAGGCCCTGCCCGACGGCGTCGAAGCCCACTTCCCCGGCAAGGAAGAGGACGAGGACCACGACCTGAGACTCATCCCCGGCGAAGGTGGAGAGGCCCGCCTGGTCATCGACCTGGGCGACGCCGACACGGCCCACAGCGAGGAGACCATCCACCTTCAGTGGGGGCTCAACCAGAACGAGGACGAGTACGTCCCCGACCTTCAGTGGTGGACTCGGGACTGGTCCCGCTCCGGTGTCGGGGGTACCGATAGCCCGCAGGAGATGGACGAGGCCATGAACAACCTGGCCGGTGACATCATGGGGGCCGTACTCGACATGGTGCAGCACCTGGCCGGGGGCGAGCGCGAGGACGGGACGACCACCTATCGCACCCAGCGGCCCGTCGAGGTCGACGACGACCTGAGGGCGGTGCTCACCGACGCCTACGACAAGGGCGCCCTGGACGTACGTCAGTTCATCCGCGAGTTCATCGTGGACAACATCGCTTTCGTTCCCGAAAGGGGGTTCGCCGACGTGCGCCAGGACCCGACCTCGGACTGGATCTTCGTCAACGAGCGCAGCGGCCGGGCGCTGAGCCTGGATGTCGACCTGCGCCACCCCGGCGACGGCGGCTCGCGCTGCATGGTCACCCGCATCTCGGCGAAGAACAGCGACACGTTCTTCATCAAGCGGGCGGCGGAGGCGATGATGAGCCCCGGGGATTTCGAAGAGATGTACGCAGCCGTCGACTGGCTGATCGACGAGGACGCCAAGGAGGACGAGGAGTGACCCGCAGACCCTATAAGGACATCATGGCCCGGGTGCTGGCCAAGCACGCGGGTGTGTCCCTGGACGACATCGAGCGTCTGGACCACGCCCGCGGAGTGCGAACAAAGGACGGAGCCTACACGGTGGCCCTGTTCGGTGCCCCTGTTCGGGGCCTCGTCGTCAAACACCGGCAGATCCGCGTTACCCGGGGCCTGAAGAGCCTGGCGGTGGCGGACGTCGAGGACCTACTCGTCGAGGCCGACAAGCGCCTCGACGCCTACTGGACGGCAGTGAACGTCAGCCTCGCACTGGCCCAGTGGGTTGTGGCCCTTGAAGAGAACGAGATCGTCCTGTCCAGCGGCAGGACCCTGCACTACGATGAGACCTGGAAGGTCTTCAAGTGAAGAGAGGAAGAGAGAAGAACAATGGCAACTGATATCGACCACCTGGTGGTCAAGGTGATCAATATGCACCTGGACGGGCTGCCCGCCCATCCCTTCGGGCACCCCGGGACTTGCGAGACGGACTCCGACTACTGGCAGGCGGTGGACGACATCGCCCACCACCCCCGCTTCAACGACGTCGTGGAGGACCTCCCCTTCGAGGTGCGTGTCGACTGCGAGGGGGCCCTGCTGTGAGAGGCGCAGAGGAGAGGATCAAGGGCCATCTGCCCCGGGCGCTGCGCAGCGCCGTCTACTTTCGGGACGGGCAGGTCACCTGCGACTGGGACGACAGGGCCGGTTGGCCCTACGAGGACACCTTCGGCTGCATCACCATCAGGTCCAACGGGCACGAGCAGGACATCACCGACGACATCGCCGCTATGTACCTCACCGAGCGGGTCTTCACCGACGACATCCTGCCCTACCTGGCCGGTGCGCTCGGCGGCGTCTACAAGTTCAACGCCCGCAAGGGGACGGCGCGCCTCAAGGGCTCGGGACTGGGGCCCTTCCTGGACCTGCGGGCGCACGACTACTACAACAACGCCGTAGACGCGGGGATCAGCGCCCTGGCGGACCAGACTATCCGCCTGATCGCCGCCGACGCGGCCAAGCGGCTGGGGCCGCACATCATCGAGCGCATGGGCGACGGCGCCACGATCATCACGACGACGCAGGGAACCGTGTGCATGTCCCCCGATGCCGCGAACGAGGACGGATCCGTGCAGGTCACAGTCGACACCCCCGAGCACTGCATCGCCATCCGCATCGAGCCCGGGGGCGCCCTGCCCTCCTACATCATCCGGGACCTCATCGGTCCCGGCGAAGAGAACGACTAAGGAGAAGAACAACATGATCAGCACGAAGATCACAAGGAACGGCGAGGAGGTCACCGTCGCCAAATTGCGCGGCGTCGTCCGTAGGATCGGACGGACCTCGGAGGTCGAGGGGATGGAGTGGTCGGTGTTCGCCGACCGCCTCGTCGCCCAGCGCGACGCCATGAACTCACTGGGCGGGGCCGAGGAGGCCACGAGCATCATCGACGACGCCCCTGACGGCCAGAACTGGTCCGTCGTCTACACCCCGGGGAAGAGTCGATGACGACAAAGAACTTCGAGTACTTCAACAAGCCCGGACGCCCCTACTCCGATGATCGCATCGGGCTGTACTGCGGGGACCTGAGGGAGGCCCGGCGCGTGCGCTGGGACGACCTGGACGACCTTCTCAATCGGATCCTGGAGATGGGCGACGCCTGGGGCGGCGACAAGGAGCGCGAGGCGTGGACGTCCTGGGCGCACTCCGTGGTCCTGGCGGCCACGGCTCAGCGCACCCTGGCCCACCGCTCGGAGGGTTTCGCCTTTCTCGACAATGCACCGGACGGAACGCAGTGGATGCTCAAGATCAACCCTTTTGAGGAGGACGAAGATGAGCGCTGAAGGCAAGAGGGCGAACGAACTGGCGCTGTCCATGCTGGGGCTGCGCGTGGCCATGATCCGCAAGGGCTACAGGCCCCTGCCCACCGACGAGAGCCAGGGACCCGAGGGCCTGTGCACGATCGTGTGGGTCATGGGCGGCCAGGAGTGGACGGCGTCCATCACCGCCTGGGATGTGCTCACGCTGATGCGGCACACCAACCGGGCGAGTGAGAGGATCGAGATCCACCTGGACGCAGTCAGGCTCGATAAGCCCGATCAGATCGTCGAGCGGATCCTGCCCTCGCTCATGAACATCGACATCCCCGTCAAGTAACAACAGGAAGGAAGAGGGATGCACAACTACATCGAAGACCGGCTCAAGGCGCACCTGCCCGACGACTTCCCGCCCGTGCGGGTGTCGGCCGGTGCTGTGGAGGACGACAAGTGGGACGACGAGGGCGGCGCGGACGTGTGCGCGCGCCTGGCGGGTTCTCGGCTGTGGTATGTGCTGGGCAACATCCGCGGCCCATACTACTACCTGCGCGACCATGGGGTCATGGTGCCAGAGGTGGCCTTCCACGTGAGCGAGCCCAGCCTGCTCACCGATGGCGACCACATGGGCTACCAGCGCTACGGCAACGTCATCTACTACCGGGGCGAGAGCGTCGACAGCATCGTCCAGGACGTGGCCGCCGACGTTGAGGACCTGGTCCGCAACACACTCAAGAAGCTGGAGCGGGAGCGCGGCGATGGAGCTTCGTGACTACCAGGCGGCGGCGGTCGAGCAGGTTGCCGCCGCCGGGGGCACGGGCCTTTTGGCCCTCGCCTTAGGAGCAGGAAAGACCCTGACGGCCCTCACCTGCGCAGGGCGGAGTCTGAAAGAAGAGGGGAAGGAACCCGAGGGTGCCCGCATCCTCATCGTCGCGCCCCTGCACACCATCGACGGCTGGCGGCGCCACGTTGAGGAGGTCTGGGGTCTGGAGCTGCGCGAGTGCGCCGCCAAGGGCAAGGAGCGCAAGGCCAATCTGGACGCCCTGTGGGATAGGGAGGAGAAGGGAGTCTTCTTCATCGGCTGGTCCCTCATGACCGCCCGCAACAAGCACAAGAAGAAGGACAAGCGAGGGCGGATGGTCTCCGCGCCCGACACCCACGCCTTCGGCGGCACACTCTTCGACATCCTCATCGCCGACGAGGTCCACCGCGCCTGCAACCACCAGTCCCTCAACTCCAAGGTCCTGTGCAGGATTCGGGCCAAGAGGCGACTGGCCCTGTCGGCAACCCCGGCCGGAAATATCCCGGCCAACGTCTACGGCGCACTCCACTTCCTGTGGCCCGTACGCTACACCTCCTTCACCCGCTTCGCCGACTTCTTCTTCAAGTCTCAGTACAACCCGTTCTCCGACACCGGGTACGGGAAGCTCTACGGCGAGGAGAAGCAGCCCGGAAGAGTTCGAGCCACCACACCATGCTGGGTGTCGGTCACCCGTCAGGAGGCGCTGCCCGAACTGGCCGACGTCGACATCCGCCGGGTCGCCGCAACCATGACCCGCGACCAGAAGCGGATCTACAAGCAGTGGCGGGACAAGGCGATCGCCTGGCTCGACGACCACCCAGTCGCCATCAACCTGCCCGTCGTTCTCGACACCCGCCTCCAGCAGGCCACCCTCGCCCAGCCCATCGTCATGGATTACACCACGCAGACGGGCGGGGTGAAGGAGGTCGTCACCTTTGACAAGGACGCCAAGAGCGGCAAGATCGACGCGCTGCTCGACATCCTCCAGGACCTTGGCGACGAGCGGGTCATCGTCTTCACGCACTCGCGCAAGTTCCTGGTGCCCCTGCGGTGGCGCCTGGAGAAGGCGGGCTACCGGGTGG
>ERZ773099.808-NODE-808-length-24562-cov-2.854205_pt1 | contig 24562 bp, 22 predicted proteins | sample MGYA00511120_ERZ773099 | MGnify/ENA primary metagenome ERZ773099 (study PRJEB29015, sample SAMEA2738012) | human oral metagenome | biome: human oral; feature: human-associated habitat; material: dental | place: China | collected 2104 ...
GGGGGGCGCGGACAGCGGAAGCGCGTCTGGAAGACGCGTACATGAGCGCGGTGGGCGGCATCAGTCACGCGCCTTCCCCCTACCGGCGCGCGCACCCCGCGAAAGATGCCGCTGTGGGCACAAAAAAATCGCGTATCGCAGCCCGCGGCCTGACGCGCGCTTTCGGCTCCTTTGTGGCTGCGCGTGACATCAGCTTTGATGTGGCTCCCGGCGAGATTTTCGGGCTGCTCGGCCCCAACGGAGCGGGAAAGTCCACCACATTCCGCATGCTCTGCGGGCTGTTGCGGCCCACCGCCGGAACCTGCTCCGTGGACGGGGTGGATCTTCTGACCGCAGGCAGTGCGGCCCGCGCGCGCTTGGGCTACATGGCACAGAAGTTTTCCCTGTATCTGGACATTCCTGTGCAGGAAAACATCAGGCTATGTGCGGATCTCTATGGTCTGGACAGCGGGCAGCGTGCCCGTCTGCCGCGACTGGCGGAAGCCCTGGAGCTCTCCGCTTTTCTGCGCAGCCCCACCCGCACCCTGCCGCTGGGGCAAAAACAGCGGCTGGCCCTGCTCTGCGCCACGCTGCACCAGCCCCCCGTGCTCTTTCTGGACGAGCCCACATCCGGCGTGGATGCCCGTACCCGCCGGGACTTCTGGAAGCATATTTCGGCCATGACCGAGGAAGGGGCGGCGGTGCTGGTGACCACCCACTTCATGGAAGAAGCCGAATACTGCGACCGCATTGCCCTCATTTACCGGGGCAGCATGATCAGCATGGGCACTCCCGATGAACTCAAGGCGTCCTGTGCCAGCGCGGAAACGCCCACGCTGGAAGAGGCGTTCATTGCCAGTATCGAGCGGCACGACCGGGAGATGCCCCAATGATGCGGGCGCACGGCCCGGCGACGGAGCGGGAGGCAAAGCCGGAGGCGCGGCAGAGCCGGGAGCATACGCGCCGGAGGCTTTGGCTGCGGCAGTACCGTGCTCTGGTGGGCAAGGAATTTCTGCAAATCGTGCGGGACCCTTCTTCCTGGCTGGTGGCGGGCGTGTTGCCGCTGATTTTTCTTCTGCTTTTCGGCTACGGCATCACCCTGGACGCGGGGGTGCTGCATCTGGGTGTGCTGAACCAGAGCGGGGGCAGGCATTCTCTGGGGCTGACTGCGGACTTTCTCCATTCTCCCTGGTTTTCCGTAAGGTCCGTCCGCAGCATGGACGAGGGAGCGCGCCTGATGCGCGATTCGCAGGTGCAGGGGTTGCTGGTTTTCCGGCAGGATTTTGATGCCGCCCTGGAGCGGGGCGGCACGGGCACGGTGCAGATTCTGGTGGACGGGTCCGAACCCAACACGGCCCAGTACATCCAGAGTTACAGCCAGGGGCTGATTGCCGTTTGGCAGCGCGCGGTTTCCGGTTTCGGGGGGGCTGATATCCGGCCGGTCAGTTTGCACACGCGCCACTGGTACAATCCGGCGGCAAAAAGTGTGCAGTTTCTGGTTCCGGGAGCCATCACGGTCATCATGACGCTCATCGGCACCTTGCTGACATCGCTGGTTTTTGCGCGGGAGTGGGAAAGAGGCACCATGGAAGCCATGTTCGCCACTCCCGTAAGCCGCATGCAGCTTTTGCTGGGCAAGCTCACCCCCTACTTCTGCCTGGGCATGTGCAGCATGACATTGTGCGCAACCGCTGCGGTAACGCTGTTCGGGGTTCCTCTTCGCGGTTCCGTGAGCGCGCTGGCTCTTTTGTCTTCTGTCTTCATGTTCTGCGCTCTGGGGCAGGGGCTGCTGATCTCCGTGACACTGCGGGGGCAACTGGTGGCGGCCGAAGCCGGTTTGTTCTCGGGATTTTTGCCCGCGCTGCTGCTTTCAGGTTTTGTGTTCGACATCAACAGCATGCCGCCTTTTTTGCAGGTCCTCACATGGCTTTTGCCCGCACGGCATTTCAACTCCTGCCTGCGTACCGTATTCCTGACCGGCGACGTGTGGGAGGTCTTTCTGCCCGGTCTGGCCTTCATGGTGCTGCTGGCTTCTGTTCTGCTGTGCCTAGTGTACAGAAATCTCGTCAAAAGGCTGGATGCCTGACATGGCCCTGGAAGCACCGCTCAATTGGCGGCGCATGGGCGCCATTGTCCGCAAGGAAATGCTGGTGCTTTTCTGCAACAGGGTTTCGCGCATGCTTGTCATCATTCCGCCGTTCATGCAGCTTGTGATTTTCGGCTGGGCGGCCACCATGGAAGTGCGCAATGTGGACGTGGCGGTGATCAATCACGACAGTGGCCGCTGGAGCGGCGAGATTGTCCGGGCCTTGCAGGGGTCGCCATCGTTCCGCAAGGTGTTCTTTCTGGAACGGGAGGCGGACATAGCGCCGACGCTGGAGCAGGAAAAGGCGCTTTTCGTGCTGGTGTTCGGGCAGGATTTTTCGCGCGGGGCGGAGCGGGGCGAGCCGGTCAATGCGCAGGTCATCACGGACGGGCGGCGGTCCAATGCGGCGCAGATTGCGGTCTGGTACCTGGAACGCATTGTGAGTGTTCTGGGGCAGGGCATGCCTCTGGGACAGGCGGCGGAGCGGCACAGCGCCCTGCGACTGGATGTGCGGCTGCGTTGCTGGTTCAATCCCAATCTTGAGTTCCGGTGGTTCTTTCTGCCCAATCTTATCGGCATGCTGAGCTTCATGCTGGGGCTGGTGGTAACCGGGCTTTCCGTTGCGCGGGAGCGGGAAATGGGCACGTTCGACCAGTTGCTGGTTTCTCCGGCAACGCCCGTGGAGATCGCGCTGGCCAAGCTCGTGCCCGGCTGTCTGGTAGGTATGGCGCACTGTACGCTGTTTCTGCTCATTTCCGTTCTGGGTTTCGGTGTTCCCTTTACCGGATCACTGGCCCTGCTCTATGTGGGGATGCTGGTTTTTTCCGCAGCTTCGGGCGGGGTGGGGCTGATGGTTTCCTCGCTTTCCTCCACGCAGCAGCAGGCCTTTCTGGGGGCGTTCACGGTGGGGGTGCCCTGCATTCTCATTTCCGGGGCGGTCACGCCCGTCATCAACATGCCCGTTTTTCTGCAATATGCCAGCCAGTTCAATCCCGTGCGCCATTTTACCGCCCTTGTGCAGGGGATTTTTCTGAAAGACGTGACGGCGGCCGCAGCCGCCGTCAGTCTGGGCAAGATCGTCTGCATCAGCGCGGTGGCCGTGAGCGTTGCCGTGTGGATGTTCCGGCGTCGGGCCTGAAGCCGGAGGCGGTTGGGGATTCGTACACTGCGCTTTTGTGACGCGCGCAAACCGGGGAGAGAGCATGCGCCATTTTTTCACCCTTGCGGCTTGTTGTTTTTTCACACTTCTGCTCGTGGCCGGGCAAAGTCATGCGGCGCCCCTGACCACCAGGCATTTCAGCCTTGATTTGCCCCCTGACTGGGTGGTGGTCAGCGGGCCGTCCGGCAAAGGCCAGGCCGTGCAGGTTCTGCTGGGGCAGAAGGACCACAAATGCTCGGCTCTGATCGTCGTTGGCCCGGCTGGCAAGGGTGAGGGAGAGCAGGCTGCCAACGTTACCGCGCAACGCCTGGGCGGCGGTACGCCCGCAAAACGCAACGGCCAGTGGGAGTTTGCCTTCACGCAAAAGGGCGTCAGAGGCTATGGCGTGGCCCGTGAGGATGCGGCTGCCGGGCTGCTGCTCATGCTGGTGGTCAGCGGCAGCGATATGGGCATGGCGGATTTTGTCTTCCGGATGCGCAGCCCCTACAAGGCGCTTGTTCCGCTGGCCCCGTCCCTGCGCTGAAAGCGCGCTGGGGGCGCAATGCTTTCCGCACGGGGATCGTGGGTCTGCCAACGGGCCAGTGCGGTCTGGCGCGAGCGGGTGGCGTAGCAATACACGCAGCCGTGGGGGCAGGTGTCGTACTGCCCCACATCCTTGGCAGGCAGGCAACGGCAGTGCGGGCGCTGCCCCCTGTCGCGGCGAAAGCCGCGAGCGGGCGGCAGGCCGGGCAGGGAGGGCAAATGCGCGCCTGCCGTTTGCAGCATGTCCGGATGCCTGCCCGTGGCGCGGAGCAGCAGTTCCGGATCCAGGCAGGCGGCCCGTGCCACCCCCCAGGCCGCAAGGTCGGCCGCCTCGCCGCAGGCGCGGGCCTGCATGCCCAGAGATGCGGCAATGCGCGCCATGCCCTGAGCCACAAAGGCGGTTTCCGGAAGGGTGAAATCCCGCCAGGCAAGCCCGTTGCGGCGCAGGGAGCACTGCGCCTTGCGGTAGTCCGCAATGTCGGCAAAACTGAAGATGAGGGTTCGGGTGCAGCCAACGATGGCCCTGCCCACGCGCTCCACCTTGTCCAGCAGCAGCTTGCAGGCGTCCGGGGCATGGGCCAGATGACCGGCCAGCAGCAGAGGGTCAAAACGCCAGACGAGCCTTTCCGGCCCCAGCAGGCGCGCCAGACGGCGAAAGGTCTCCACGCGCTGTTCCAGAGGCGGCAGATGCGGCTCCCATCCCTCATCCTCATAGTCATTGAGCGTGAAGTGCAGAACGCAGGCCATTCCCTTTTCTGCAGGCAGGGAGAGGAAGGGCAGCAAAGGAGCCGGATTTTTGCTCCAGAACACCAGCGCCCGCGCCCGTGTCAGGGCCACATGCTGCGGCCGCCTGTTGAAGGGATTGGTCCAGAGCAGATGCCCCGCTTGCAGCCGGTTGAAAAACCAGGGGGCATAGAAGGCGGGAATGTCTGTTGCACGACTGGCGGAGATGACTGCCGGGGCGATGGCCTGTGCCGGGCCGCAGGCGGTCATGACGGTAACTGTGGGCCACTGCATGCCGCATGTTCGCAGAGAGGAAAACATGGGTCAACAGGCGAAAAACGCCGTGCCGCCACGGTTTTGACTTCCTGGGCATACATGCTATGCTCCGGCCCTCCCGCGCAATCACAAACCCGACAGGAAGCTCCATGTCCGCGCAGCCCGAAGATATCCGCAAGCCGCCTTCTTCCCCTCCGCAGGATCCCCTCATGGCCGACCTTGATGCGGACGATGAAGAAGATCAGGCCGAGGGCGGAGCGCTGGCCTGGAGCAGAAACGTGCGCATTGTGCTGGCTGTGGCCGTGGTCATTGTTTCGGGATTCATCATTGCCTGGATCATGTCATGAGCGGCGCTTTCTGGCTGCTTACGGTGCGTGACGAGTTTTCCGCCGGGCATGCCCTGCGCAACTATGCGGGCAAGTGCGAGCGCATGCACGGGCACAATTTCTCCGTGGAAGTTTGCGTGCAGGGCGCGCAACTCGCGCCGGATACGGAACTGCTGCTGGACTTCAAGGTGCTCAAGACCTGCCTGAAAGAAGTGCTGAAAGCTCTGGATCACCGCCTGCTCAACGAAACCCCGCCCTTTGACCGCCTGAATCCCTCGTCGGAAAATCTGGCGCGGCATATCTGGCGGGGCATGGCCGCGCAACTGGCCGGGCATGCTGATCCCCAGGCCCGCATGGTCAGCCTGCACAGTGTCACCGTGGCCGAAAAAGGCGCGCAGAGCGCCACGTACAGGGAAGTCGGGGAGCGGTAGCGCCCGGCGTGGGTGGTCGGCGTCATGGCCCGTGCTCTCTGCCTTCTGCATGCCAACTGTCAGGGCGATGCCCTGCGCCCTTTGCTGGAAAACAGTCCGGCCTTTGCGCGGCGCTTTCATATCCGTCAGTACGTCAACTACACGCGTCAGGGCATTGACCCGGCGGATATCGGGCAGTGCGCGCTTTTTCTGTACCAGAAGCTTGCTCCCAAGTGGGGGGACATTTCCAGCGGGGAATTGCTGCAACGCCTGCCCGCTTCATGCCAAACGCTGGAGATCCCCAATCTCTTTTTCAAGGGATACTGGCCGTTCTGGATGCGGAGCGAAAGCATCAACTTTGCGGACAGCCTGCTGGAAAACCTGCTGGAGCGGGGGCTTGCGCCGGAGCAGGTCATGGCTCTCTATCTTCGGGGGGATCCGGCGCTTCTGGGCAGCCCGGCGGATCTGGCCGCCTGCGCCGAAGACTCCCTGGCACGGGAGGAGGAAAAGGAAGCCGCAAGCCCCGTTCGCTGTGCGCCGTTGCTGCGCCGTTTCTGGCAGGAGGAACAGCTTTTCATCACGGTCAACCATCCGGGCCGGAAGCTCGTTTGCCATGTGGCCGACAGTGTTTTGCGGCTGCTGGGACTGGGAGGCCTGCCGGACAGTGTGCGCGCCGCCTACCGCCACCCGCTGGAAGATTTCTGGCTGCCCATCCACCCGGCTGTGGGCAAGGCCCTGAACCTGCCTTTTGCTGCGGCCCGGCGGCGCTATCCCATCTATCAAGTGCATCTGACCCACCGGCAGTATGTGAGCTGCTATCTTGCCTGCCGGGGGCACAATGTGCCCGACCTGCTGACCTTTCTGCAAAATCTCTCGCCCCGCTCTCTGGAAGCGCGGATCTGAAGTTGCGCAATCGCCGGTTTGGGGGCTTGGTGCCTTTGGTGCGGATTCCGCCATTCGTCCGCGCGGGGTTCGGAATGCCGGGGCCGCGTTGCCGGACAGCCGCAAGGCTTTGCCGACGGCATTGAAAGAATCTTTTTTTCCCGCTATCCTGCTTTAATTCCCGTCATACGGCGGAACGGCTCTGGGGGGGTATATGGAAATTGTGCTCAGGGGAGTGCGCGGCAGCACTCCGGTACCGTCGCCAGCCATGTCTTTTTACGGCGGCAACACCTCCTGCGTCGAGGTCTGTACCGATGACGGGAGTCTGCTTTTCTTCGATGCCGGTACCGGCCTGCGCGAGGGGGGGGGCGGTTTGCCCCCGAGCGGAGTCTGCCATCTTTTCATCAGCCATGCCCATACGGATCATATTCAGGGGCTGGGTTTTTTCGCCCCCCTGCATTCTCCGCTCTGGACGACCCATATCTACCTCCCCGCCTGGATAGAGGGCGTTTTGGACACATATTTTTCCCACGGCATGTTTCCCATCCCGTTCAGGGCTTTTCAGGGGCATATCGTGCGGACTGGCCTTGAGCCGGGGCAGATGGTGCGCCTGGGCAGGCAGGGAGATGTTGTGGTGGAGGCTCTGGCCGCCAACCATCCGGGAGACTCTCTGGCCTACAGGCTGCGGGCCGACGGCGCGGTGTTTCTGTACAGCGGAGACCACGAAATTACGGAAGACAAGGCCGTGCGCCAGACCACGGCAGACATGCTGTACGGCGCGGATCTGGCCGTGGTGGACGCCATGTACTCCCGTTCCGACTACCGGCCGGGGTGGGGACATTCCTGCTGGGAAGACTGGCGGGATATCGCGCGCGAGGCGGGCGCTGGCGATATCATTTTTTCGCACCATGCTCCGGACAGGACAGACTGCGAGCTTGATCGCCTGCAAAAGACCGGCCTTGCCGAAAGCCGCAAGGCGGGGCAGAATTTTTCTTTCGCGCGCGAGGGCTTGCGTATCAGCCTGCCCCGCGCCGCCAAACCTTCCGCTTTTTCCCGCGAGTCTGTGCCGTCCAGCACATGGCTGGACAATTTTCTGGACGGCCTTGCGCTCTATCAGGACGAAAATACTCTGCTGGACCGCATTCTGCTCAAGGCGCGGGAGATCGCGCGGGCCGATGCGGGCACCATTTTTCTGGCCGAGGGGCAGGAACTGCTTTTCGCCTATACCCACAACGACAGTCTGTTTTCCGTGGATACTGCGTCCAAGTACGCCTATTCCTCCTCCCGTCTGCCCATTGACGACCGCTCCATCGCGGGTTTTGTGGCGCTCACCGGCCAGACGCTCAATCTGCCTGACGTGCGTTCCCTGCCGCCCGGAGTGCCGTACTCCTTCCGGGAGGACTATGACAAGGCCACCGGCTATCACACCCGGTCCATGCTTGTGATTCCCTTTTATGACCGCGCAGGGCGGATTACCGGCGTTCTGCAACTGATCAACAGCCTTGATGCCCGTAGCGGCCTGCCCCGCGCCTTTACCCACGATATGGAGCGGCATGTACGCGTACTGGCCCGCGAGATTGCCAATATTCTGGAGCGCAGCTCTCTGGTGCGCTCCGGCATTTACAGGCTTATCCGGCTGGCGGCGGTGCACGACCCTACAGAAACAGGGCCGCATGCCGAACGTGTGGGAGCCATTGCGGCGGAGATTTTTCAACTCCGTGCCAACAAACTGGGCCTTGACCCGGACGAAACCCGCCACGTCAAGAGCCTGCTGCGCATGGCGGCCATGCTCCACGATATCGGCAAGGTGGGGGTGAGCGACCTTTTGCTGAAGAAAAAAGGCAAGCTCAGCGATGAGGAATTTGCCGTCATGCGGGAGCACACGCGGCTCGGCGCGGAAATTCTGGAATCTGATCCCCTGCTTCCGGGGGCAAGGTGCGCGGACGGCGGGTATATGGCCTACGCGCGCGACATTGCCCTGCACCACCACCAGAAATGGAACGGGCAGGGGTATGCGGGGGCTGGCCCCCAGGGCAGGCTGGCCGGGGAGGATATTCCTCTCTCTGCCCGCATTACGGCAATTGCCGATGTTTTTGACGCTCTGGTTTCTCCGCGTTCGTACAAGGAGCCGTGGACCCATGCCGCAGCTCTGGAGGTGTTGCGTCGGGATGCGGGCAGCCATTTTGATCCCTTTCTGGTACAGTGCATGGCAGAAATGATGGATGTGGTGGAGCGCATTTACGAACGTTTTCCCGATACGCCGCAGTCCTGTGGCGGGGCCATTGCGCCTGCCGGGGAAAATGCTTCAGGCGCTGGAGAGAAATGAAGCCCCCCCACTCCGGTTTTGTCCGGGCGGCGGCAAAGGCTGTGGAAGCCGGGCAGCGGCTGGCGCGTCATCCCCGGGCTTTCGCCTTTCTGGCGGGGCTTGCCTGCACGTTGGGTGTTCTTGCGCTGTATGTGGTTCAGCCTGCCCTGCTGCAGCGCCTTGACCTGAAGACCTATGATCTCCTCCTGCCCCTGCGAAAGGAGGAGCGGCGTTCCGATGCCCTGGTCATCATTGATATTGACGAGGCTTCTCTGGCCCGGTACGGCCAGTGGCCCTGGCCCCGCCACCTGTTGGCCGCCCTTCTGGACAGGCTGACAGAAAGCGGCGTTGCGGCCGTGGCCTTTGATATCATGTTTGCCGAGCCGGACAGAACTTCGCCCGCGCGTATCAGGGAGAATCTGGAGCGCGGCCTCGCCTTCCCGCAGGCAGAATCCGGCGGGGGCGCAACGCGGGAACTGTCTGCCCTGCTTGCCTCCCTGCCGGATCATGACGCGCTTTTTGCCGCAGCCCTCGGCAGGTCTCCAGCGGTTCTGGGCGCGTATGCCTACTATACGCGCGGCGGGCTTCTGGCAACGTTTCCGTCTGGCGATGGGCGGCGCGTTTCAGGGCAAGGCGCCGAGATCACGGGGCAAGGGGTCGACATTGCAGGGCACGCCCCTGGCGCCACGGCACAGGGGGCAGTGCAGAAACCGCGTGCTCCCGGGCTGATCGCGCGCGGCAGCAGGGGTGCGCCGCCCCCCGAACAGGCGCTGACAGATGCGCCCGATGCTGTTCTGCCCCTGCCGCAGTTTGTGGACAAGGCACCTGTGGGCTTTGTCAACGTGTCGCCCGATGCTGACGGAACGGTGCGCCGGTTGCCGCTGCTGGTACGCTTTGGCGACAGCATATATCCGTCTTTGGCGGCAGCGGCGCTGATGCGCGCCCAGGACGTGGACAGCCTGCGCCTTGACTCCGGCCCGGACGGGCTGGAACGCCTGACCATCGGCGAACTTTCCGTTCCTGTCTCCCCGCAGGGCTTCATGCATGTCGTGTTTCAGGGCGGCAGGGGAACCTGCCCCTATGTGAGCGCGGCCCGCGTGCTGGAGGGGCACATCACGAACGGGAAGCTGGAGGGCCGCATCGCTTTTGTGGGCACCTCGGCCCCCGGTCTGCTGGATATCCGGGCCACACCCTACGACCGGATCATGCCCGGCGTGGAGGTGCATGCCCAGGCCATCGAGGCCATTCTGCACGGCAATTTTGTGCGTCATCCCCCCTGGATGCCCGGTGCGCACGCTCTGGTCATTCTGTTGGTGGGCATGACATCCACAGCGGCCTTCGGCCTTTCCCGCGCCCGCATCTATGCTCCCCTCTCGCTTGCGCTGGCGGCTCTGGCCGTGGGCGCTTCGGCAGTTCTTTTTTGGCACGGGCTGTTTTTTTCTCCGTTGTATGCGCTGCTCTGCATGCTGTTGTGCGGGGGGGCGCTCCTGAGTGTGCGCTTCTGGCAGGAGGAAAGGCAAAAAAGTGTCCTGCGGCAGGCTTTTTCGCGCTATGTGTCGCCCGAGGTGGTGCGGCGCATTACCGAGCACCAGGGTGATCTGCTGGCCGGGGAAGAGCGGGAACTTTCCATCCTGTTTACTGACCTGCGCGGTTTCACGTCCCTTTCCGAGGCTTTGCCTCCGCAGCATGTTGTCCGCCTGTTGAACGAATATTTCAGCCCCATGACCGCCATTGTGCGTGAGCGGCAGGGAACGTTGGACAAATTCATCGGCGATGCGCTCATGGCTTTCTGGAACGCGCCCCTGGACGTTTCGGGGCATCCGGCGCTGGCTGTGGACGCGGCTCTGGCCATGCAGGAAAAACTGGCGAACCTCAATGCGCGCATGGAGGAGCATTTCGGTGTCCGCCTGCACATGGGCGCGGGCATACACACCGGCCCTGCCTATGTGGGCAACATGGGCTCTGACGATCTTGTCAACTATACGCTCATCGGCGACAGCGTGAACCTTGCCGCGCGCCTGGAGAGCCTGTGCAAGCGGTACGGCGCTCCGGCGCTGGTCAGCGGCGATACCGCGCTGCGCTGTGACCAGGACTTTGTTTTTGTGCTGCTGGACGAACTGCGGGTCAAGGGCAAGGCGCTGCCTGTGCGCGTGTTCTGGCCTCTGCGCCCTGACAATCAGGGGCCGTGGAGCACAGCGGCGGAAGAATGGGAGGCCGCACGCGGCCGGTACGCGCAGGGAGATTTTGCGCGGGCGGCCCCGGCCTTTGCGGATTTGGCCCGGCGGCATCCCGGACTGGAAACGCTTTTTGGCCTGTACCACGAGCGATGCCGGGGCCTGTGCGCCCGTCCGCCGGAAAACTGGGACGGCATCTGGATCATGGACGAAAAATAGAGTGCGGCCCGCCCGTGGAAAAAACGTGGAAAGAGTTTTCTGCACAAAGAGGGCAGGCGCGCTTTTTCTTGAAATACGGCGAAAAAGTACCTATTATGGCAGCATGGGCGTTTTTCCTGTTTCCTGAATTTTTTTCGGGTGCGGCGCGCCGGGTGACAAGGGGGTCTTGTATGACAAAAATATGTGTGACCGTCATGGGCCTTTTGTTCTGGGCCTCTTTCGGCTGGTGCGGCGAAGTGGGGCAGGTCATCGCCTGGAAGGCCGGGGTGCAGGCCGAGCGGGACGGGCAAGGTGTGCCGCTGGCTCTCAAAAGCCCGGTCATGGAGGGGGATGTTTTGTCCACCGACGCCACAGGCAAGGCGCAGATTCTCTTGGAGGACGACAGCACGGTATCCCTTGGTTCCGGCACGCGCCTGCAACTGGAAGGCGTTGTTGCAAAAAGCAGCAAGCCGCGCCTTGCCGTGCGCATGGGGCAGGGGCTGGCCCGCTTCATCACCGGAAAAATCGTGGAGAAAAACCCCGATGGCTTCAGCGTGGTCACGCCCGAAGCCACGGTGGGCATCCGCGGCACCATTTTCACTGTCCGGGTGCACGAAGGGCAGACCACTGTTTATGTGACCAACACCACCAGGCAGGTGCACGTCAACGGCGTCCTTGTGCCCACGGGCTTCAAGATCACCGTTCCCCACGGCAGGCCTGTGCCCCTCCTGCCGGAGGACATGGCAGCCATTGACGGGGAGCTTGCCGTCCGCGAGCCAGCGCGCGATTCCGCCGCGCCCGTGGCAGCCGCGCCCGGCGGGGCCATCCTGACAGGAAGCAGCCTGCCTGTGCAGTCCAGTCCGCCTGTGGCCGCCCTTGCGCCGCAACCGCTGTCAGCGGAGGCTTTTGTGTCCGGCACGCTGGTTCGCCCTGTTGGGTTCAATCACGACGGCTCTTTTCAGTTCAATGTCAATCTTGGCTCCGGCCGTATCACAAACGGCGTCATGCTTCTTGACACGTATCATTTGAGCGGCGGCAGCGGGCAGATTTCCGGCGGCGCCTTGTCGGCGGGGGGATTTGCCGATAGCACACATCAGGGAACCATGAACGGCACGGCGGCAGTATCTTCCGGGCGCTTGGCCATCAGCGGTTCGTATGAAATAGTTGGGGGGGTGCTCCCCCTCCACCTGACCGGCACGTTTTCAGGGCAGCAGCAGTAGGGAGTCATGGAAATGCAAAAAATGTGCGGCATGTTGCGTGCCCTTGTTGCGGCTGTGTTGTGCCTGACGGCTTTTGACGCCGGACTGGCTGCGGCTGCGCCGGGAACAGCGGGATCCGCCGACAGGCAGCGGGCTGCCGCCCTGCTGGAGCAGGGAAAATATGACGCGGCCTATGAGGCCTTCATGCGCCTCTTGCGGGAAAATCCCGATGATGATGCCGTGCATCTGTATCTGGGACGCAGCGCCATGCGCGCGGGCCGTTACAATCAGGCGGTCATGGCCTATGAGCGCCTTCTGGAGAAATATCCTGCCGAAAGCTCCCTCTACGGGGAACTGGCCCATGCCTACATGGCCCTTGGCGACCGCGGGAGCGCACAACGCGCGCTGGCCGCAGCCGGTACCCTGAAGGACGCCTCCGGTCAGAAAGCAGGAGAAAACCTGCTGGACTCTCTGGAAAAACGCTACAGCCACTGGCAGGCCCACGGCCAGGTACGCACAGGCATTCTTTACGATTCCAATGCCAACCTGGGCCCCGCCTCATCATCCATGGACCTGGGCATCTGGCGTGTGGAGGTTCCCGACGCAAAGGCCGAATCCACTCTGGGCGCGTATCTGGGAGCCAATGCGGATTTGGCCTGGAAGGCCGAACGGGATACGCCCTGGTGGCTGGTGGGGGATGTGTGGGCGCAGGCGCGTGGCAACAGCAACTCTGCGCTGGAAGACAGCCACAGCCGCACCTCCCTTTGGGGGCGGGCCGCAGTAGGGTTGCGCCATCTGACCTCCACAACGCTTTTTGACCTGCGCTTCAAGAGCGAAGTTTTCGATTATGAGTGGTATCAGAACATCACGGCCGTGGGGCCGGAGGCTGCGTGGATATGGGCTGTCACACCACAATGGCAGCTCATTTCGCGCGGCTCGCTCAATGCCCGCATGTATTCCCGCGCCGACGAGCGCAATGGGGCGTATTGGTCCGTGGGGCAGCATGTGCGGCGTTTTTTTGGGCAGGAAAACCACGAAATTGTGCTGGGCGTAAGCCATGTGGGGGCCGAAACGCCGCGCCACCGCGACTACGGCTATCATGGATGGGAGTTCGCGGCACGGGCACTGTTCAAGCTGCCCGTCGGCTTTGAACTGGCGCCCTTTGCTGCATATGAGTACGACTGGTATCACGGCCCCGGCACGGCTCTGGAAACAGATGCCCGCAACGATCACAAGTGGCGTCTGGGTGCGGCCCTGACATGGAACATCACCGAGGCTTGGGCTGTGGAGGCCATGTACCAGTATACGTGCAATGCGTCCAACAGCGCCATCTACACCTATGATCAGTCCTTGGTGAGCTTGGGAGTGGCTTGGAGTTTCTGAAAAGAACTCTTCTCTTGTTGCTCCCTGCATGAAGAATCTGCGCGGGCAACGCGACGCCATGCTGACAGTTTTGCGGCGCAAGGCCGCATCCTTGCGAAACATGCTGCCGCAAGGATGCGGCCTTGCGCCGCAAAAACATACTCCCTTTGAGGGGATCAGCGGGCGCAGAGCCGCTCGGCGGGGATGACCACGAAGTTGTGGGCCGTGAGAATTTCGATGGCGTGATCCACCTTGTCAAAGCGGAAGATCATCACTGCGCTTTCGGCCTCGCGCTGCACAAAGGCATACATGTATTCCACATTGATGCCGTGCTCCGACACCAGTTGCAGAACAGAGTCCAGGCCGCCCGGAGTGTCCGGCACTTCCACTGCGACCACGCTGGTGCGGCCCAGGGTGAAGCCTTTTTCCTTGAGGGCGTTTTTGGCTTTTTCATGATCGCAGACGATCATGCGCAGGATGCCGAAATCGGATGTGTCCGCCAGGGAGAGCGCCCGGATATTGACTCCGGCCTGGGCCAGTGTGCGGGTGACTTCGGCAAGGCGTCCGGCCTTGTTTTCCAGAAAAACGGACAGCTGTTCTGTTTTCATGGCGCGTCCTCCGTGCGCTCGCCGGGATTATGGCCTTTTGTCGGCGGAAACTCCGTCCCGCGCCGCAGCATCATCGGCAGGGGAGGCTTTTCTGTCTTTGGGGGTGATGTCGATTTCGTCAGGTTCCGAGGAGGCGCGGCGGAAGTTGCGTATGGCCCGTCCCAGCCCGCCGCCGATTTCCGGGAGCTTGTTGGCACCGAAAACCAGCAGGCCGATCACCAGAATAAGCAGAATTTCTTGCATGCCGAGGCCGAACATGGGGACGTCTCCGTTATGTGTTGGGCGAAACGGAAAAAAGCACTGTCCGCAAAGGGGCAGCGGGGCTGCGCGCCGCATCGCTGGCCTTTCGCGCAGGATACGCGTGACAGGGGGGAAAGGTCAAGAAAGCATCAGGCGCACACCCCTTGCCGCGCGCCTATTTCCCCATGGCATTCATGAAGTCCCTGTTGGACTTGGTGGGCCGCATCTTGTCCAGTAAAAACTCCATGCTGTCGATGGACGACATGGGAGCCAGGATTTTGCGCAGAATCCAGACGCGGTTGAGCACGTCTTCGGGCAGGAGCAGGTCTTCCTTGCGGGTTCCCGTGCGGTTGATGTCAATGGCCGGGAATACGCGCTTTTCGGCAAGGTGGCGATCCAGGTAGATTTCCATGTTGCCGGTTCCCTTGAACTCTTCAAAGATGACCTCATCCATGCGGGAGCCGGTATCAATGAGGGCCGTTGCAATGATGGTCAGGCTGCCGCCTTCCTCGATATTGCGGGCAGCGCCGAAAAAGCGTTTGGGGCGCTGCAGGGCGTTGGCGTCAAGCCCGCCGGAGAGTACCCTCCCCGATGACGGGGTGACCGCATTGTAGGCGCGGCCCAGGCGGGTGATGGAATCCAGCAGAATGACCACATCCCGTTTGCGCTCCACCAGGCGTTTGGCCTTTTCCAGCACCATTTCGCACACCTGAACATGGCGCTGGGGCGGTTCGTCGAAAGTGGAGCTGACCACTTCGGCCTTTTTGACCGTGCGCTCCATGTCGGTCACTTCCTCGGGGCGCTCGTCAATGAGCAGGACGATGAGGTACACATCGGGGTTGTTGGCATTGATGGCATTGGCCAGGGATTGGAGCAGAACGGTCTTGCCCGTGCGCGGCGGGGCCACGATGAGCCCGCGCTGCCCACAGCCGACAGGCGCCATCAGATCCACAACGCGGTTGGCGAGATTTTTCTCGCCGTTTTCCATGACAAGCTGCTGGTCGGGATAAATGGGCGTGAGATTGTCGAACAGAACGAGATTTTTTGCGTTTTCCGGCGGCTCCAGGCCTATTTCCGTGACCTTGAGCAGGGCAAAGTAGCGTTCGCATTCCTTGGGCGGGCGTATCTGGCCCGAAACAATATCCCCCTTGCGCAGGGAAAAACGGCGAATTTGCGAAGGCGAAACATAAATGTCGTCCGGGCCGGGCATGTAGCTGGACAGGGGCGAGCGCAGAAAACCGAATCCGTCGGGCAAAATTTCCAGCACACCGTCGCCGTAGATAGCGCCGTTTTGCAGAGAGCAGGCCGAAAGCAGGGCGAAAATCAATTCCTGCTTGCGCATGGAACTGGCATTTTCGATTTCATACTGCTCGGCCAGTTCCATCAGGTTTTGCATGCTGCGGGTTTTCAGGTCGGTGAGGTTCAGGGTGCTGTCGCTCAACAGGGGGGGAGATGCTTTCTTCTTGCGCATAATCATCCGGTTTTTTTGTACGACACGAAACAACAGGGTGCGGTGACACCCGACGGAAAACGTATGTGGCAGGGGACAATAAGCAATAAGGGGATATGCGGTTTGCGATTAGCCTATCTTTTCCCGCATGGCAAGAAAAAAATACGGGAGCGGCCAAAATGCTTTCCGGATCTTTTGCGGCCTGTGACGGGGGCTTTGCACTCCGGAGGCGGCAAGGCAAAAAATATCCGGAGGAGCGGCAGGTCTACAGGGCTTCTTCGGGAGCGGGCGGAGGGGCATAGCGCTCGAGCAGGTCGCTGCGCAACTGGTCTTCATCGCGCTGCAAAACCACGGCAAGCTCTCCGGTTACAAGGCTCATGGCCTGTTCCTGCAAGCGCCGTTCGCCAAAGGAAAGTTCTTTCTGGCGGCCAATGAGCAGAAGTTCGCGCAATACCCCGGCCACCACGCCCAGTTCCGGATCCTTGAGGCGTTCGGAATATTCGCGAAAACGGCGGTTCCAGTTCTGCCCGGTGTGTACGGTTTTTTCGGTATCGCCGTGCAGAGAGTCCAGAATTTCCTGCGCGCGGGGCGCAGGCACAGGAGGCCGCAGGCCCACATGGTCGGCGTTGGACACCGGCACCATGAGGGTCACATTGTTGGCCCGGATGCGCACAATGTAGAATCGGCATTCCGCATCGCCGATATTCCGGCTTTCGATGCGTTCTATCTCGCCCACGCCCTGGGCCGGATATACCACGAGATTGTTGGGAGAAAACATGTCTTCACCAAGCCCGCGAAGGGCAGCCTGCGCGAAACCGGACAGCTTGCGTTGCCTGAGGATGCAAAAGGTGCTGAAGCCAACTCTTTGGGAAGAATAGCCCAAAGGCGGGGCGGCGTCCAGTTGAAAAAGTTTTCCGTGGCCGGGGAATATTTTTTTGCAAAGCGGGTTATGCGTTCTTTGCGGCGCGCACGGCTTCTTCCCGTCCATGGGTCGCAAAGCTTGCCAGAACGTTCAGGGCTGGCGGCAGCGCGGCGGACAGTTTTGCCGCGTCTTCGGCATCGGGGCGGCCCAGCACCCAGTTGACAACATCTCCCTTGTGGGGGGGACGGCCGATACCCATGCGCAGGCGGCAGAAATCCGGTGTGCCCAACTGCCGGGTGATGGAGGCAAGGCCGTTGTGCCCGGCATTGCCCCCGCCGCATTTGAAGCGCAGTTCTCCAACGGGGATATCCAGTTCGTCGTGGGCAACCACCAGCCGGGATGGGCTGATTTTGTGCCAGGCCAGCAGGGGCTGTACGCACATGCCGCTCTGATTCATGAATGTCTGGGGTTTGGCGGCCAGCCAGAGGCCGGGCAACAGGGGCAGGCGCACCCGCCACAGCAGACAGGAAAATTTTGCGCCGTTGAGTTCGTCGGCACGGCCTTCTGTCGCGGCCAGGCGGAGCAGGGCATCAACCAGGGCAAACCCACAGTTGTGGCGGGTATGTTCATAGCGCGGCCCCGGATTGCCCAGGCCCACAAGCAGACCGTCATAGTCCATCATCTGCTCCGCTGTCGAAGAGTCTTACAGGCAGCCCCAGGCCTGCGCAAAAAGCTGCCGCGTGGCGGGCGACAAAGCGGCACAAGGGTGGGTTCATGGTGGCAAGATGGCCTCCGCCGGGCAGCCAGACAAGCTTTTTCGCCGGCGCCTGTACATGCGAAAAAAGGTTTTCCGTCAGGTGCGGGGTGAACAGCGCATCATCACGAGCGCTGAACAGGCACAAGGGGCAGCGCAGAGCATGGCTGACGCGCGCGGAAAACAGGCTGTCCAGAAAAACGAGGGGATAGGTCAGCCTGACGCGCGCGCGGCTGGTGACGCAACGCCGCGCTCCGGCCACGATCCTGCGGGTGGAAAGATAGCTCTGCAGGGGCAGGGGCAGGCGCGGCAGGTGGCGGGCAACGCTGCGCACAATTGCCTGAATTTTTTGCCTGTGCGCTGCCAGCGGCGCAAAGCGGGTCAGGGTCACGGCTGCATCCGTCTGGGGCAGTACGGCGCTGATCGGCAGGGCTGCGGCAAGGCTTGGGGACGTTGCCGCATGGGCCAGAGTCAGAATGCCGCCCTGGCTGTGTCCGCAAACAGCGACAGGGCCAAGGCCCGCATCCGCAAGCCACTTCTCCGCTTCCAGGCCATCGCGCAACAAATCGTCAAAGGTAAAGCCCACGCTGTGCCTGTTGACCCCGTGCCCGGTAAGGTGCAGCCCAGCCACGGCGAATCCCGACTGGTGGAGAGCCTGGAGCAGGGGGCGGTACTGCAGGGGCGAAAGCATGGTTCCGGGGTAGAAGAGCAGGCTTCCGGCCCCGGTATTGTCCCACACTTCCAGTGTGGCCCTGCCCAGAGGCACCATGCGGGACGGGGCAGGACGCGGCAAGGCCGGTTCCGTGCGAAACCGGCCTTGCCGCGTCCCTTGCAGGGCGTCCGGACTGTGAGCCATGCTCTACTCGGCTCCGGCGGCCTCGTCTTCCTTGGTTTTGGCAATGACGCTGACCAGGGCAAAATTCTGGTCAAACACGGCGCGGACATTGGGGGGCAGAGCAAGATCCGCCACGCTGATGGTGTCGTTGATGCCCATGTCGCTGATGTCCAGCGTGACTTTTTTGGGCATGTCCATGGGCTTGCTGCTCAGGCGCACCGATTCGCGGTAGGTTTCAAGCGCGCCGCCCAGCTTGACGCCGCGCGAAACACCCACAAATTCCAGAGGCACTTCCACGGTCACGGGCTTGTCCAGATCCACGCCGTAAAAATCGATATGCGTGAAGGCTTTTTTGTAGGGGTGCTGCTGCACCTGCCAGATGAGTACGGGATACACCGTTTTTTTGCCCTGATCGTCAATTTCCAGGTTGAACACGGTGGTGTGCCCCATTTCGCCGTACATCTTTTCCAGAGGCAGGCTGGGAGCCTGAACGGAAATATTTTTTCCGTCAGGGGTGTAAAACACGCCGGGAATCAGCTTTTGCGCGCGCAGACGGCCGCTGGTGCCCTTGCCGCTGCCTTCGCGTTTTTGCACGCTCAATGTTTTTTCAATGCTCATGGCGTCACTCCTTGCTTGCCGCCGACAGGCGGAAAAATTCTTTCTGGCCGGGCGCAGGTCTCTGCGTGATGGCTCCCGGCCTCCAAATGTTCCGCTCCCGGAGCGGTGCTACACAAACAACACGCTGACCGAAGATCCCGTATGGATGTTGTGGATGGTTTTTCCCAGCAGGGCCGCCACGGAAACCACCGTGAGCTTGGAGCAGCTTTCGAGCTTTTCGCCCAGGGGGATGGTGTCCGTGACAAAGACCTGCGAGAGCGCCTCGGTCGCGTTGATACGCTCAATGGCCGGCCCGGAGAGCACGGCATGGGTGGCGCAGGCCACAATTTTGGTGGCGCCGTTTTTGAGCAGAACTTCCGCTCCGGTGCAGAGTGTGCCCGCAGTGTCGATCATGTCGTCCACCACAACGGCCAGACGCCCCTGCACATCGCCAATGACATGCATGGCCTGTGCCTGGTTGGGCTTGTCCCTGCGCTTGTCCACAATGGCCAGGGGAGCGTCAAGGCGCTTGGCGAACGCCCGCGCGCGCTCCACGCCACCGGCATCGGGGGAAACGATGACAAGGTTTTCCTTGTCCAGTTGGCGCAGGGCCTCCAGCATGACCGGAACAGCGAAAAGATTGTCTACCGGGCAGTCGAAATATCCCTGAATCTGCCCGGCATGCAGGTCAACGGTGACCACGCGCTCGGCCCCGGCCACGCTGATGAAATCCGCCACCATCTTGGCGCTGATGGGTGCGCGGGGCGAAACCTTGCGGTCTTGGCGGGCATAGCCGTAATAGGGAATCACAGCGGTAATCCTGCCCGCGCTGGCTCTTTTCAGGGCGTCCAGCATGAGGCAGAGTTGCACCAGATTGCGGTTGATGTTGGGCGGACAGGTGGGCTGCACCACAAACACATCATCACCGCGCACATTGTCGCCGATCTCGATACGCAGTTCACCATCGCTGAATCTGGTCGCCAGCGTGGGCGTGAGCTGACACCCGAGGTGGTCGCAGATGGCTTTGGCCAGCTCCGGATTGGAAGACCCGGTGACGATCTTCAGATCGCTGTACATGTGTGGTCCTGTTGCGGCCAGCAGCCAACGCGTGCCCGGACGGTGCAGGCCTGTGCCGCCGGGCCGTTTCACAACAAAGGCGTTTTCATCCTGCGTACCGCACCGGCGGGACAATCCCGCACCCGGCGGATGCTGTGGCTGGGATGGAAGGGGTCGAACCTTCGTATGACGGAGCCAAAACCCGTTGCCTTACCACTTGGCTACATCCCAGTGCGTCACAACACATGCGTGAAAACACGCCAATTCTCCCCGCGCAGATGCCGTGCAGCATCCTGCGCCGCGTTCTCTGCGGAAAAAAGCCCCACCATGCTTGAGCCACTGCCGCTCATGCCCGCAGCTTCCGCTCCGGAGCGCAGCAGATCCGCCTTGATAGCCGCAAGCTGTGGGTGACACGCCAAAACAACGGCCTCAAGGTCGTTGTGCATGTCCGGCAGGGGGCGCCCCCCGGAGAGAAAAACTCCATTAGCCCCGCCCCCGGCAATTGTCAAGCTGTTTTGTCCTGCGCAGGCCGCATCGTAGGCGGCAAAGGCCCAGGGCGTGCTGACATGAATCATGGGGCAGACCAGCACCAGATGCCAGCCGGTCAGCATTCTGCCGACAGGCTCCAGTATCTCCCCGATGCCGCGCACGCGGCAGGGAGATGACTGGAGAAAAAAAGGCGTGTCCGCCCCCACCCTTGCGGCTATGGCCGACAGGTCTTGCCCTGCCAGCGGGCGCTCTGCGCGGGCGTTGAGCCAGAGCAGCAGGGCAGCCGCATCGCTGCTGCCGCCGCCAAGGCCCGCCCCGTGCGGGATGCCCTTGTGTAGGGTCAATTCCAGGGAGGGGGCATGCCCCGCTGCGCGGGCAAAAAGCGCGTATGCCCTGGTGAGGGTATTGTCCGCAGGAAAGTCCGGCTGCGCGCAGAAAAACTTCAGGCCGCCGCTGTGCAGCGGCCTGATTTCCAGGCAATCGTGGGGATGGGGCAGGGGCCAGAACAGGGAGTCCAACTCATGGTATCCATCGGGACGCACGCCGGTGATACGCAACCCCAGATTCACCTTGCAGCCCGCGTTGAGGATCTCCATGCAGCCTTTCTTCAATTCCGCAGAGTTTTTAGTTGTCCGCGTTGTCGCCCGCTGGCGGCAGGGTTTCCAGAGTCAGCCTGTCGTTGGTGTACACGCAGATTTCTGCGGCAATGCGCATGGCCTCACGGGCAATACTTTCCGCATCAAGGGTACTGTGGCGCGCGAGTGCCCTGGCCGCAGCCAGGGCGTAAGGGCCGCCGCTGCCGATGGCCGCCACGCCGTCGTCAGGCTCGATGACATCGCCCGTGCCGGAGAGAACAAGCGTGTGTTCCTCATCAGCCAGCAGCAGCATGGCTTCCAGCTTGCGCAGATACTTGTCCCTGCGCCATTCCCGTGTCATTTCCACTGCGGCGCGGCGCATGTCGCCCCGGACTTCCTTGAGTTTGTCTTCAAAAATTTCAAACAGGGTAAAGGCATCGGCCGTGGCGCCGGCGAACCCCGCCAGAATTTTTCCCTGGTGCAAGCGGCGCACCTTGCGGGCCGCCTGCTTCATGATCATGGTCTGCCCCAGAGTGACCTGGCCGTCTCCGGCCAGAGCCACAAGGCCGTTCTTGCGTACCGCCAGTATGGTTGTGGCATGTGTCTCTGTCATTTTTGGTCCCACATTTCCTTGCGCTCCTTGTAGGCAGCCTCCAGGCGTTGAAAAGCCCTTTTGTCGGAGGATTTTTCCGCCTGTCCCTTGGCTTCCCTGAAGTAGCGTTCGGCCAGTTTCTTGTTGTTGGCATACAGGGCGGCGTAAGCCAGATGGATGAAGGCGTTGGCTTTGTCGCCCGCCCTGCCCAGGGACTTGCCGTAGGCCTCGTGCACTTCCGCATCCTCCGGCACGGCACGCAGCACGTCTTGATAGTGGCTTTTGGCCTGGGCCTGTCTGCCGGTTTCGTCCAGCATGCGGGCGTAGAAAAACGAGGCCATGTAGTCGCGCGGGTCAAGGCGCATGGCCTGACGCAACAGGCCCTCGGCCCGGCTCATATCGCCTTTGCGGTAGTGAAAAATGCCTGCTTCGCGCAATACCAGCGGGTCGCTGGGGGCCAGTTCCAGAGCGCGGTCAAAGGCCGCACCCGCATCGGGGATGCGGTTGAGCCGCGCCAGCACGATGCCCCGTCCCAGAGCCGAGAGGCTGTCCTTGCCCGCAAAGCGGTGCAGGGCTGCCTGCCCGTCGCCGTAGCGCGCCCAGAGCAGAGTGTTGACGCGCGCGAAGCGCGTGTTGTCCGTAGCGCGGTTGCGAACGGCAGCAGGCATGGTCTGGATGCGGGCCTGGATGCCGTTGATGCGGTCTCCGATGGCCGGATGGGTGGAAAGATAGGTGGGAATGCTGGTTCCGCTCATGCGGCTTTTTTGCCGCAGAAGCTGGAAGCCCCGCACCATGCCTGCCGGGGGATAGCCTGCGGCCACAAGATATTGCAGGCCGATGTGGTCTGCCTCGTTTTCGTCCATGCGGTTGTAATTGAGCATGGCCGACTGCCCCGCGCCCATGGCCCCGACGGCCAGGGTTCCCCCGCCCGAACCGCCCAGGGCCACGCCCGCCACCGCCAGCAGCAGGGAGCCGAGAGACACAAGCTGCGCCCGCTCCAGACGGGCGGCTACATGGCGCTGGGTAACATGGGCCAGTTCGTGCGCCAGCCCCCCCGCCAGTTCTTCCTCGCTTTCCATATGCATGACCAGCCCTGTGAACACATAAACATATCCGCCGGGCAGGGCAAAGGCATTCATGGAATTGTGCAGAAAAACCGCCGCCTTGAAGGTGAAGGGCTGCGGAGGGAGGTTTTTGGTCAGGCGCTCCAGAATCCGGCCCACATACTGGCTGACTTCCGGATCGTCCACAACACCCATGTTGGCGCGGATCATGGCGTCAAATTTGCGCCCCATCTCCTTTTCGTCTTTGATGGATACTCCGCCGAAAAAGAAGGCCGGAGCCGTTGCGGGGATGGCCTGCGGCACGACAAAGGCCAGCAGAACAAGAATCCGCAGCCAGGGGCGCTGAAAGAGAGAGGGCATAGCACGATCCTCATGCCGTGGTGCGGCCGGTCCTTGGGGGCGCGGGCGCTAGTCCGTATCCCAGGTCTGCCCGTCGGGAGTGTCCCTGACGCTGACGCCCATTTCCTGCAATTCCTGGCGCAGGGCGTCGGAAAGGGCAAAATCCTTCGCTGCGCGGGCCTGCCCGCGTTTGTGCAGCAACTCCTCCACCCGCTGCACATCAAGGTTTTTGCGTTTGGCCCGGACGGCGCGCAACTCCTGCAAAAAGATTTCCGGCTCCTGACCAAAAAGCCCCAGGCGGGCATGCCATTGGCGGGCGCGAGCCACAAATTGCTCCAGCAGCAGGCGGGCTTCTTCGCCGGATTTCAGATTTTTGTCTTCCAGCAGGCGGTTCACCAGGCGGACATGGGAGAAAATCTGGCCCAGAGCCTGCGCCGTGTTCAGGTCATCGTTCAGGGCGGCATCAAAGGCCTGGGGCAATTCTTCCCATTCCTTGCGTATTTCCTGCGGAAGCTCTTTCTTTTTCCATGTGGTGCGGTTCAGGACTCTGCGCGCCTCCAGCAGGGAGGAATAGACGCGGTGCTGGGCTTTTTCCGCCTCGCTCATGCTGTCGGCGGTAAAATCAATGGGGCTGCGGTAGTGCTTGCCCAGCAGGAAAAAACGCAGGCTTTCCGGCAGATAATTTTCCAGAATGGCGCGGATGGTCGTGAAATTGCCCAGGGATTTGGACATTTTTTCCGTGTTCACCTGCACAAAACCGTTGTGCACCCAATATTTGGCGAGGGAGCAGCCGCACACAGCCTCGGACTGGGCAATTTCATTTTCGTGGTGCGGAAAAACCAGATCTTGGCCGCCGCCGTGGATGTCCAGAGGCAGGCAGGCTTCGCTCATGGCTGAGCATTCGATGTGCCAGCCGGGCCGCCCCTTGCCCCAGGGAGCATCCCAGAAAGGCTCGCCGGCTTTGGCCGCTTTCCAGAGGGCAAAGTCCAGAGGGTCTTCCTTTTCCTCTCCGGGCGCGACCCGCGCTCCGGAGCGCAGTTCGTCCAGGCTGCGGCCTGAAAGTTTGCCATAGGGAGCGTAAGCGCGCACCCGAAAATACACATCGCCCGAGGGCGTGGCGTAGGCCATGCCGGCATCCATCAGCCGGGTACACAAAGACAGGATTTCGGGGATATGCTCCGTGGCGCGCGGCTCCTGATCCGCCCGCAAAACCCCGAGGCGATCCATATCTTCGTGAAAGGCGTCCATGTAGGTTTGGGCCACTTCACGCCAGCCCCGCCCCTCTTCGCGCGCACGGTTGATAATCTTGTCGTCCACATCGGTGAAGTTGCGGACAAAAAGCACCTCCAGGCCCAGATGCCGCAACTGGCGCACCAATATGTCGAAAACCAGGGCTGAGCGGGCGTGCCCGATATGGCAGTAATCGTAGGCCGTGATGCCGCAGACGTACATGTGCGCCCTGCCCGGACGCACGGGGACAAATTCTTCTTTTTTCCGTCC
>ERZ773099.810-NODE-810-length-24534-cov-10.919727_pt1 | contig 24534 bp, 26 predicted proteins | sample MGYA00511120_ERZ773099 | MGnify/ENA primary metagenome ERZ773099 (study PRJEB29015, sample SAMEA2738012) | human oral metagenome | biome: human oral; feature: human-associated habitat; material: dental | place: China | collected 2104 ...
CTAGCCTTAACTCCATATATTCAGTTGCTAATGTTCTAAATATATTATACACTAAGACTAGTAAAATTGCAAATTTTAGTACAACATTTTCAATGTTGGTGTTATTCATACCCTACGAGTACATGTCTCATGGCTAAAGCCACGAGTGTTCTAACACATTTAATAAATAAAAAATTAAGAGGTAAAAATGAAAGTAAGATTAGCGAAAGAAGATGTAAATTCAAATTATAAAGTTAGTTTAATTGATATTTCAAGAGAAAAAGATTTTGTAAAAATTTTAGAGGACTATAATATAAAATACAAGAAAACAGAATACTTTAAAGATTTTTTCATGTATAAATTAATTGATATCAACAGTAAATTTATCATGATATTACAAGAGAAGGCTTCAAACTATATCAAATATATTGAGCCTGTTTCTATATATTCTTTGCCTTTGCAAATTGAAGATGAAGATGGAGAAATCCCTGTAGTCTATCCTGAAGAAAACAAAGATTATGTAACTTTGGGAGTTATAGATAATGGTATAGCCCATATAAAACATTTAGATCCTTGGATAAAAAGGGTTCATACAAGATTTCTAAAAGAAGAGATAAGTGCAACACATGGAACATTTGTTTCTGGTATAGCCCTATATGGAGATAAATTAGAAAATAGAGAGATAGTAAAGAATGAGCCTTTCTATCTTTTAGATGCAACTGTTCTATCAGCTACAACAATAGAAGAAGATGACTTATTAAAAAATATTGCTTTAGCAATAGAAGAAAATCATAAAAGAGTAAAAATTTGGAATTTATCTTTAAGTGTTAGATTAGGTATAGAAGAAGATACTTTTTCAGATTTTGGAGTAGTTTTAGACCACTTACAAAAAACTTATGGAGTTTTGATTTTAAAATCTGCTGGTAATGGTGGTAACTTTATGAAACAACTTCCGAAAGGAAAACTTTACCATGGTTCAGACTCTCTATTATCACTTGTAATTGGTTCAATAACTAATGAAGGTTATGCTTCAAATTATAGTAGAGTAGGTTTAGGGCCTAAGGGAACAATAAAGCCTGATATAGCTAGTTATGGTGGTGACTTATTACGTGGTGACAACGGTGAAATGATAATGAAGGGAGTAAATTCATTCTCAAGAAATGGAAATGTTGCTTCATCATCAGGTACAAGTTTTGCCACTGCAAGAATTTCATCACTTGCTACAATAATTTATCAAAATATATGTAAGGATTTTAAGAATTTCTCTGATTTTAATCCTATACTTTTAAAAGCTTTGATTATTCATTCTGCTAAGAATACAGATAAAAATTTATCTGTGGAAGAAATAGGCTATGGAATTCCTAGCACTTCAACTGAAATTTTATCATATTTCAAGAATGAAAATATAAAGATATTTAATGGAGTTATGGAAAAGAATAAGGAAATTGAGTTGGACGCTTCGTTCTTTAACTATGAGAAAGATATAAAAATTAAACTTACTTTAGTCTATGACACAGAGTTTGATTATCTACAAAAAGGGGAGTACATTAAATCAGATATAAAAATTAAAGATATATCAGAAAATGGAAAAAATTTAACTAGAAAATTTGAAGGAATTTTAGAAAGAAATAAGAAAATTGAATTGTATTCAGATAATAACATAAAGAAAAATTATACATTAATAATAGAAAAGTTAAATTAGGGAGAGACTATGAAAAAGAGCGATAATACTGGAATGTTAAGCACCTTTGTAGGAGGAACTCTCTGGGGTGTAAATGGAGTTATGGGAAATTACTTATTTCTTCACAAAAATGTTATTACTCCTTGGCTTATACCATACAGATTGATACTAGCCGGTTTCTTACTACTAGGTTATCTATACTATAAAAAAGGATCTAAGATTTTTGATATTTTAAAAAATCCTAAAGATTTACTTCAAATTGTATTATTTGGACTTATTGGAATGTTAGGTACACAATATACATATTTCTCTGCTATTCAGTTTTCAAATGCTGCCATAGCAACAGTACTTACATATTTTGGACCTACCTTAGTTCTTATATATATGTGTTTAAGAGAAAAAAGAAAACCTTTGAAATATGAGATTGTTTCAATTTGTCTATCAAGTTTTGGAGTTTTTCTTTTAGCAACACATGGTGATATCACAAGTTTACAAATATCTTTTAAAGCTCTTGTTTGGGGTATATTATCTGCCTTATCTGTTGTATTTTATACTGTGCAACCTGAAAGTCTTTTAAAGAAATATGGAGCTTCAATAGTAGTTGCTTGGGGTATGATGATAGGTGGAATATTTATTACTTTTGTTACAAAACCTTGGAATATCAGTGTAACTTTTGATTTTGTAACTTTCCTTGTGTTAATGTTAATAATAGTATTTGGAACAATAATTGCATTTATTCTTTATTTGACAGGAGTAAATATAATAGGGCCAACAAAAGCAAGTATAATCGCTTGTATTGAACCTGTGGCTGCAACTATCTGTGCTATATTATTCTTAGGTATAACATTTGATTTCTTAGATTTAATAGGTTTTATATGTATAATATCAACAATTTTCATAGTTGCTTATTTTGATAAAAAAACAAAGAAGAAATAAATTAATAAAATTGATTTTTATTTTTTAATAGTTTATAATTTAATTAATAGATAAAGGGGTGATGAATATGGCTATTATAACATTAAATGTTACAGATGAAGAAAAAAGAAGAATAACTGGCTTTTCAGAAGCCAATAATATGACTGTATCAGAACTTATACTAAAAATTATTGAAAATTTAGAAGATGAAGAAGATTATAAATTAGCAGAAAAAATAATAAATAACCCTAATACTAAATATACAGAAGGTATTGAGGATCTCGCTAAAGAATGTGGGATTGATTATGATGTCTTATAAAGTTGTTAAAACAGATAATTTTGTGAATGATTTCAAAAAATTAGATAACTCTATCAAAATAAGTATTTTGAAATATATTAAAAAATTAGAGTTAAGTGATAATCCAAAAGCATATGGTAAATTACTAAGTGGAGAACTTTCTGGATTATATAGATTTAGAATTAATAATTATAGGTTAATAACAAAAATAGAAGATCAAAAGCTAATTATTTATGCACTTGGATTAGGTCACAGAAGTAAAATATATGAAATTCAAAATTATAATAAGAAATAGAAATTATATATTTTATAAAATTTTATAAACGGCTTTATGTGAAGCCGTTTTTTATTAGGAATGAGGTGGAACTTTGGCAATATTACAAGTAAATGACATATATATGGGTTTCTCTGGGGAAACTCTTTTTAAAGAAATATCTTTTTCAGTTGATGAAAAAGACAAAATAGGAATAATAGGTGTTAATGGTGCAGGGAAAACTACACTTATAAAATTGTTGTTAGGTTTAGAAAACTCTGAAATCAATCCTGCTACAAATGAGAGAGGAACTATCTCTAAGAAAAGTAATTTAAAAGTGGGATATCTAGCACAAAATACACAACTTAACAAAGAAAATACAGTTTTTAATGAGCTTATGACAGTATTTAATAATCTTTTAGAAGACTATAACAGAATGCAAGAGATAAACTTTTTACTAACTGTTGACTTAGATAATTTTGATAAATTGATGGAAGAACTTGGAGAAGTTTCTGAAAGATATGAAAGACATGAAGGATATTCAATAGAATATAAAATCAAACAGATTTTAAATGGTTTAAATATTCCAGAAAATCTTTGGACTATGAAGATTGGGAACCTATCAGGTGGACAAAATTCAAGAGTTGCACTTGCCAAAATTTTATTGGAAGAACCTGATTTACTAATACTTGACGAGCCTACTAACCATTTGGATTTGACATCTATTGAATGGCTTGAAAAGATTTTAAAAGACTATAACAAGGCTATAATTTTAATATCACATGATGTATATTTCTTAGATAATGTAGTCAATAGAATTTTTGAAATTGAAGGTAAAAGATTAAAAGACTACAAAGGGAATTACACTGATTTCTTAATTCAAAAAGAGGCTTATTTAAGTGGAGAAGTTAAAGCCTATGAAAAAGAACAAGATAAAATAAAAAAAATGGAAGAATTTATCAGAAGATATAAGGCAGGAGTAAAATCTAAACAGGCTAGAGGTAGAGAAAAAATCCTTAATAGAATGGAAAAAATGGAAAATCCTGTTGTAACAACTCAGAAAATAAAGCTTAAATTTGATATAAAGGCACAAAGTGTTGACTTAGTTTTAGATATTAAAAATTTATCTAAGACTTTTGAAGATAAATTATTGTTTAAAGATTTGAATTTAAAAGTTTATCGTGGAGAAAGAATAGGGCTAATTGGAAAAAATGGTACTGGGAAATCTACTCTTTTAAAGATTATCAATAATTTAGAAAAAGCTAGTTCAGGGGAATTTAAAATAGGAGAAAGAGTTTCTATTGGTTACTATGATCAAAATCATCAAGGTCTAGGTTTGAATAACAATATCATAGAAGAACTTATGTACTATTTCACTCTATCTGAAGAAGAAGCTAGAAATATCTGTGGTGCATTTTTATTTAGAGAAGATGATATCTACAAGAAAATTTCTTCTTTAAGTGGTGGAGAAAAAGCTAGAGTTGCCTTTATGAAACTTATGCTTGAAAAACCTAATTTCTTGATACTAGACGAACCTACTAACCACTTGGATATATATTCAAGAGAAATTTTAATGGACGCACTTGAAGATTATCCTGGAACTATCTTAGTTGTATCTCATGATAGAAATTTCTTAGACACTGTTGTAACTAAAATCTATGAGTTAAAAACTGATGGAGTTGAAACTTTTGATGGAGATTATGAGAGTTATAAACAAGAGAGAGACAATGTAAAAGTGAAGAATGAAGAAGCTGTAAAATCTTATGAAGAGCAGAAAAAGGCTAAAAATAGACTGGCTTCTTTAGAAAAGAAACTTGTAAGAATAGAAGAAGAATTAAATAAAATTCAAGAGCAGATTGAAGAAGTAAATAAGAAATATCTAATTGCAGGAGAAAAAAATAATGTGGATGAGCTTATGTCTTTACAAGAAGAATTAGATGAGCTTAATTTAAAAATGATAGAAAAATTCCAAGAATACGAAGAAACAGAAATAGAATTAAAAAGTCTTTAAAACAAAAAAGGCACATATTGAGCTGTGCCTTTTTACTTTACTATTTATTTTTGTGCATAATTTATAACATCCCAACTCTTCAATTCTTTTCTATTAGGAAATTCAAGTCTAATATCTGGGGTTCCAAGTAATTTTTCATCTAACATAAAATATAAAACAGCTAATTGTTTATCATTTTTGTAATATGTTATAGATAAATATGCACCTATCTTATTTCCAGCAGCTCCATCTATAATTGCTCTATCAGCACCAAGTTTAAAATATATTCCATCTGATACACTCTCCATAGATAGTTCTCCTGTATATACAAATGGTAAAGCATAACTTTTATTTGCTTTCATTATTTCTGCTAAAAATTCAGCTGAAGCATACTCTGATATTTCATAATTACCCTCAGCAAAGTCTAATATATTTTTTTCGACTATAATATCACTATTTTGATTTGAAGCTCCAACTAAATCTCTAATTTCATCTAAAGACTTTATATCTTGTAAAGATACTTCTTGACTGCCTTTATTAGAAGCTATATGTAAAGTTGGATACCATGCTAACTTATAATAAAGAAGTCCTTTCATCTTTTCTTTTTCTTCTGAAGTTATTTTTTTATTACTATCTATTTTTTTCATACCTGATGAACTAAGCTCTGATAATTCCATAATTACATATTTGTTATTTCTTTTAGCTATAGGAATAGTTAAGGTAACTATACTTTCATCTCCAAGCCATATAAAAAACACAGAACCTGCTTGGTGTAATTCGTTAAAATTTATCGTAACATCACACATACTATCAAGTTGTGTTGATATATCAAATATAATTTGATATATTGGTAGACTATTATATCTAATATGTAATATGTCATCTATTAATTTTTCTTCATTATTTCCATATTCTTTTTCTTCAACTTTTAAGTCATTAGTGGTTACAGTATAAGTTTTCTTTTCAATTTGAGTTTTTGCCATAGTTACGTCATCGTCAATCTTTGATAAATGAGGATTCTTTTCATAACTAGAGCCACAAGCAACTACAAATATAACTGAAAGTCCTAATAAAAATTTGTATAAGCTTTTCATTTAAAATCTCTCCTTTTTTACTTAATTTATCATGTTATCTTAATTTTATCAACATCTAAACTACTCCTACCTATAGAAGTGGGAGACTTCTTCTTGAGATTTGTTAAAAATAAAAAAGCTGTTAATAAATTAATAATCAAATTATTAATTTATAACAGCCCATTTAATTTTTACATAGTAGCAATCTTCTTTGCTAATTCTTGTAGTTTTTCTTTAGTTTCAGAGTTTGGACTACCCTTGCAAGCCATAGGTAATTCAACTATTTTTGCACCTAATTCTTCAACTTCTTTTATCCAATGGCTCATATACATTCCTGTACCCCAACCAAAAGTTCCAAAAAGATAGATTTTTTTATCTTTAAATCTTTCAGCATTTCTTTTCATAAAAGGTTGAAAATACTCTTTTTCTATAGCTTCAGTTTGGTTAGCTGGAGAAGCAAGTGCTAAGATTTCACAATCAAAAGCCTCATCATCACTTTTTAATTCAACTACACTATAAGATTTAAAAGGAACTCCTGCTTCTTGAAGTCCTTTTTCAAATGCTTTTACCATTCTTAAAGTATTACCTGTAAAACTGTAATAGACAATATTTACTTTATTCATTTTTTACCACCTTAATTCAATTTAATTTTCTCTCCACTTTATTTTAGCACAAAATGAAATTTTTTCAATATTTTTTGTAGAAAGTCTATTTTTTAAAAGAAATAGCTTCTAAAAGATGTTTTCTTTCCAAGTCTTCTTTTCCATCTAAGTCGGCTATTGTTCTCGCTATTTTTAAAATTTTATCATAAACTCTAGCAGAAATCTTTAGATTTTCTAAAGCTGATATTAAAAATCTTTTATCTTCATCTTTGATAGCACAATATTTTTTTAATTCTTCCTGAGTCATTGTTGAATTAGTTCTAGTTTCTTTAAATCTTTTTAATTGAATTTCTCTAGCTTTTATAACTCTTTTTCTTATTTCAGTTGAGCTTTCAGCTTTTTTATTATTTACTAACTCCTCTTCATTCAATCTTTTTATTTGTATGATTAAGTCTATTCTGTCTAAAATAGGACCTGATAATTTTTTAGTATATCTTTCAATCTCAATATTAGAGCATTTACAATTCCCTTCATATAGCATTCCACAAGGACAAGGATTACTTGTTCCAACTAAAAGAAAATTCGTTTTAAATTCCACTCTATACATAGCTCTAGTTATACTTACAAAGCCATCTTCCAAAGGTTGTCTTAATGCTTCTAAAACACTATGTTTAAACTCACTCATTTCATCTAGAATTAAGATTCCATTACTTGCCAAACTTATCTCACCAGGTATAGCTTTTTTCCCTCCACCTACCATAGCTGGAAGTGTAGTACTATGATGTGGCATCCTAACTGGTCTTTTTGATATAATAGGATTTTTTTCAGATAATTCCCCTGCCACACTGTATATTTTAGTACTTTCTATAATTTCATTTTCAGACATCTCAGGAAGTATTCCTATCATTCTTTTTGCAAGCATAGATTTACCTGAACCTGGGCTTCCAATCAAAAGAATATTATGTCCTCCTGCTGCTGAAATCTCCATTGCTCTTTTTGCAAAATATTGTCCTTTTACATCAGAAAAGTCTAAAATATTATCCTCATCTTTCTCTATCTTTATTTTTTCAAAATCTAACTTTACTCCATTTTCTATAAAGTTTACAACATCAGCTATGTTTTTAACTACTACTATATCTATTCCATCTATTAAGCTAGCTTCATTCCTATTTTCATAAGGAAGTATAACTCCTTTAAAACCTTTTTCTTTAGCTAGTATCACAGTGTTTATTGTTCCTGTAACTCCTTTAACTTCTCCATCTAATGAAAGTTCTCCTATGAAAAGATAATCTTTAACCATTTCTCTTGTATCTTTTAAAAGTTTCATCTCTAGAATTATTCCTATGGCTATGGCTAAGTCAAACTGTGCTCCTTCTTTTTTTATACCTGCAGGAGATAAATTAACTACTATTTTTTGAGGACTTATTTCATAATTAGAGTTTTTAAGAGCTACTTTAACCCTAAATTTACTTTCAAGTATGGCTGTATCACCCATACCAACTATTGAGAACATAGGTAAACCTCTTGAAATATCAACTTCTACTTCAACTAAATAAGACTCTAATCCTAAATAAGAACTGGTAAAAATTTTCTTTTTCATATTTCTCTATCTCCCTTTCATTTTTATTATATTATATATTTTTATTATATTATATGTTAGAAAATATTTCAATTATTATAAATAATAAAAAAGCTTGTTACAAAAGTAACAAGCTCATTTATTTTAGTTGATTAACAATTATTTATTTTGTAATTGTTCTCCAGTATAAGTCCAATCGAATTCAACTGTTTGAGTTTTGAAGAATTCTTCAGCAGCAGCAACTCCTCCATCTTTAGCAGCTGGTACTCCTGTTTCACTGTCTACGTGTAATAAGTAGTCAGTAGGTGCTTTAATTTCTAATTGTAATTTATATTTTCCAATTGGAATTAATCCTTTTTTAACGTTTATACCATAGTGAGCTCCATCATCAGCGTTCATTGGCATAAATGTTCCTGAAGTTATTTCAGTTTTTCCATCTTCAGATAATACTTTATAGTTTACTGTTAAATAAGCTGGCCAAATATCTTCTCCATCTCCAAATCCATATTTCTTAGCAGCTTCTGGTAATAGGTGTATGTCAGCTTCTAAGTGCATATCTGATTCAGCAGCTGAAGGTTGTTTTCCTTCTGGTATCATATCAACAGCTTGGAAATAAACTGCTGCTACTTGGTAAGGTCCTACAACTGTTTCATCTATAGGTACTTCTGCGAATCCAGATTCTCCTGGTTTTTCTGTTGGTGCTTCTGCTTTAGCTTCTTCTTTTGGTGCTTCAGTAGTTGCAGCTGGTTGTTCAGCTGGTTTAGCTTCTTCTTTCTTTTCTCCACAAGCTACAAGACCTAAAACAAGTAAAGCTCCTAATAAAAATTTAAAATTTTTCATAATAAAATTCCTCCCTGTAAATTTAATTTATTTACCTTATGATTAAAAAATTACTTACTTTCTTCTACTGCTTCTCTTTTTATTTTTCTTTCTTTTAAATAGTTATTTAAAAGCATCCAAACAGAAGCTATTACTAACATAATTTGTGGTATTAAAGTCTCAGCTCTGTCATAGATATTAAGCCAAGAATTTTGGTAACCATTCATAGCTGGAATAGTTGTACTTCCAGATATAACACCTGCTTCAGTAAGTTCTACTACACCTTTTCCCATAAATGAAATACATAACAAGAATAAAAGTATACTTGTAAATGTAAAGAAAGGTTTTAATGGTAATCTTACTGTTGAGTATCTAAATATTATATATATAATTACTAGAACTACAGTTCCTGCTAAAAATCCATAAAAAGCAAATAGTTTATTAGTTTGACCACCTGTCAACATAGCCTTATAGAATAAAACTAACTCTGCCCCTTCTCTTAAAACTGCTAAGAAAGCCGAAAAGATCAAAGCTCTTCCACTATTTTGGTCTATAGATTTTTGAACTTGTGATTTTATATATCTTGACCATGCTTGTTCTTCTGAACGAGATAAAATCCAGTTACTTACCCAGAATAGAACCGCAACAGCAAGGAACATTGTAATTCCTTCCATTAATTCTTGTCCAACTCCACCTAATAAGATATCTATTAAGTAAGCTAGAATAAAAGAACAAATAACTCCAAATCCCATTCCTATATATACTTGCTTACATAGTTTTTTATTTCCTGTTTTTACTAAATAAGCAATTATTGCGACAACAACTAATATTGCTTCAAGTCCTTCTCTCAATAGTAGTCCAAATGAAGCTCCAAATGATTTTAATTTAACAGTTGTCTCATCAGCAACACTAACAGCTTCATTTCCAAATACTTTCTTTCCTAGTTCATCAGGATCATCTTTAGTGGCTACTCCATCAAGTACCATAGCATCTTTATATACTTTCATTGCAAGAGTATCAATTTCATTGTCAAGTTCAGCTGTATTTCCTTGAATATTTCCTTTTAAAGTGTGCTTTATTCTACGGAAAGTTGCCTCTATTTCATTTACTCTCTTAGCTGCAATATTTACCATTACATTTTTTTCAAAACCTTGAACTTCATAATAACCAAAGTAAGCTCTATTCATTGCATTGTATGCCTCATCATTATTGCCTTCTTCAATGAACTTTTTAGCAGCTTGAAATTCAATATTCATATCCTTAGCAACATCTTGCCAAGTGTCATATTTTTTCTTTTGTGCTGCTTCAATATCTATAGAAGATAATGAAAAAAACAAGCCAAACACAAGAATAAAAGCAAACAAAGATTTAAAATATCTTTTCATTTACTTCACCCCTAAAAACATTTAGCTACCTATATAATTTATTATACTTATATCTTATATCAAATATTTTTAAATGTCAATATATTTATTATACAAAATATTTTATCTCACCTTCATTTTACAATCATTACTTTCTATTAAAACTAAAAAACTGCTACAAAATGTAGCAGTTTATTTTTATTTAAATTCTATTTGATGAAAGTTTTGAAAAATCATATTCTTTGTTTTCATCAAAATCTGTGTGAACATAGATGACAACTCCATCATGGATTAAATCTATAATCTTAGCATTTAATTCTACTGGTAGTGCAAGACAACCTTTGCTTCTTCCAAGGCTTCCATTTTTTCGAATAAATTCCTCACTAACATAGTCTGCTGAATGCATCACTATAGTTCTTCTTTCAGCATTGTCATTTTTTCCAGCCTCTAAACCATATAGAACAAGAGATCTTCCGTGTTTACCATTGTAAATATTTCCTGTTAAATAAAAACCTGAAGAACTTGCATAAGAATTATTCCTATCAGTAAATTTTGTTGCATATAGTCCTCCATTTCCCTTTCCATGAGAAACAAGAGAAGAGAACATAATTTTTTTCTTACTTAAGTCAACAACAAACAATCTTTCTTCAGTTGAAGGTTTAGTATAGTCTACTAAAACTAAAAGTTCATCAGTAGCATAAGATATTTTTTCTAAACCTAAAACTGCATTATTAAAACAAGTAAAACTTACTTTATTATTTAGTTTTAAATCATAGTACATAGTTCTAATTTCTTTATCTAAAAAATCTTTCTTATAATTGATAGAAAAATCACTTGGTAATTCTGTAGTAGTAAAGTCTGCAAAAGCTACTGAAGATAACACAAAATAGAACAGCAATAAAAACATTTTTTTTAAAATTTTCATCATATCACTTCATTACTTTATTTAAGAGTTACTTTCATAATAGGTTCGCCAATTTTCACTATCTTAGACAGTGATAAAATTTCAATTTTTTCAACTTTTTCCATATTATTTATTATAATAGGACTTTTTGTAGAAGGTACTTCACTTGAAATTTGGTCTAAATCATATTTTACAATTTCATCACCAACTTTTATAGTTCCTGCTTCTCTTAATTTTTGGAATCCTTTTCCATCTAATTTAACAGTATCTATTCCAAAGTGAACTATCATTTCTAGTCCATCAATTGTTTCAAAAATAAGTGCATGATTAGTAGGAAAAATATTCATTAATTGACCTTCTATAGGTGAACATATTACTCCTTTATCTGGTTCTATTGCACAACCATCTCCCACCATCTTTTGTGCAAAAGCTTCATCTGGTACATCTTTAAGTTCTATTACTTTTCCATTCATAGGTGAATATATAGTAACAACTGTCTTTTCTTTCTTTTTAAACATATCAAATAATCCCATAATAAACTCCCTCTCTTTCTAACTTTTTGTTCTATTTAGTTTGTACAACTGCTGCTTTAGGATCTTTAAAAATCAGTTCTATTCCTTCAGTAGATATTAAAGTTAAAGTATCTCCTGATAATTTAATACTCTTATTATTTTTTAAAATATCAAGAAATTTTAACTCTTGAGTCATTGCTTCTTGAGTTCCAGGTAATGTAGTTAGACCAAATTCTCCAAAAACAAATTTTCCTCCACTTACTTTATAAGTTCCAAAGTATCTGTTTATTCCACTGAAGCCATAAACTCTATCACCTTTGAAACCAATACTTGTTTTACTGTTGTATCCTTCAGTAACTATAATAAATTCTCTACCATTTAGTTGTTCTTTTAAATTTGCAAAAATTCCAGTTGATATTGATGCTGATGAACTAGAATTAGTATTACCAGATTTAGATGACAAAAATGGAACTTTTGTATCTGTACAAGCTGTTAAAGCTAGTGATACTATTCCTAATATTAATAATTTTTTCATATTTTTCACCGTCCTAAATAATTTATTTTTTTAAATTATACAATATTTTTTTTAATTATGAAACAAAAAATATTTCTTATAATAAATATTTTAATCTAAAACATCGTAAGGTAGATATGTTACAGGCTTATTATATAAGTAATCTTTAAAGATAGTATTTTTGATTAAATCTTTCTTGTCCATCTTAATGTATCTTGAATATTTCTTATAAATATTTCCTATTTCAATCTTATCTTTAGCAAAAACAACAGTGTAATCCTCTATATTATTATCCTCAGTTACGCCATAAATTGTTGAATAGATCCCACCTATTTCATCTGCTAAACCATTTTTAACTGCTTCAGTCCCTGTCCAAACTCTACCTTCAGCAAGCTCTTTTAATCTTTCTTTATCTATCTTTCTACCATTTGATACAACGTTTAAGAAATCTTCATAAACTTTTAGATTTGAATTATATATTTTATTATATTTTTTCTCTGTGAAAGTATCTGCAGAATAAAGATCAGAGTATTCTCCTTCAGATATTTTTTCTACATTTACTCCATTATCTTTTAATAAACTTGAGTAATCAACTAAAACACTTACCACTCCAACAGAACCTGTTACAGTATTTCTATCTACATATATCTTGTTAGCATTAGCTGAAATATAGTATCCTCCTGAAGCTGCAACACTAGACATAGAAACATATACAGGTTTTTCACTGGCAAGTTCCTTAACTTTTTCAGCGATGATATCTGATGTTAAAGCTGAACCACCTGGCGAGTTTACTCTTAATACCACAGCTTTTATTTTTTTATTTTCTTTAGCTGTATTTAATTTTGCAATAGTTTCATTTACATTGATATTAGCTTCTCCTGAGAATATTTCAGTTTGAGCTTCAACTATATCCCCCTCTAAAGGAATTACATAAACTATATTGTCAGAATCATCTAAAGTAGCTTCTTGATAATAATTTTTTGCATAGTCTTGAATAGAAACTAGCTTATCTTTCCCTCCTAGAATGGTAACAAGGTTATCCCAATATGAATATTTATCAATTAGTTTATTATTAAATAAATCTATTGATGAAGCTGCAACTAAGTCTCCATCTTTAATAATCTTATCTAAATCATCTCTATTTAGTTTTCTATTTAATGAAACTATATCTAAGAAATTTTCATAATTTAAATTTAAAATTCTTGTGCTATCTTCTCTAGCTTCTTTAGACATAGTATCTTTTGCAAGATTTTCTTGATAACTCTTATAATCTCCAACATGAATAATGTTGAATTTTACTCCAAATTTATCACTTAATTTTTTCGTATAAAATTCTTCTCTAAAATATGGATAAATATTTACACTTGTTGAATTAGCACTTGGCATATATATTTCATCAGCATACGAAGCAAGATAGTAATTTTTTCTATTTACATTTTCAAAATATGCTATTACTTTTTTATCTGCTCCTCTTAACATAGATAGTTCTTGTGCCAATTCTTCACTTTGGGCATAGCTTAAACTATTACTATTTAATTTTAAAACTACACCAGATACCTTATCATCAAATGAAAGATTTTTAATATTTGTTAATAGATTATAGAAATTAATTGAATCATCTTCAAATAAATTTGAAGATAATGATCTTTCTTTATAGCTATTAGCTAAATCTATAACAACATAAGCTTTATCTTTTATAACTACCTGTGGTTTCTCCTCAATACTTTTAAAAATTAAACCTATAATAACTCCTATGACTAATAAAAACAAAAATAACTTAATAAAGAATGAAAAAATCTCTTTTATCACGAATAAAATAAACCTTTTTAAATAATGCAAAATTTTCATTTTTTTATACTCCTTACATAAAAACTTCATTATATTCTATATTATTATTTACATTTTAGCAATGCTTTATTAACAAAAAAATACTTTGATAAATATTTCTTGCTTTTTATAAATATTCTGATATAATATAACATATGTTATTTTATAAAAAGGAGGTTTTGTATGATTTCAAGAATTAGAGAGAATTTTGCCCAATTTGTTGAAAGTATGAATATCAAAAAAGAAGAGATTTTAAAGCAAAATAAATTTATCAGTCTTGAAAATCTACTTTCTTTTTATGAAGAAAATAAAAAAATACTTTTAAATAAAAAAGAAAATTTATTGGCTACATTAAATAAATACTTTCCAAATATCAATCTAAAACTTAATTTAGATCTATCTTTTATGGAAAAGTTAGAATTAGATGAGATAAATGAAATAATCGAAAAGTTAGAACAGTTTTATGAAGCTAATTACATTGAACCTGTAGAAAGTCACTTAAGAAGAAAAGTTGTTGAAAAATTAAAAAAAATTATTAAATTTATAAAAAATCTTTTTATAAATTATTCTGATATATTTTTGAATTATACTTCAATTAACTTAAACAAAAAGATTGAAAGAGCTCCCCCTTCTAATTTCTATTTATATTTAAATCAATTATAGAAATGAAATTTTTAAGGAGGATAAATGAAAGGTATAAAAATAGGAAAATATTATATAGAAAAACCAATAGTTCAAGGTGGAATGGGTGTAGGAGTTAGCTGGAATAATCTAGCTGGAACAGTTTCTAAAAATGGTGCTTTAGGTACAATAAGTGGAATTTGTACTGCTTACTATGACAATTTAAAATATTGTACAAAAGTTGTTAATGGTAGACCAGTAGGTGCAGAAGCTTTAAACTCTAAAGAAGCTATGATGGAAATTTTTAAAAATGCTAGAAAAATTTGTGGTGACAAACCTCTAGCTTGTAACATTTTACATGCTATGAATGACTATGCAAAGGTTGTTGAATATGCAATAGAAGCAGGTGCAAATATAATAGTTACAGGTGCAGGTCTTCCTCTAGAATTACCTAAACTTGTTGAAAATCATCCAGATGTTGCAATTGTTCCTATTGTTTCATCTGCTAGAGCTTTAAAAATCATTTGTAAAAAATGGAAGGCTGCTGGAAGATTGCCAGATGCAGTTATAGTTGAAGGACCAAAGAGTGGAGGACACCAAGGAGCTAAAGCTGAAGACTTATTTCTACCAGAACATCAACTAGAAAGTGTTGTTCCTGAAGTAAAAGAAGAAAGAGATAAATGGGGAGATTTTCCTATAATTGCTGCAGGAGGAATTTGGGATAATGATGATATTAAAAAAATTATGGCTCTTGGGGCTGATGCAGTACAACTAGGTACAAGATTTATTGGAACTTATGAATGTGATGCTAGTGATGTATTTAAAAATATTTTAATAAATGCTAAAAAAGAAGATATAGTTATAGTAAAATCACCTGTAGGTTACCCAGGACGTGCTATAAAAACTGATTTAATTAAAAACTTAGTAGCAGATGACCAAACTGTAAAATGTTACAGTAATTGTGTTGCTCCTTGTAATCTTGGAGAAGGAGCTAGAAAAGTTGGTTTCTGTATAGCAAATTGTTTAAGTGATTCTTATAATGGAAAAGCTGAAACTGGATTATTCTTCTCAGGTGAAAATGGTTATAAAGTAAATAAATTAATTTCTGTTGAAGAATTAATTAATGAGCTTATGACTCCCAACACAAATGAAAATATATTAAATTTAAAATCAGAAAATGTTGTAGAAAATATTATAAATTTTTAAATTTATCTGTCATAAATATCCATTAAAAAAATGATAAAATAGTGAGAAGTTCTCTTTTCACTTGTTTTATCATTTTTTTATAAATTATGCCAGAACACTCGCGACTCTAGCACTCGTAGGGTGTCAGTCGTGAGAGGTTCAGTTGTCCAAAAAAATAATATTGATTTTATTAATTGCTTTACAAAAATAGCACAATATAATATAATTATTAAGTAAATCATTATTTTAAAATGGGATAATATTAGTTTTTACAAGGAGAATATTTTTAATGAAAAAAGATAAAGAAAGTAAACTTAAAATTCTTCTACCTATATTAGCAATAATAGTAGTGGTAGTATTAATTTTTAATAGATTATTATTCAAGTTAAAAGATCAAGTTGATAGAGTTGCTTTACCAGTTCAAAGTAAAGTTTACAATGTTGCCAATAGAGCTGTTAGTATAAAAGATATAATTTTTTCCTATGAAGATATAATCACAGAGAATGAAAATTTAAAGAAAGAAAATATGTCTTTAAAAATAGAAAAAATAAGAGATGAAAAAATATATGAAGAAAATGAAAGATTATTAAAACTTTTAGCTATGAAAGAAAATAACCTTTATAAAGGGGAACTAAAATTTGCTAGAGTTAGCTTCAGTGATATCAATAATCTTAACAATAAAATCTATATTGATCTTGGAAAAGAAGATAATGTTAAAGTTAATATGATAGCTGTATATGGTGATTATTTAGTTGGAAAAATCTCTCAAGTCTATGATAATTATTCTGAGCTTGAACTTATTACAAATCCTAACTCTATTGTCAGTGCTAGAACTGAGGATGATGTTTTAGGAATTGCTAGAGGTAGTGATGAAGAAAACGGGCTTCTATATTTCCAACCCTCAGTATATGAAGATAATCTAACAGTAGGTGATGAAATTTTTACTTCTGGTGTAAGTGATATTTATCCTGAAGGTATAAAAATTGGAAAAATAGAGAAAGTTAATGATAAAGAAAACTATGCTTATAAAATGATAATTTTAAAACCTGGTTTTGAAAATAAAGATTTAAAAGAAGTTATAGTAATAGGACGTGAAAACAAAGTAAACAGACCTATAGTTAAAGAAATTGAAATTGAAAATGAAGAAATAAAAGAAGGAGATATAAAGAAATGAAAAAATTTTTAATAGTATTATTTATATTAGTACAAGGACTTATTTTTGCTACTGGAAAAAACTTAGCAGATATTAAAACATTGAAATTTGATGTTGTGGAAAAAACAACTATAAAATCTAAAAAGAGAGAAATTAGTTATAAGATTGATTTTATGTTACCTAATAAAATTAAAAAAGAAGTTACAGCTCCAAAATTAAATAAAGGTGAAATATACTTATATGACTATTCAGCAAACCAAAAATATGTATATTTACCAATGTTTAATGAAGTTAGAGAAAGTCAAATAGTAGATGATGAAAATAGAATTATAACGGCTATTAATAAGATTATAGAAGAAGAAAAGAAAAATAAAAATTTCAAACAAAAATATGATGCTAAAGTGGCTCAAACTTTGGATATAGATAAACAAATTAGTGTAAATATCGTAACTTATCTTGAAGTTCAAGGTTATATTTTCCCAGAAACTGTTGAAATTAAAGAGTCTGGTACTAAAATAGCAGATGTAAAAATAAGTAATTTACAAATAAATCCTAAATTAGAAGAAAAAATTCTTTTAAATGCTAAAAAATAGATGATGTAAAATGATATTTTTAAGAGGAAAAGGTATTATTATTTCGAAAAAAGATGTAGAAGAGGCTGATAGATATATTGATATATTTATGGAAGACTATGGAAAGGTTTCTACTCTTATAAAAGGTATTAGAAAAAGTAAAAAAAGAGATAAGACAGCTGTGGATATTCTATCCTTAACAGATTTTCAATTTTATAAAAAAAATGATAGTCTAATAATTTCTAATTTTTCAACAGTAAAAGATTATTTAGCTATTAAATCTGATATTGATAAAATTAATATGGCTTTCTATATATTCTCTATTCTAAATCAAATTTTAGTTGAAAATGGTAGAAATAGAAAATTATATGAAGTTTTAGAGAAAACTCTAGACTATCTAAATACTTCAGAGGACAATAGAAAAAATTATCTTCTACTCCTATATTTTCTATATATAGTTATAAAAGAAGAAGGAATTTCAATAGAGGGTGATATCAATGAACTACAATTTGAAGTACCAGAACAAAAAAAAATTAACTTAGATGAAACTAGCAAAAGGATACTAGAGTATCTTTTTGAAGATAAATTAAAAATTGTTATAAATGATGAAAATTTTAAGATTAATTCAGTTAAAAAAGCTATATTAGTATTAGAAAATTATATAAACTCTAATTTAGATACTAATATAAATGCTAAAAAAATGTTATGGGGGGCTTTATTATGGTAAATTCTATAAAAATAACTGACTATATTACAGAAGATTTAATAGATTTAGATCTAAAATCAAAGAATAGAGATGAGATTTTAGTAGAGTTATCAAAATTATTAGAAAAATCAGACAATATTATAGGCGAAGAAAATGACATTCACAAGGCTTTAGTTGACAGAGAAAAATTAGGAAGCACTGGAATAGGTAAAGGTGTTGCTATTCCTCATGCTAAAACTGAAAGTGCTAAAAGTCTTACTGTTGCTTTTGGTGTTAGTAGAGAAGGAATTGACTTTAATTCTTTGGATGAAGAAGATGTACATCTATTTTTTGTATTTGCTTCTCCTAATAAGGATAGTCATATATATTTAAAGGTTTTAGCTAGAATTTCAAGGCTTATAAGAGAGGAAGACTTTAGAGAAGCCTTATTTAACTGTAAAACAGCTAAAGAAGTCATAGAATGTATAAAAGAAAAAGAAGAGTAGGAGGTTTTTATAAGAAATGAAGTGTCCTTTTTGTAGCTCAGAAGATACAAAAGTAGTTGACAGCAGAACGACTATAGATGGCTCTACAAAGAGAAGAAGGGAATGTAATAATTGTCTCAAAAGATTTAGTACTTATGAAAGATTTGAAGAAAGTCAAATATATGTAGTAAAAAAAGATAACAGACGTGTTAAATATGATAGAGAGAAACTTTTAAGAGGACTTACCTTTGCAACTGTAAAGAGAAATATAAGTAGAGAAGAGCTTGATAAAATAATTTCTGATATAGAAAGAGGTTTACAAAATTCTTTGGTCAGTGAAATCAGTAGCAAAGAATTAGGAGAAAAAGTTCTAGAAAAATTAAGAGTACTAGATCAGGTTGCCTATGTTAGATTTGCTTCTGTGTATAAGGAATTTGATGATATTAAGTCTTTTATAGAAATTGTTGAACAAATAAAAAAAGATTAAAGGAGAAAATTTATAATAATGAGGATTATTTTTATGGGTACACCTACATTTGCTCTTCCAAGTTTGGAGAAGTTGAATGCAAGGTATGAACTTTTATCAGTATTCACAAAAATTGATAAAGTCAATGCTAGAGGTAACAAAATAATTTATTCGCCAATAAAAGATTTTGCTCTGGCTAATAATTTAAAAATTTATCAACCTGAAAATTTTAAAGATAATGCTTTAATAGATGAAATCAGAGCTATGGAACCTGACTTAATAGTTGTAGTAGCCTATGGAAAAATTTTACCTAAAGAAGTTTTAGATATTCCAAAATATGGAGTTATCAACTTACATTCTTCTCTATTGCCTAGATTTAGAGGAGCTGCTCCTATCAATGCTGCAATAATACATGGAGATAGTAAAAGTGGAGTATCTATAATGTATGTTGAGGAAGAATTAGATGCTGGTCCTGTTATACTTCAAAAGGAAACAGAAATTTCAGATGAAGATACTTTCTTAACTTTACATGATAGACTAAAAGATATGGGTGCAGATTTACTAATTGATGCAATTGAGCTTATAAAAGAAAATAAAGTTAATGCTAAAGTTCAAGACAAAAATTTGATCACTTTTGTAAAACCTTTTAAAAAGGAAGATTGCAAAATAGATTGGTCTAAAACAAGCAGAGAAATATTTAACTTTATAAGAGGGATGAACCCTGTTCCAACTGCTTTTTCTATGCTTGATAACTCTATCATAAAGATATATGAAACAAAAATTTATGATAAAACTTATGACAATGCAAGTTGTGGAGAAGTTGTGGAGTACCTAAAAGGCAAAGGAGTTGTAGTAAAAACAGCTGATGCTAGTCTTATAATAACATCTGCTAAACCAGAAAATAAGAAACAAATATCTGGAGTGGATTTAATAAATGGAAAATTTTTAAAAATAGGTGAGAAACTATGTTGATGGATGGTAAAAATTTAGCTAAAGATATTAAAATAAATCTAAAAGAAGAAATAGATGATATCAAAAGAATTTACGGTGTTACTCCAGCTGTTGCTTCTATCTTAGTTGGAGAGGACCAAGCTTCACAAGTATATGTTAATTCACAGATAAAATCATGTCAAGATTTAGGAATAGCTGTTCACAAATATTCTTTTAGTAAAGAGATATCTGAGGCTTATCTTTTAAACTTAATTGATAAGTTAAATAAAGATACTGAGGTTGATGGTATAATGATAAACTTACCACTACCTCCACAAATAAATGCTACAAAAGTTTTAAACAGAATCAAATTAATAAAAGATGTTGATGGTTTTAAGGCAGAAAATCTAGGTTTATTATTCCAAAACAGTGAAGGCTTTATATCTCCTTCAACACCAGCAGGTATAATGGCTTTAATAGAAGGCTATAAAATTGATTTAGAAGGTAAAGATGTTGTTGTTGTTGGGAGAAGTAATATTGTTGGTAAGCCAGTTGCTGCTTTGGTTTTAAATAGTCATGGAACTGTTACTATTTGTAATAGTCACACTAAAAATTTAGCAGAAAAAACTAAAAGTGCTGATATACTTATATCAGCTGTAGGAAAACCTAAATTTATCACAGAAGATATGGTAAAAGAAGGTGCAGTTGTCATTGATGTAGGGATAAATAGAGTCGATGGAAAATTAGAAGGAGATGTTGACTTTGAAAATGTTCAAAATAAAACATCATATATAACTCCTGTGCCTGGTGGAGTTGGAGCTTTAACTGTGGCAATGCTACTTTCTAATATACTAAAATCATTTAAAGCAAATAGAGGAATTATTTAACTAGGAGGAACAGTGGCTATAAAATCAAAAGACAAAGATAATAAAGAATTTTATATAGTAGACAAAAGAATTTTACCTAAATCTATTCAAAATGTAATAAAGGTTAATGATTTAATTTTAAAGACTAAAATGTCTAAATACAGTGCTATTAAAAAAGTTGGAATAAGTAGAAGTACTTACTATAAATATAAAGACTTTATAAAACCATTTTATGAAGGTGGAGAAGATAAAGTTTATAGTTTGCATCTATCACTAAAAGATAGGGTTGGAATTTTATCTGATGTCTTAGATGTAATTGCTAAAGAAAAAATAAGTATACTGACAGTAGTTCAAAATATGGCAGTTGATGGAATAGCAAAATCAACTATACTTATTAAGCTAACTCAAAGTATGTTAAAAAAAGTTGATAAAATCATATCAAAAATTGGTAAAGTAGAAGGTATTGCTGATATTAGAATATCAGGAAGCAATTAATAAAAACAAACAAGGAAGGTGTATGACTAATTGGACACGTATCTTAATGTGTTAATATTGGTAATTTTAATTTTATTGTCAGGATTTTTTTCAGCAGCAGAAACTGCATTGTCAGCTTATAGATCTAATTATTTAGAAAAATTAGATGAAGAAAAATATCCTAAAAAATATGCAGTGATGAAAAAATGGTTAAAGGATCCTAATTCCATGTTGACAGCAATAGTTATAGGAAACAATGTAGTTAATATCTTAGCTTCATCTTTGGCTACTGTTGTTATAGTAAATTATTTTGGAAATAAAGGTTCTTCTGTGGCTTTAGCTACAGCTATAATGACTATATTGATCTTAATTTTTGGAGAAATAAGTCCTAAACTTATGGCAAGAAATAATAGTGCTAAAATAGCTGAAGGAGTCTCAGTTATTATATATGTTCTATCTATTATATTCACTCCTTTTGTCTACTGTTTGATATTTATATCAAGATTTGTTGGTAGAATATTAGGGGTTAATATGGAGAGTCCTCAGCTTCTGATAACAGAAGAAGATATTATTTCTTATGTTAATGTTGGAAATGCTGAAGGTATCATTGAAGAAGATGAAAAAGAAATGATACATTCTATAGTTACTTTAGGTGAAACAAGTGCTAAAGAAGTTATGACACCAAGAACTTCAATGCTTGCTTTTGAAGCTACTAAGACAATAAATGAAGTTTGGGATGACATAATAGATAATGGATTTTCAAGAATACCTATCTATGAGGAAACTATTGATAATATAATAGGGATCTTATATGTTAAAGATTTAATGGAGCATATAAAAAATAATGAATTAAATTTACCCATTAAACAATTTGTAAGAGCAGCTTATTTTGTTCCTGAAACAAAATCTATAATAGAAATTTTAAAAGAATTTAGAACCTTAAAAGTCCATATTGCTATGGTTTTAGATGAATATGGTGGAGTTGTTGGACTTGTTACCATAGAAGACTTAATAGAAGAAATTGTTGGAGAAATAAGAGATGAGTACGATGATGAAGATGAAAGTTTCTTTAAAAAAGTATCTGACACTGAATATGAAGTTGACGCTATGACAGATATAGAAACAATAAATAAAGAGTTAGAATTAGATTTACCTATTTCAGAAGATTATGAAAGTCTAGGTGGGCTTATAGTTACAACTACTGGTAAAATCTGTGAAGTTGGAGATGAAGTTCAAATAGATAATATTTATTTAAAGGTTCTAGAAGTGGATAAGATGAGAGTTTCTAAAGTATTTATAAAAATTTTAGAAAAAGAAAATAAAGAGGAAGAATGAGAATAAAAAAGAATTTTTACACTGGTCTACTTATGATATTACCAGTTGTAATTACATACTATATATTTAATTGGCTGTTCAATCTAGCATTTAGAATTATAAATAACACTATAATTATAAAGATTTTAAAAAGACTGGTTGATTTTGGTTTTGGAGAAAAAGCAGATACTTTTTATATGCAAGTATCAGTATATATAGCTGCTTTCCTAATAATATTTTTGTCTATAACCATACTTGGTTATATGACAAAAGTAGTATTTTTCTCAAAAATCATAAAAAGAGCCATAGATGTATTAGAAAGAATTCCAATTATAAAAACTGTATACTCAACATCTAAGCAAATTATAGGTATTGTGTATTCAGACAATGGAGAAAGTGTATATAAAAAAGTAGTAGCAGTTGAATTTCCTAGAAAGGGGCTCTATGCTATAGGCTTCTTGACAGCTGATAAAAACACAGCTTTAAAGGAAATATTACTTGATAAAGATATAATGAATGTCTTTGTTCCAACAGCACCTAACCCAACTTCAGGTTTCTTATTATGTATTCCAAAAGAAGATGTGTATTATCTGAATATGTCTGTTGAATGGGCATTTAAACTTATAGTTTCAGGTGGTTATATTACAGAAGATATAGTTAAACATAATGAGCAAAAAGCAGAGCAGAAAACAGAAGAGAATAACTAAAAAGGAGCTATAGCTATGAAAAAGATGATAACAATAGTTATATTAAGTTTTTTAATTTCAGCTTGTTTTAATAGTCAAAAAGAAAAAAATTATAATTTTATTAAGGGTTTAAATGAATATCAAAAGAATGATAAGGTTTCTGCCTTAGAGAATTATAAAAAAGCTTATGAAATAGATAAAAATAACATTGTTTTAATCAATGAAATAGCTTATCTCTATGTTGATTTAGGAAATTATGAAGAAGCTGAAAATTACTATAAGAAAGCTTTAGAAATAAAACCTAATGATGAAAATTCTTTAAAAAATTTGCTACAATTATTATATTTCCAGGATAAAAGAATGGAGATGAAGAAATATCTTCCTTTTATCATTGATAAAAATAGCTTCACCTATAATCTTAATAATTTTAGAGTGGCAATTTTAGAAAATGATGAAATGGAAGTAGAAAAATCTCTATTAAGAATAAGTTCAAATGATAAATTCTTAGAGGAATATAATGAAAGTTTTTATATAGAACTTGCCAGTGTTGCAGGTATATCAAATAACACAGTAAAATATTCTAATATTATTTTTGAAAAAGCTTATAAAAAATATGCTAATAAAAATAAAGAAATAGTTAAAATATATTCTAATTTCTTAATAGAAATAAAAGAATATAGAAAAGCTGAAGAAATTTTAATGAAGTACATTGTTAACAATGAAGATAATTTAGATGAGTATGCACTTTTAAAAACATTGTATACAAAAGAAAATAATAAACAAAAAT